>ERZ1673743.3774-NODE-3774-length-11276-cov-3.945103_pt1 | contig 11276 bp, 10 predicted proteins | sample MGYA00580197_ERZ1673743 | MGnify/ENA primary metagenome ERZ1673743 (study PRJEB41218, sample SAMN15661795) | gut metagenome | host: Homo sapiens | place: Canada: London | collected 2015-08-20/2019-03-30 | study: EMG produced TPA metagenomics assembly of... | reverse complement strand
AAAACATATCATAAGAACGAGAAAAAACTAAGGGAAGATATCTGGCGGGAATATAAATAAGTTGCGCCCCAAAACATCGCGGCCCCTACAATGCTCCCCACAAAAATCCACACATTCGAGGTCCTACCATGCTGACTCTCTTATCGGTATACAGTGAATCCGCCCGGCAGGACTTTTTGCTGCCTGCTGCTGAAAATGTCACCCTCTGCGCCCGCGCCGACCGCTTCGGCCTGGGGCGGGACGTCGCCCTGACGTTGTCTGCGGCGGGCGGCTGGCATTTTACCGGCCCCTGCACCGCCAGCCTGCGCCATGCGGGCGTACCCTACGCGGATCAACCCCTGCAAGAGGGGGACAGCCTCGCTTACTGCCTTTCTGGGCGGGTCGCGCTTGTGCTGCTGGTGCGCCAGCAGACGTCTCCCTTTGCCGCCTATGACCGTTACCGCGTGCGCCCGGGCAGCATCTACATCGGCAGCGCGGCGGACTGCGGGCTGCAGTTCACCTTTTCCAGCGGCGGGCAGCAGTACATCACCCAGTACCATGCCGAGCTTCGTTTTGACGGTACATCGTTCTGTATTTACGACCGCAGCCGCAACGGCGTCTTTGTCAATGGCCGCCGTGTGCGCGGGTCGGCGGCGCTGGCCTTCGGCGATGAGGTCGATATCTGGGGCCTCGCGCTCGTGATTTTAAACGGCGGGCTGGCGGTGCGGCGCACCCCCGGCCTGACCGTGGCCCCTGGCGTGCTCACCCCCGGGGACCAGCCCGCAGTGCCGCTGGGCGCAGCTCTGTCCAAAATCGTCTGCCACCGTGCCCCCCGCAGCCTTGCGCCGCTGGTCGCCGCGCCCATCACGCCGGAGGCCGCCCCTGCCGGGGATGCGGGCTTTTTGTCTGCCATTTTGCCGGGCCGCCGCGCCGAGCAGCAGACCGCCCACACCGCCTGGCTGGCCCGGGTGGCCGCGCAGTTGCAAGACCGCTGCGACGCCAACACCCGCGTGATGCACGCGCAGTACCCCTCGGCCGCGCACTGCCTGCAAGACGCGCTGGCCGGGCGGCATCTGTGGCAGCGCAACCCCGCCCAGGCAGACTTTTTGACCTGCCGCGCCGGGCTGGGGGACGTGCCCTCTGGGGCCGCACTGGCCCTGCCCGCCGACGCCCCCGCCGAGCTATACGAACTGCAAAAAAAATACGCTGTGCTGCATAATGTGCCCGTCGCCCTCGACCTTGCGCGGGAGCCGCTGGTGGGCCTGGTGGGCGGCCCAAACCGCGCCGGGGCTTGGGCCATGCTGCAAAGCCTGGCGGCCCAGCTGGCTGTGCAGTGCTGCTATACGGATGTAAAATTCGCCTTTCTGCTGCGGGCCGATGCCGCCGACCGAGGGGATTTCTGCCGCTGGCTGCCCCATGTCCGCGCCGAAAATGGCCTGCGCCTGGCCGCCTGCGGGCGAGAGGAAGCCCGCACCGTCTGCGCTGCACTGGCCGCCGCCCTGCGCGTGCCGGACCGCCCCCACTATGTCGTTTTTGTCGAGGAGACTGCCCTGCTGGCGGGGGAATCCCTCGCCGCCGCACTCTTAGCCCCTGCCGCCGATTCCGGCGTTACAGCGGTATTTTTGGCCGACACCGCTGCCGAACTGCCCAACGCCTGCGGCTGCATTCTCGAACAGACCACCTCCGGCGCGGGCGTGTTGCGTGTCCACGGCATCACCATGCCGCTGGCCGCGCTGGATGCCGCCGACCCGGCCCAGTTGGACGCCGCTGTGCGCCGCCTGGCCCGCACTGTCGTCAGCGATGCCCCCGCCGCGCAGACCCTGCCCGAGCGCGTTGACTTTTTTGCGCTCTACGGCGTGCACAGCCCCGCCGAACTCCGTGCCGCCGACCGCTGGCAGGCGGCCCGCCCCTGGGAGACGCTGTCCGTGCCCATCGGCGTGGCAGCGGATGGTTTGTGCGCTTTGGACGCACACGAACAGGCCCACGGCCCCCACGGCCTGGTGGCCGGCACGACCGGTAGCGGCAAATCCGAGACGCTGCAAACCTACATTCTCTCGCTGGCCGTGGCCTTCAGCCCTGCGGATGTCGCCTTCTTCCTCATCGACTACAAGGGCGGCGGCATGGCAAATCTCTTCGCCGGGCTGCCTCATGTGCAGGGGGCGGTCTCCAACCTGTCCGGGGCGCTGGTGCGCCGTGCCATGGCGGCCATCGAGAGCGAGATACGCCGACGGCAGCGAATTTTTGAACGGTGCAGCGTCAACAGTATCAACCAATATACGCCGCTCTGCAAAAACGGCGGGGCCGACACACCAGTGCCGCACCTCTTTATCATTGTGGACGAGTTTGCCGAGCTCAAGCGCGAGCAGCCTGAGTTTATGCGCAAACTCATCAGCGTGGCGCAGGTGGGCCGCAGCCTGGGCGTACATCTGATCTTAGCCACCCAGCGTCCTGCAGGCAATGTGGACGAAAATATTTTAAGCAACACCCGCTTCCGCCTATGTCTGCGTGTGCAGGACAAACAGAACAGTATGGAGGTGCTCCACCGCCCCGACGCGGCGGCCCTGACCGGGGCCGGGCGCGGGTATCTGCAGGTGGGCAGCGACGAGGTGTTTACCTTGTTCCAGTCCGGGTGGAGTGGTGCGCCCGCCGCGCAGACCGCCCCGCTGGCCAAGCGCATTGACACGACAGGCCGCCCGGTGCAGTCCGCCACAAAGGCGGCCCCCGCTCCCGGCGCGGCCACCCAGCTTTCCGCCACGGTGGACTATCTGCGCACAGAGGCTGAGCGTCTGCACCTGCCCGCGTTGCCGCCGCTCTGGCTGCCGCCGCTGCCCGCCCGGCTGGTGCTGCCTGCCGCCCAGCAATGGCCAGAACAGCCTGCGCGGTGGGAGCTTTCTGCCACTGTGGGCCGCATCGACGACCCCGAAAACCAGTGTCAGCTGCCGCTGGTCGTCAACTTTACGGCGGGCGGCCACCACGCGCTGGTGGGCGCACCGGGCAGCGGCAAAAGCACTTTTGTCGAGACACTGCTCCACGCCCTCGCGCGGCGGTACACGCCAAACGCTCTCAATATTTACGCGCTGGATTGCACATCCCGCCGCACAGCGGCCTTCGCGGCCTGCCCCCAGGTGGGCGCGGTGCTGGACGCCACGGATCTGTCCCGCGTCGGGCGGCTCTTCGCGCTGCTGGACGGCCTGTTGACCGAGCGCCAGACCCGCTTGCAGGGCGGCAATTACGCCCAGTACGTGGCCGCCCACGACGTTCGCGGTTGCCCCGCCGTGCTGCTGGTGGTGGAGGACATAGCCGCTTTCCGCGAGCGGACGGCCTGCGCCTACGATGACGCTCTGCTTCGCCTGGCGCGGGAGGGTGCGGCCTGCGGCATCTACCTGTTTGTTACCGGCAGCGGGTTCGGGATGCAGGACATCCCGGCCCGGCTGGCCGATGCCCTGCGCACCGTGCTGGTGTTGGAACTGTCAGACCGCGCCCGCTATGGCGAGACCCTGCGCTGCCGCATGCCCCAGGGCCTGCCCACCGAGGCGGCCCCCGGCCGCGGCCTGACTGTGCTGGGCGGCCGCGTGGTGGAGTTCCAGACCGCCCTGGCCGTCGACGCCCCCGACGATTACGCCCGCGCCGATGCGCTGCGGCGGGAATCCGAAGCCCTGCGCACCGCCTGGCCCGGCAGACCCGCCCGCCGTGTGCCGGGCATCCCCGCCGCGCCCACCTGGCGCGACCTGAGCGCCCACGAGGACTACGCCGCCATACAGACGGCGGGGGTGTGCCTGCCCTTTGGGTACGACCTCGAAACGGCGGCGCTCTGGGGTGTCGATTTGCAGACTACCTTCTGCTTTGCCGCTGCGGGTCGCGCGGGTTCGGGCCGGGGGAACGCACTAAAAATCCTCATGCGCTCTGCCGCTGCACAAAAGGCAAGAATTTTCGTATTGTCGTCGCAAAACGACGGCCTGCACGCCGAAGCCGACGCCCTGGGCGCGGAGTATGCCACTGGTGCGGACGCCGTGCAAACGCTGCTGGCAACGACCATCGGCCCCGAGTTTGGCCGCCGCAGCCAGCTGCAAAAAACGCTGCCCGGCGACCCCGACGCCCGCTGGGCCGCGATGCGCCAAGAGCCGCTGTGGCTCGTCGTGCTGCCGGATTTGACCGATCTGCTGCGACTGCAAACGCCAGCGGGCCGCTACTGCCAGGCTGTGCTAGTGAACCTCATCAGCCGCGGCGCGGGCAACCACATTGTGTTTGCGGCAGCGCTTGACCCCGCCGATGCACCCGACAGCGAGGCGTACCGCGCCTTTGCCCGGCACTGCACCGGCGTCTGGCTGGGTGGCGGTGCGGCCCAGCAAACGCTGTGGGACTTTGCGCCGCTGCCTTACCGCGAGCTGGCCGCGCCGGAGAAACCGGGCGTCGGCCTTGTGCCGCCCGCAGCCGGACATGGCTGTCAAAAAATCCTGATTCCACAGGCGAAAGGGTGAACCTATTATGATCCGCGTCGTTGTCTACTTGAGCGGAAAAGCCGAGTGCCAACTGCTGGAGACCCAGCTGCGCCAGCTCCTATCCCGCCGCAGCAATGAGGAACTGGACTGCCGTTTTTATGCAGACCCCGCCGCCGCCTGCGCGGCCCTGCTGGCCGAGCGGGCCGACGCCATCTGCTGGGATGTGACGACTTACCTGGCCGCTGTGCGCACAGCCGGGCACGAGGCGTTTTTGCTCGTTATGGCGGCGGCCACGACCTCGCCGCTCGTCTACCTGAAGCCCGAGCTTGCGCCGGATTCGCTGATTTTGCGCCCGGTCACGGCCGAGGAATGCCGCCGCGCTGCGGGGGAAATCTTCGACCGGCTGCTGGCCGCCCAGCACGAGGGGGCGGACTGCTTCGTCGTGAAAAGCCGCGACGAGCGCATCCGCGTACCCTACCGAAAAATTTTGTATTTTGAGGCCCGGGAGCGGCGGCTCTGCCTGCGGATGGCGGGCGAGGAGCTGACTTTCACCGGCACGCTGGAAAAGCTGCTGGAAATTTTACCGCCGGAGTTCCGCCGCGTCCACCGCAGCTTTGTGGTGAACGCCGACAATATCCAGCGCGTAGCGTTAAGCCAAAATTTAGTCTATCTGCGCGGGGATGTGGCTGTGCCGCTCTCCCGCAGCTACAAAAAGGAGGTGCGGGAGTATGACGCATGACGAAAATACAGCGATGGAACGTTCCTATCACCCTACGGGGGCCGAGCTGTGGTTTTTGCTCTCGCTGCTGGACGACCGCCCCGCGCCGTTGTTCTGGCCGATGGGTGAACCGGCGGAAAACTGGCCGCTCGTCGCCGTGCGGCTGCTGGACGCCGGCCTTGCCGTGCGCGGCGAAAACGGCCTTACCCCCGCCGCGCCGCTGGCCCCGCTGCTGGACACCGTGAAATCCGCCGACCGCGCCGCACTGGTCTTTCTGCGCACACCGGGCGGGGCCGTTGACGCGGTGCTCTATTATAATAGGGTAGGCGGTGTGCTGCTGCGGCGCGAGAGCGCGGCCCGCTACACGCTGCAAGCCCTGGACACCGCTGCGCTGCTGGCCGCTCTGCCGCCGCTGAACGGCGCGGGGGAGGGGACGCTGTACCCCGAGTTCATCCCGCCCGCAGACCTGCCGCCGCTGGATGCCGACGGCACCCCCTGCCGGGAGGACGCCGCCACCGCCGCGCTGGTGGAGCTGTTCGCCCCCGACTGCACGCGGCTGGCCCGCTGGCAATGGCTGGACACCGGCTGCGGCTGCAAGGTACGCCGCCAGACGCCCGACAGCGTGACCACCGCCCCCGACGGTCCGGACATCCGCGCCTCGCTGGCTGCCGCCCTGACCGGGGAGGACGCGCCATGCTGAACGTAGAGATCCGCCTGCCCGGCACCGGGCAGCACTACGATTTTGCCCTGGACGAGACGGCCCCGGTGGCTGCCGTGACCCGCGCCGTGGCCGAGGCTATCTGCGCCGAGACGCACGCCCCCGCCCCCGGGGACGCGCCGCTTTCCCTCTACGACCCCGCCCGCGCGGCGCGGCTTGACCCCTGCGGCACCCTGCCCGAAAACGGAGTAGGGGAGGGCGCGGTGTTGATTTTGTTGTAACCCCTTGGCCCCTGCGTTTACGGGTCGGGGCTTGCATCGACCCGCAGGCGCCGCACCCACACCATACTACACGACCTGCCATTCACGCAGGTTCACCGACCATTCATCCCGGTTGGGCTGCACGCGCGGCCCGCTTGCGCTATACTGGGATGCAGGAAAGGAAATCACGCATGAGCGAATTTACCGTACATACCGGGGCCCTGCGCACGATGGCCGACAGCTGCACCGCTGCCGCCCGTGCAGTGGAAAGCGTCTGCGCCGACCTGCCGCCCGCTGCCCGCACCCTGGCCGACAGGCTGGAAAGCGATACCGCTGCCCTGCGCCGCCTGGCAGATGCGGCGGAGGAGATCGCCGCATTGTATGAACAGGCCGAACAGCGCGCCGCTGCCGACGAACTGCGTACCCTGGGGGCCTTTGCCCCGGCCCGGCCCGGCATGGAGCCGCCCGCCCCGGATCCCGCCCCGGCCCTGACGCCGATGCTGGGCGAGACGGTCATGGCGCGGTTCCGCGACGCATAAGGAGGGCAGAGGAATGGCAGCAAATATGAAGGTAAACACCCGCCGCTTGGGCGGGGACATCGCCGCCCTCAGCGACCGTTTGGCCGCGATGCAGCGCACCGCCGCCGAGCTGGCCCCCGCGCTGGACGCACCCCGCGCCGACGCGCTGACCGAGCAGCTGGACCGGCTGGACGCCCTGCTGGATCGCTTGGACGAAATCCAGACTACCTACGATGTCTGCGAGACCGCCGTGACCCGCGCGGTCGAGAGCATCCGGCTGTGAGGAGGGCAACGATGGCAGATTACAACGAAACTCTGCGCGCTCTGCGCCGCGACGCGGCCGAGTTGGAGCGCATTGCCGGGGGCACCGGGGCCTATTGGACCGGCGCAGCGGCGGAGAATTTCCGCCGCCAGTTCACTGCCCAGACCTGCCAGCTGGCGGACCTGCTGGACACATTGGGCGCGGCAGCCGGGGACGAGACCCCCGCCCTGCCAACGGAATTTATTCTGTAAGGGAACTTGAATATGAACGATACAACGAAAAACATGCGCACTGCCGAACAGCTGGCCGCCCTGGCAGACACCTTGGAGCGCCAGGCTGCCGCCCCATTGGGCGAGGCTGCCGCCGCGCTGCACCTGGCCTGGCAGAGTGACGCTGCCGTGCAGTTTTTGCGCCGCCAGCAGGCCGTGACCGACGACCTGCGTGCCGCCGCCCGCACATTGCGCCAACTGGCGGAGGAGGCATAGGATGCAACACAAATTCCTGACCCTGGCGGCGGCTGTGGCGGCTGCCTGGGTGTTTGGCCTGCCCGCGCTGGCCGCAGGCGGGGCGGGGGTCTATGGCACCGTGCAGGGCCAGGACGCCGTTTTGTACCTGCGCAGCGGCAGCGCTGACGCCGCCTACACCTGCATGGTGGGCAACACGCCGGTCACGCCCGCCAAGGCCACGCCGCTGTCCGGGCTGGACACCCCGGCCCACACCGTCATTCTGCTGGACAACTCTGCCGCCATCCCGGAGAGCCAGCGGGATACCATCCACGATATTTTAAACGGCCTGGCCGGCACGCGCCTGAACGGCGAGACGTTCACGCTGGACACCCTCGGGGCCGAGGTCACGCCGCTTTGTGACGGTGAGACGGACTATTTGCAACTGAAAACCGTGGTGGATAGCCTGACCTACAACGACCACACCGCCCAACTGACCGACTGCGTTTACGGCGTGTTGGACAGCCTGGTGCAGCAAAACAGCCCCGCTCTGACGCGGGTCGTGCTCATCACCACCGGTGCCGAGGAAGAACAGTACGGCTACACCCGGCAGGAACTGGCCGACCTCATCCGCAAGGCCGGGTTCCCGCTGTACATCATCGGCGCGGACGACGGCACCGACGCCGCCCGGGCGCAGCTGCAGGAGCTGTTCGCCCTGGCCCGCCTGACCGACGGCGACACCTACGCACTGAGCGAGACACAGGACGTGGCCGCCATCGTCAACGGCATCCGTGCCTGGGACCGCGGCGTGCGGGTGGATGTACCACTGCCCGCGACCCTTTGCGATGGCTCTGATCGGGCGATGCAGCTTTCCGACGGCGGGGCCAACACCGTGACGCTGACGCTGACCATGCCGTTTGCGGCGGCGGACAATACCACCTCCGATGTAGGGCGGGATGCCCCCATCCCGCCGCAGGACACTGCCGACACCGCCCCGACTGCCGAGCCAGAACCCCTGGTCCAGCCCACCGCCCCAGATGAAGACAAACCCAGTGTCCTGCCTTTTGCCCTGGGCGGCGCGGGTCTGCTGGCCGCCTTGGCCTCCGCGTTTATGGCATTGCGCCGCAAAAAGCCCGCCCCCGCCGCGCCGCTGCCGGTGCAGCCCGCCGCGTCGGACGCACCCGCCACCATGATGGCCGAGGCGACTATGTTTGGCGGCACCGCGGCAATTTTTGGCGGGGACGCCGCCCCGCTGACCGTGACCCTGACCGACCTGGCCGACCTGGCCCACACAGTCACCTTCCCGCTGGACGGTACGGTCTCCCTCGGGCGCGACCCGGGGCTGTGCCGCATCGTGCTGGACTATGACCCCTCGATCTCGCGCCACCAGTGCGACCTCTGTCTGCGCGGCGGAGATGTGGTGCTTGTGAACCGGAGCAGCTCCAACGGCACAAAGGTCAACGGCGAAAAAATCACGACCGAGTGTCCCCTGACCGACGGCAGCATCATCAAAATGGGCAACGCCCAACTGCGCCTGACGATAACATAATGACTGCCGCCAGTTTGCTTTGCAGCCCCGCAGTGCCCGGCCCACAGCTATCCCCCAACCACCCATTTATCGTATAAATTCCCCCAAAAGGAGCTGTTTCCCCATGCCCACTCAACCCCAAAAACGCAAAATCAACCCATTGGCTATCGTCGCTGTCATCCTGCTTGTATTGGCGGCTGGTATGCTCTTCCTCATCTTTGCCCCCGGGCCGCGGATGAAATGGGCCTTATCTATGGGTGAAAAATACCTGACCGAATGCGACTACACCCAGGCCGTTACCATGTTCAGCCGCGCTATCCGGGTGGATGCCCGCAGTGAACCCGCCTATCTTGGCCGCGCCGAGGCGTATATCCAACTGAACCAGCCCGCCGCCGCGGTCGAGGATTTAACGTTTGTCATTGACGAACTGACCACCGACGATGCGGATGTGTATATCCAGCGTGCCGAGGCTTACACGATGCAGGGCAACACCGACGCCGCCCAGGCCGACCTCGACACTGCCGCCAGCCTTGGCGCAGACACGACCGCCGCCGAGGAAACCCTTGCTGCCCTCACCCCCGAACCGACCCCGGAGCCGGAGAAGGCGTTCTCGCTGCCGGTGCGGTATCAGGACTTCCTCGACGCGGACAACCCGCAGACGGACATTGTTGCAACTTACTATGACAATGGCAAGATTCGCTCGACCACGTCCCAGGGGCTGACCATCAACCCGAACCGCCAATTTGACGAAAACGGCCACCAAGTGTACAGCACAAGCGATTTCGGTGATTTGACCACGACGTTCCAGTTGGATGAGAACGGCAATATCGTGCGGTCGGACAACATTTCTACCAGCACATTCCTTGGAAGTTCCAGCGAAACATATACCAATACATACACTTACGACGACCACGGAAACATGACGTCCTACAATACGACGGCGAGCAATCCCATAGACACAGAGGTTCGCTGGGTCTACGAGTACGACGACGAGGGCCGCATCACCCATGAGACAAGCTATAAGCAGGACGGCGACGTTTACAATGACTGGACGTATGTCTATGCTGCAGACGGAAGTTACACCATGACGCAGGTCTCGGAGTACATCTACATTGACGAAGCCGATGCCTATATAGAGGTTGACCGCATCGGCAAAAACGCGGATGACCTGGATTGGAGCAATGTCCGCACGATGCACTACCGCGCGGACGGTACGCTGGCTAGTCTGGTGGCAACCTTCAAGGCCAGCGGTGTTACCGCCGTCAATGCGACCTTCAACGAGAACGGCGACCCGCTGAATGTGGAAGTGTACAACGAGGCCGGGCAGCTTTATTCCACGGATGTTTATACCTACAACGAAAAAGGGCTGATTACCCAGCAAAGACACACTGACACCAGCGTTGTAATTGAAGAACCGAGCAACTATACCTACACGTACACCTATGAATACGACGCCGACGGCAATGTGACCAAGCGCACCGGTACATACAGCGATGCCGGAATCTCTGGCGAACTGCGCGAGATTATCACCTACGAAGTCCGCACTCTGCCCGCCGATTATGAACCGTATGACCTAAAGGCGTTTTTGCTGTGATGGCATAACGGCGCGGGCGAACAATGCTCGCCCCTATATCCTCTACCCCGGAAAATGGAGCATTGTAGGGGCCGGGCATGCCCGGCCCGCCACCATCCCGTGACCACCCATTTATCTTATAAATCCCCTCAAAAGGAGCTGTCCCCCATGCCAAACTACTCGCAAAAACGCAAAATTTCTCCCTTGGCCATCATTGCCATAATCCTTATCCTGCTGGCCCTCGGTATGCTCTTCCTTATCTTCGCCCCCGGGCCGCGGATGAAATGGGCGCTGACGATGGGTGAAAAATACCTGACGGACTGCGAATACACCCAGGCTGTCACGATGTTCAGCCGCGCCATCCGGGTGGACGACCGCAGCGAACCCGCCTACTGGGGCCGCGCACAGGCGTATGTGCAGTTGGGCGACAGCGCCGCCGCTACGTCGGACTTGACCTATATTATTGACGAACTGGGCACCGAAAACGCCGACGTCTACCTGACCCGCGCCGACCTCTATATGGACATGGGCGACACCGACGCCGCCCGGGCTGACCTTGATGCCGCCGCCAGCTTGGGCGCGGACACGACCGCACAGGCATCCCGGCTGGAAGCCCTGACCCGCATTACCGTCTCGCTGCCGACGCAAATCGTGAATTACGACCAGCTGACCGGCGGCACGACCACCCTGCAATACAACGCCGACGGCGCGCTGACCGACTACACCGAAACCTACGCCTACAACGGTTACACCCGCACCTACACCTATGACGAGCACGGCAACATCACGTCGGACAACAGCCTGGGCCAGACCTACACCAACACCTACGACGAGGACGGCAACCTGCTGACCCGCCAGGCCTACAACCCCGACCTGTTCTACACAGAGAGCTACACCT
>ERZ1673743.3769-NODE-3769-length-11282-cov-29.313797_pt1 | contig 11282 bp, 7 predicted proteins | sample MGYA00580197_ERZ1673743 | MGnify/ENA primary metagenome ERZ1673743 (study PRJEB41218, sample SAMN15661795) | gut metagenome | host: Homo sapiens | place: Canada: London | collected 2015-08-20/2019-03-30 | study: EMG produced TPA metagenomics assembly of... | reverse complement strand
ACCGTGGAGGATACCCTCCGCATTAGGCACTTTGTAGAGGATCAGAAGCCGAAAACCGCTGTTTTGGCTGGCGGCGGCTTTATCGGTCTGGAAATGGCGGAAAACCTTGTGGAGATGGGCGTTTCCGTTACCATCGTTCAGCGCCCGAAGCAGCTATTAGCGCCGCTGGATGCGGATATGGCGAGCTTTGTCCATGCGGAAATGCGCAGACACGGCGTGGCTCTGCGGTTGGGTGAAACCGTCACCGGATTCCGACAGGACGGAGATTCCGTGCTGACGCTGCTGGAGGAAAGTGAGCCGCTGCGCTCCGACATGGTGCTGCTGGCCATCGGCGTCACGCCGGACACCCATCTGGCAAAAGAGGCCGGACTTGAGCTGGGCATCCGGGGCAGCATCGCTGTCAACGAGCGGATGGAAACCTCCGTGCCGGACATCTACGCTGTGGGCGATGCCGTAGAGGTCACCCATTTCGTGACCGGGCAGAAAACGTTGATCTCGCTGGCGGGGCCTGCCAACAAGCAGGGACGCATTGCCGCTGACAATATCTGCGGCGGAAACAGCCGCTTTCACGGCTCTCAGGGCTCGTCTGTTCTGAAGCTGTTTGGCTTGACAGCAGCCTCCACGGGGATCAATGAAAAGGCAGCGCAGGCAGCAGGGATCACTTACGACAAAGTCGTATTGTTCCCAGCATCCCACGCTACCTATTACCCCGGCGCACAGTCTATGGCAATGAAGGTACTGTATGAAAAAGAAAGCCTGCGGCTGCTGGGTGCACAGATCGTTGGCGGCGACGGTGTGGACAAGTGCATTGATGTACTGGCAACGGCCATTCGCGCAAAAATGACCGCTCTGGAACTGACGGAGCTTGATCTTTCCTATGCGCCGCCCTATTCCTCCGCCAAGGATCCGGTAAACATGGCCGGTTTTATGATCGAGGATTTGGAGAGCGAGAAAGTGCGGCAGTTCCATTGGAATGAGGTTGAAGACTTGCCTTGCGATGGCAGTGCGACGCTGCTGGACGTCCGCACGGCGTGGGAGTATCAGCGGGGCCATCTGGACGGCTTTCGGAACATTCCCTTGGACGATCTGCGGGAGCATTTGGACGAGTTAGACCGGGGTAAGCCTGTTTATGTGAATTGCCAGACAGGGCTTCGCAGTTATCTGGCCTGCCGGCTTTTGACGCAGTATGGTTTTACCTGTGCCCATCTCTCCGGCGGATACAGCTTTTATCGGGTCGTAACTAAAGAGCAGCAGACAGCGCGGAGCGCCTATCCCTGCGGAATGGAGAAGCTATGAGTGAAAATCTATTTGGTTTGACGGTTGCGGCAGATAAAGGCTTGGATGATCTGCAATGCCAGCGCCTTTTAAGTGAAAATCGCAGGTATCAGGAAGTCATGCTGCAATAACATAATACATCGGATATAAAAGGACAAGCATCCATTTTAGATGCTTGTCCTTTTGTATCATCAGCTAAATCATTTCAAAATGCTTCAGTGCTTCCGTAATGGCTCTTTCCTTCTCCGGCGGGCATTGGGGCTGCTTGGCGTTTTCGGATTTCGGCTTATTGTAGTTTTCACGCTCAATGATGCCGTATTTCTGCTTCACCTGTGCGATATAGAGGTAGCTGACTTTCAGTCCGGTATGCTCGAAAATGTATTCCCGGATTTCCTCGTAGGTTGCCTTACTCTCCGCCGAAGTCAAATCCAGCTCGTCCATCTTCACTTCGATCTCGATATGTTCCTTGCTTTGAAGTTTGGACAATAAACATACCGTCTCCACATTCGCCGTACCGGGGAACATATCCACCGCCGCGGCGCGGACGGCGGCATAGCCCTCCTGTGCAAACAGCTTCACATCACGCGCCAGCGTCGCCGGATCACAGGAGACGTAGACGATACGCTGCGGCGCCATCGATGCCGCTGCGGCGACCACCTCCGGGCTGAGCCCCTTGCGGGGCGGGTCCACGCATATCACGTCCGGGCGCAGGCCCCGGGCGGCGAAGTCCGCCGCCGCGTCCGCCGCGTCGCCGCAGAGGAACTCCACATTTCCGATGCCGTTGCGTTTTGCGTTTTCTTTGGCATCGGCAATGGCCTCCGGCACGATCTCCGCGCCGATGACCCTCGCCGCCCGCCGGGCCATCACCTGGGTGATGGTGCCCGCGCCGCAGTACAGGTCCAGCACCGTCTCGTGCCCGGTCAGTCCCGCGAAGTCCACAGCGGTATCGTACAGCACCTCCGCCATGTCATGGTTCACCTGATAAAAGGACGGCACGCTCAGCCGGAAGGACAGGCCGCACAGGGTATCCTCCAGCACGTCCGCGCCCCACAGGGTGCGGTATTCACTGCCCAGTACAGCCCCGGTGGGCTGGGTGTTCACGCCCAGCACCACGCCCACGGCATTCGGCAGCGCCTGCCGCATAAACGACACCAGCGCGTCCTCGCGGGGCAGCTTCTTCCCGTTGACCAGCACGCAGACCAATGACTGCCCCGCGCTGTTCGTGCGGACATACAGGTGCCGCACCAGACCCCGCCGGGTCCTTTCATCGTAACAGGGCACGCCGCACTCCCGGATGTACCGCCGCAGGGCCTCCGCCGCCGCGTCGGCCTGGGGCTTCTGTATCCGGCAGCAGTCCACCGGGATCACCTGATGGCTGCGGGCCTTGTAAAAGCCCACCTGTCCACCGGCGTCCACAGGATACTGGCTCTTGTTGCGGTAGTGCAGCGGCGCACCGGAGAGGATACCCTCCACTGTCACATCGCTGCCGCCGATGCGGCGCAGGGCGTCCTGCACCCGCTGGAGCTTGGCCTCCAGCTCCTCTTCCCTATCCATGTGGCGGAAGTCGCAGCCGCCGCACCGCCCATAGTACGGGCAGTCCGGCTCCACCCGGTGGGGCGAGGGCGCGTATACCCGCACCGCCTTGCCGAAGGCGGCGTTTTTCAGCGCCTTCAGGATGAGCACATCACAGTCCTCGCCCCGCAGCGCCCGGTGGACGAACACCGCCTGCCCGTCGATGCGGGCCACGCCCAAGCCCTCGGAGGTATACCCCTCGATGCGGGCGCGGTAAGTCTTGTTCTTCTCCGGCACGGCTCAGAACTCGAACTTGCTGATGACCTTGCCGATGGCATCGGCAAAGGCGGCCAGCGTCTTGTTGTCCCGGCCCTTGCTGCGGCGGATGAGACCGATGAGCATATCGCCCAGCTGGACCAGCTTCTGGTACGCCGCCGTGGCCTTGGGCGCGCCCTCATAGGCGCGGGTCTTGCGCTCCGGCAGGTAGCCGGGGGCAAGCTGCTTGTCGGCGATCAGGTCATACTCCTCGGTATACTGGGGCGCGTGGGCTGCAAAGCCCAGCCCCTTTACCGTCTCGGCGTAGACGGGCGCCACCTCGCGGTCACCGTGGACCACGAACACATGGGTAGTCTTCGCCGGATCAAAGTGCTTGATCCAGTCCACCAGATGGTCATGGTCGGCGTGAGAGCTGAGGCCGGGGAAGTTGACGATCTTGGCCCGGACGGCCACATCCTCGCCGAAGAGCTTGACGCTGTCGGCCCCGTCCAGCAGGTTGCGGCCCAGGGTGCCCGGGGACTGAAATCCCACGAACACCACGGCGCTGTCGGCGCGCCAGAGGTTATACTTCAGATGGTGGCGGATACGGCCCGCGTCGCACATACCGGAAGCGGAGATAATGACCTTGGGGGTCTTGTCCACGTTCAGCAGCTTGGACTCGTCTACCGTCTCGGTCAGGTGCAGGCCGGGGAAGCTGAACATATGGGTGCCGTCCTGCACCAACGCCAGAGCGTCCTCGTCCAGATAGCCCCGCAGATCGCCGCAGAAGATGGTGGTGGCCTTCTTGGCCAGCGGGCTGTCCACGTACACCGGGAAGTCCTTGACGGACGTGACCAGATTTTTATCCTTGATCTCGCGGATGAAATACAGCAGCTCCTGGGTGCGGCCCACGGCGAAGGAGGGGATGACCACGTTGCCGCCGCGGCCCAGCGTTTCGTCGATGATCTCCGCCAGCTGGCCGGTGTAGCTCCACACCTCGGTGTGGTTGCGGTCGCCGTAGGTGGACTCGGTGAGCACATAGTCCGCGCTGTCGAAGAACTGGGGATCGCGGATGATGGGCTGATCCACATTGCCGATATCGCCGGAGAACACCACGGTGCGCGTTTCATCACCCTCATGGCAGGTGAGCTTGATGCTGGCGCTGCCCAGCAGGTGGCCGGCGTCGATGAACCGGGCGGTGACGCCCTCCACCACCGGGACCTCCTCGCCGTACTCGCAGGTCTGGATAAACTCCCGCACCCGCAGGGCGTCGGCCACGGTGTAGATCGGCTCTACCTCCGGACGTCCGGCGCGCTTGTTCTTGCGGTTCTGGTACTCCGCGTCCTGCTCCTGGATATGGGCGGAGTCCTGGAGCATAATGTCCAGCAGATCGGCGGTCAGGCGGGTGGTAATGATCTTACCCTGAAAGCCATTTTTGATGAGCATGGGGATGCGGCCGGAGTGGTCGATATGGGCGTGGGTCACCAGCACCACATCAATGCTGCCGGGGTGAAAGGGCAGCGCGGTGTTGTCGATCTCGTCCCGGCCCTGCTGCAGGCCGCAGTCCACCAGGATATGCTTGCCGTTGACCTCCAGACAATGGCAGCTGCCGGTAACGCACCGGTCAGCGCCGTAAAAACGCAGCTTCATGGCGAAAACTCCTTCTCTTTGATAGTACCGTCAGTATACCACACTTTTCCGCGCTGCACAACCGCAAAGCGGCACGACTGACCGATAACTGTTCACAGAAAATCTTTTTGCATTAGACAAAAGAGTGTGGTATACTCTACTGGTATAATTATGTACGATTATCTTTTTACTTAGAAAGGATACAGAATATATGGGACTGTTTACCAAGGTCTTCGGCACCTACAGCCAGCGGGAGCTGAAGAGCATCTACCCCATCGTAGACAAGATCACCGCCCTGGAGGACGAGTACAAGCAGCTGACCGACGCCGAGCTTCAGGCCAAGACCCCGGAGTTCAAGGAGCGTCTGGCCAACGGTGAGACGCTGGACGACATCCTGCCGGAGGCCTTTGCCGCCGTGCGGGAGGCCGCGGACCGCGTGCTGGGTATGCGCCCCTATCCCGTCCAGCTGGTGGGCGGCATCGTGCTGCACCAGGGCCGCATCGCCGAGATGAAGACCGGCGAAGGCAAAACGCTGGTGGCCACCCTGCCTGCCTATCTGAACGCGCTGACCGGCGAGGGCGTTCACATCGTCACCGTCAACGACTACCTGGCCAAGCGTGACTCCGAGTGGATGGGCAAGGTCCACCGCTTCATGGGCCTTACCGTGGGTCTGATCATCCACGACATGAAGAAGGAGGAACGCCAGAAGGCCTATCAGGCGGACATCACCTACGGTACCAATAACGAGATGGGCTTCGACTACCTGCGTGACAATATGGCCCTGTACGCCAACGAGCAGGTCCAGCGGGGCCACGCTTTCGCCATCGTGGACGAGGTGGACTCCATTCTGATCGATGAGGCCCGTACCCCCCTGATCATCTCCGGTATGGGCGAGAAGTCCACCCAGCTGTACGATATGGCCGAGATGTTCGCCGCCCGGCTGAAGAAATTTGTGGTGGTGGAGAGCGATGACAAAGAGGAGGAAGCCACCGACATCGACGCCGACTATGTGGTGGACGAGAAAGCCCGCAGCGTCACCCTCACTGCCCGGGGCGTGAAGAAGGCGGAGGAGTTCTTCCATCTGGACAACCTGTCCGACCCGGAAAACAGCACCATCGCCCACCACATCAACCAGGCCATCAAGGCCCACGGCATCATGAAGCGCGACGTGGACTATGTGGTCAAGGACGGCGAGGTGGTCATCGTGGACGAGTTCACCGGCCGCCTCATGTTCGGCCGCCGGTACTCCGAGGGTCTGCACCAGGCCATCGAGGCCAAGGAGCACCTGTCCGTCCAGCGCGAGAGCAAGACGCTTGCCACCATCACGTTCCAAAATTACTTCCGCCTCTACCGCAAGCTGTCCGGCATGACCGGTACGGCGCTGACGGAGGAGGAGGAATTCGCCACCATTTACGCGCTGGACATCATCGAGATCCCCACCAACCGCCCCATCGCCCGTATCGACAACGAGGACAGCGTGTACAAGACCGAGAACGGCAAGTACCGCGCCGTGATCCAGCAGGTAAAGGCGTGCCACGCCAAGGGCCAGCCGGTGCTGGTGGGCACCGTGTCTATCGAGAAGAACGAGCTGCTGGGCAAGATGCTGACCCGCGAGGGCATCAAGCATAACCTGCTGAACGCCAAAAACCATGAGCGCGAGGCCGAGATCGTGGCCCAGGCGGGCCAGTTCGGCGCCGTCACCGTGGCCACCAACATGGCCGGACGCGGTACCGATATCATGCTGGGCGGCAACGCCGAGTACATGGCCAAGAACGACCTCCGCAAGGCCGGGCTCACCGACGAGCTCATTGCCGAGGCCACCGGCTACGCCGAAACGGATAACCAGGAGATCCTGGACGCCCGGAAGCTGTTCGCCGAGAAGCTGGCCCAGCACAAGGCAGAGATCGCCGGCGAGGCCGACAAGGTCCGCGCCGCCGGCGGCCTGTTCATCATCGGCACCGAGCGCCATGACTCCCGCCGTATCGACAACCAGCTCCGCGGCCGTGCCGGCCGTCAGGGCGACCCCGGCGAGACCCGGTTCTACATCTCCCTGGAGGACGACCTCATGCGCCTGTTCGGCGGCGACCGCGTCACCGGCATGATGGAGCGCATGAACATCGATGAGGACACCCCCATCGAGAACAAGATGCTCTCCCGCGCCATCGAGCAGGCCCAGACCACGGTGGAAAGCCGCAACTTCCAGGCCCGTAAGTCCGTGCTGGAGTACGACGACGTGATGAACAAGCAGCGCGAGATCATCTACGGCCAGCGCAAGCAGGTGCTGGACGGCATGGACGTCAAGGGCATCATCATGGGCATGATGGAGAGCGCCATCGGCCACCAGGTCCGCAGCGCCTTCATGGGTCAGGAGCACCTGGACATGGTCCAGTGCAAGGAACTTCTCCGCGGCTTGGAGGGTGTGTACTTCACCAAGTACACCGTGAAGATCGACGAGAACCAGCTCCCCACCCTTACCGAGGACGATTTCATCGAAATGTTCACCAAGGCCGCCGCCGACTTCTACGAGAAGAAGGAGCAGGAGATCACTCCGCCCGTCATGCGTGAGCTGGAGCGCGTGGTGCTGCTGCGGGTGGTGGACGAATACTGGATGGACCACATCGACGCCATGCAGGATCTGCGCCAAGGCATCCGTCTGCGGGCCTACGCCCAGACCAACCCGGTGGACGCCTACAAGAAGGAGTCCCTGGAGATGTTCGAGGAGATGATCGACGCCATGAAGGAGGAGACGGTGCGCCGTCTGTACTCCGTCCGCCTGCGCCAGAACGAGGAAGTCAAGCGCGAGCGCGTGGCCAGCGGCATGACCGAGAACGTGGGCGGCGACGGCACCGTGAAGAAGCGCCCCACCAAGGTGGTCAAGGTCGGCCGCAACGACCTGTGCCCTTGCGGCAGCGGGCTGAAGTGGAAGAAGTGCACCTGCAAGGAGTACCACTCCTGAGTAACTTCAAACGACACCTGCTTCGCTGGGCTGTCGTTTGAGCGGGCTGCGGCCTGCTGCAGCGCACGACGTGCGCGTCAAAGTCGCGCACGCGCACGTTTGCAGGCCGAGAGGAATTTTCGGCGACGTACACGCCGCCGAAAATGAATTCGCCTTGATTTGCGTCTGCGGGCGCAAACTCTGCGAAGCATTGTAAAATGACGGGCGGCGGCTGAAGCCGCCGCCTGTCCCATCTTATGCAGGGGGCGGCGTCCCCGACGCCCCGTTCCCCTCCGGAAGGAGACACTATGTTCCACATCCACACAAAAAACGATCTGGTCTATCTGGCCTCTGATGTGTTGGAAAACGGCGCCATCGTCCACGGCTTTTCCACCCGAAAGGGCGGTGTCTCCCCCACCCCCTGGGACAGTCTGAACCTGGATGACCGCCGGGGCGATGACCTGGCCAACGTACAGGAGAACTTCCGCCGCCTGTGCACCGCGCTGGACACGGATGTGCAGCGGGCGGTACTCAGCCGTCAGGTGCACCGCAGCGATGTGCGCCGCGTCACGGCGGCGGACTGCGGCAAGGGCCTGTGGCGGCCCCAGGACTACGACAGCGCCGACGCCCTGGTGACGGACGTGCCGGGCATCCCCCTGATCGTGTTCTCCGCCGACTGCAACGTACTGCTGCTCCACGACCCGGTGCGCCGGGTCATCGGCGCCGCCCACGCCGGTTGGCGGGGCACCGCCGCCGGCATCGCCGCGGAGACGGTACGCGTCATGGCCGAGGATTACGGCTGCGACCCGGCAGACCTCCGCGCCGCCATCGGGCCGGCCATTGGGCCGTGCTGCTTCGAGACGGACGGCGACGTGCCGGAGGCCCTGCGGGCCGCACTGGGTGTGGCGGTGGAGCCGTTCATGGCATGGAACGGCAGCAAGTGGCACATCGACCTGAAGGCCGTCAACGCCCTGTGGCTGCGCCGCGAAGGCGTTACGCGCATCGACATCTGCGATCACTGCACCGCCTGCCGCCCGGACCTGTACTGGAGCCACCGGAAGATGGGCCTGCGCCGGGGCGAGCAGGCCGCGCTGATCGCTCTGCGGGAGGATACGCTATGAAACGTGCACTGCTGTGCCTGCTGCTGGCGCTGACCATGCTGCTGGCCGCCGGCTGCGCCGACTGGGAGGTCACCGAGGATCCCCTGGGGGAGCTGTCCGACTTCTACCAGAATGAAAACGAAGAACCGGAGCCGGAGCCGCTGACCGCCTTTACCCTGCCCTATATCGCCGGCGGCACCCTCGACCCCGTCCGCACCACGGACACTATGCAGCAGACCGTAGAGTCCCTCATGTACCAGGGGCTGTTCGCCCTGGACGAGCAGTTCCGGCCCCAGGCTGTTCTGGCGGACAGCTGGACATATGATGCCGCCCAGCGCACCTGGACCATCCGCATCAAGGCCGACGCGGCCTTCTCTGACGGCTCCGCCGTCACGGCGGCCGACGTGGCCGCCACGCTGGAGCGCGCCCGCACCTCTGAGCGCTATGCCGCCCGGCTGCGGGACGTGACCTCTGTGTACGTCCGGGAGGACGCGGTGGTCGTCGCCCTGTCCGCCCCTCTGGCCACACTGCCCAGCCGCCTGGACATCCCCATCATCAAAGCAGGCACCGAGAACCGCACCGCCCCCACAGGCAGCGGTCCCTATCTGTTTGCCAAGGATGACACGGGCGCCTATCTGACAGCCAACAGCCGCTGGTGGCAGGACAGCAGCGTTCTGCCGCTGTCCACCATCCGCCTGCAGCACTGCAAGGACCAGGACTCCGCCCTGTACGCCTTCTCCTCCCGTGAGGTGCAGCTGCTGACGCTGGATCTCACCGGCAGCAACAGCACCGGCGTCTCCGGCGCCGGTGACTATGCCGAGGCAGCCACCCCCGTTATGCAGTTCCTGGGCATGAACACCCGGCGGGAGTCCCTGTCCGACCCCGCCCTGCGCCGGGCCCTCAGCGCCGGTATCGACCGTGAAACGCTGGTTTCCTCCTGCCTGCTGGGACAGGGCACGGCGGCCCAGCTGCCTGCCTCCCCCGCCTACGCAGGCTACGATACCGCGCTGGAAACGCCTTACGACACCGCGGCCTATAACCGCCTGCTGAACGCCGCCCTTGGCGAACAGGCGGAGGATGAGACACCCCTGACGCTGACGCTTCTAGTCAACGAGGAGAGCAGCTTCAAGGTCTCCGCCGCCCAGGAGATCGCCATGTACCTCAATACCGCACGCCTGACCGTCACCGTGGAGGCTGTTCCCTGGGATACGTTCCTCACCCGGCTGGAAAGCGGTGACTTTGATCTCTATTACGGCGAATGCCGCCTGACCGCCGACTGGGACCTGACGGCCCTGTTGTCCACCGAGGGCAGCCTCAACTACGGCGGCTGGTCCGATGAGGCTACCGACCGGCTGCTGCAGGCCTATCGATCCAATGGCGCTGACGCGAACCTGGTGGCCCTGTGGCAGCAGCTGCTGGACACCGCCCCCCTCGCCCCCATCTGCTTTAAGTCCGTATCCGTTGTCACCACCGAGGGCGTGGTGCAGGGTCTGTCCCCCACGGAGACGGCCCCCCTCTCCCCCCTGGGCAGCTGGTCCGTCCGGCTGGACGCATAAAAGGAGCGTATGCCATGTCACAAGTCACCAAGCGGGCGCTGGAATCGTCGCTGAAAAAGCTGCTGCTGGAAAAGCCCCTGCACAAGATCACTGTCAGCGACATCACCGATGACTGCGGTATCAACCGCATGACGTTTTACTATCACTTCAAGGACATCTATGATCTGGTGGAGTGGAGCTGTCAGGAGGACGCCAGCCGCGCTCTGGCGGGCAAAAAGACCTACGAGACGTGGCAGCAGGGGCTTCTGCAGATCTTCGAGGCCGTGCAGGAGAATAAGCCCTTTATCCTCAACGTCTATCGCTCCGTCAGCCGGGAGCAGGTGGAGAACTATCTCTACAAGCTGACCTACGACCTGCTGGAGGGCGTGGTGGAGGAGCAGGCCCGGGGAATGTCCGTCCGGCCGGAGGATAAGGCCTTCATCGCCACGCTGTACAAGTATATGTTCGTAGGCCTGATGCTGGACTGGATCAGATCCGACATGAAGGGCGATCCCCACCTGATCGTGGAACGGCTGGACCAGGTCATCCACGGCAGCGTCGACGCCGCGCTGGCGCGTCTGCGTACCGACAAGCCCTTATCAAACGAGGCCAAATGACAAAAAACTGAACACCTGCCGCCCCGGTGATAAAAAACTTATCACCGGGGTTTTTCTGCTTATTGAACAAATATTCATTCGGATGTATGCTTTCATCATCAAAGGAAAACATACAGTGGATACTTGAAAGGAGTTTATTTATGTATTATTCCAGCGGTAACTATGAAGCCTTTGCCCGTCCCAAAAAGCCCGAGGGCGTGGACAGCAAATCCGCCTATATCGTGGGCAGCGGTCTGGCGGCCCTGACCGCCGCCTGCTATCTGGTCCGCGACGGCCAGATGAAGGGTGAGCACATCCACATTCTGGAAAAGGGTGAGCTGCCCGGCGGCGCCTGCGACGGCTATAAGTTCGAGAACCTGGGCTACGTCATGCGCGGCGGCCGCGAGATGGACAACCATTTCGAGGTCATGTGGGACCTGTTCCG
>ERZ1673743.3734-NODE-3734-length-11359-cov-5.167905_pt1 | contig 11359 bp, 9 predicted proteins | sample MGYA00580197_ERZ1673743 | MGnify/ENA primary metagenome ERZ1673743 (study PRJEB41218, sample SAMN15661795) | gut metagenome | host: Homo sapiens | place: Canada: London | collected 2015-08-20/2019-03-30 | study: EMG produced TPA metagenomics assembly of... | reverse complement strand
ATCAGGCAGAGCACTGGGCCGCTGACTCATAACAGGCAAGCGGTCGCTACATGTAGCGACCCTACAATGAAATGATAAACATTATGCGTCATTTACTGAGGGCGCGTTTTAACGAATATACAAAAATCAACAGACCCGATATGGGAGGAATAATCAGAATGGTGGCGGCATACGTGCCGCAGTGGCTCAAGGCCACGGGTAAAAAACTGGTGTGGCTGCTGATTATCGGCATACCGCTGGTGATGTTTCTCGACGGTCACCCCGAATATGCGCCTGTGATGAAGATTGTGGGCGTGGTGATATATGCGGTGATGTTCGTGATTGTGGCCGCAGGGCTGGGAATCGGCCTGTATGCGGCTGTAAAAAACCGCAGCGTGGGGCAGTTTCTGTACACGCTGGTGCTTGGCGCGTTGGTGGCGGCATATCTGGTCTACCGGCTGTGCCGCACGTTCCCACAGGCGTGGCCCACGGTCACGGGGTGGTTTCATTGACCTGAGATGTTATATAACGATTACAACCTTGTTGGCATGGGTTAGAAGCGGACGGAGGTCCGCAGTTTGAGGGACTGCGATTTTTGCGATTCGTAGTCTCAAGCTTGAATTTCAAACGACGGCGCGCCGCCCGCGAGGGGTAGCGCGCCGTCAATTTCTGTAACAAAAGAAACCGCCCCGGGCGGTGTGGCCGGGGGCGGTTTATGATGGTATCAGTTGTAACGGCGATTTGTCTCCGCCGGGCAGATTCATCTGCCCTCACGTGAATCAGTCGCGGCGTTCGCGGCGGGGACCACGGTCGCCATCACGGCGGGGGCCGCGGTCACCGTCACGACGGGGACGGCGCTCGCCGCCTTCGGGGCGTTCGCCGCGCGGACGGCGGGGACGCTCGGCGGGCTCGACCCAGCCTTCGGGTTTGGGCTGCAGGGCGCGCATCGACAGGCGGTATTTGCCGGTCTTCTGGTCGATCTCGATGAGTTTCACGGTGAGTTCGTCGCCCTCCTTGATGCCCGAGGCCTCCATGTCGGGAACGCGCTCCCACGAGATCTCCGAGATGTGGAGCAGACCGTCGCGGTTGGGCATGAACTCTACGAATGCGCCGAAGTCCTGGATGGTCTTCACCTTGCCGGTGTATGTCTTGCCCTCTTCGGGGAGCTCGACGATGCGGTTGATGAGCTCGAGAGCCTTGTCGATTGATGCCTTGTTGGCTGCGGCAACCTCGATGTGGCCCCCTTCGGGAATCTCGTCGATCGAGACTGTGGCGCCCGATTCCTCCTGGATGCCCTGGATGATTTTTCCGCCCGGGCCGATGACGGCACCGATAAGCTCTTTGGGGATGAGCATGGTGACGATGCGGGGCACGTGGGGCTTGTAGTCCTCGCGGGGAGCGGGGATGGTTTCCTCGATCTTGTCGAGGATGTGCAGACGTCCCTCCTTGGCCTGGTTGAGGGCGCGCTCGAGGATCTCGTAGCTGAGGCCGTCGCACTTGATGTCCATCTGGGTGGCGGTGATACCGTTGCGGGTACCGGTCACCTTGAAGTCCATGTCGCCCAGGTGGTCCTCGTCGCCGAGGATATCAGAGAGGATGGCGTATTTGTCAGAGTTGTCGTCAGAGATAAGACCCATGGCGATACCCGAGACGGGGCGTTTCATCTTCACGCCGGCATCGAGCAGTGCCAGTGTGCCGGCGCAGACGGTGGCCATCGACGACGAGCCGTTAGACTCGAGGATGTCAGACACTACGCGGCATACGTAGGGGAAATCGTCGGGGAACATGCGCTTGAGGGCGCGGTGTGCCAGGTTGCCGTGGCCGATCTCGCGGCGGCCTACGCCACGCTGTGCCTTGGCCTCGCCTGTCGAGAAGGGGGGGAAGTTGTAGTGCAGCAGGAAACGCTCGCGGCCCTGGTTGAGCACGTCGTCGAGAATCTTCTCGTCGAGCTTTGTGCCGAGGGTCACGGTCGAGAGGCTCTGTGTCTCGCCACGGGTGAAGACAGCCGATCCGTGAGGGCCGGGCACGTAGTCGACCTCGCACCAGATGGGGCGGATTTCGGTGGTCTTGCGGCCGTCGAGGCGCACGCCTTCGTCGAGGATGCAGCGGCGCACGGCGTCGCGCTCCACGTCGTGGTAGTAGCGTTTTACCAGGGGAGCCTTCTCGTCGCGCTCCTCTTCGGGGAGTGATTCGATGTATTCGTCGCAGATGGCGTCGAAAGCGTCCTGGCGCCAGTGTTTGTCGGCGTTGCCGGCCTTAGCCACGGCGTAAGCCTTGTCGTAGCATTTCTCGCGCACGTCGGCACGCAGTGCCTCGTCGTTCACCTCGTGGCAGTATTCGCGTTTCACGGTCTTGCCGGCCATCTCGGCCAGCTCTTCTTGTGCCTTGCACTGCACCTTGATGGCGTCGTGGGCGCATTTGAGGGCGGCCAGCAGGTCGGCCTCGGAAACTTCGTTCATCTCGCCCTCGACCATCATGATGTTGTCGTAGGTGGCGCCGACCATGAGCTCCATGTCGGCGCGCTCGAGCTGTTCGAAAGTGGGATCGATGACGAATTCGCCGTCGACGCGTGCCACGCGCACCTCAGAGATGGGGCCGTGGAAGGGTATGTCGCTCACTGCGATGGCGGCCGATGCCGCCAGGCCTGCCAGAGCGTCGGGCATGTCGTTTCCGTCGGCAGAGAACATGATGATCTGCACGAAGGTGTCGGCATGGTAATTGTCGGGGAACAGGGGGCGGAGCACGCGGTCAACCAGTCGCGAGGTGAGCACCTCGTAATCTGAGGCGCGGCCTTCGCGCTTGAGGAAACCGCCGGGGAAACGGCCCGCCGATGAGAATTTCTCTTTGTAGTCTACCTGGAGGGGCATGAAATCAACGCCCTCGCCGGCTTCCTTGGCCGAAACCACTGTGGCCAGGAGCATGGTGTTGCCCATGCGAAGTTCCACGGCGCCGTCGGCCTGTTTTGCCAGCTTGCCTGTCTCCAGGGTAATGGTGCGGCCGTCGGGGAGCTCGATGGTCTTCTTGATAGGGTTAAGCATTACTGTGTATCTAATTTTTTAATCGTCGTAAAATCAGCGCAAAGTTACAAATTTTTGCCCTCAACTCAAAATAATGCAGATGTTTAAAAGCACACTTAACACCCTTTATTTGATTTTTTACACCTCCATCCCTCCACTTTTAACTAAAAACGATGGGCAGGGCGGCCATGATGCGCGGCAGGGCCAGAGCCGGGCCGTTGAGGGTGTGGCAGAGGCGGGTTTTCTTGTCGGCTCCGCGGTAGCGGCATTTCAGACGGCTCCGTAGGGGCGCAGTATGTGCCAGGGGAGGCCAAGGCGGTCTGGCAGCTACTGTTCATTGTTGACGATGTCACGGTTACTATCACCGGGGATGCAGTCTTGAGGAGTTTTACAGGGAGACGTCAGTGTATATCATTCATATCATGGCTGAGGAATGAAGAAATTATAAATGTTTAGTATTGCAAATATGGTAATAGCAAGGACAAAAATAAACAGACCCCAGCATTTTTCCCTTATCGCAGCTACGCAATATGCTCCAACTGCCAACAACAGACAACCCAGCAGAGCGGGTTTATACCATTCCATCGCTTTTAATCCCCATTCAAGTTCGGTATCAAGAACAACCAATATCCCGACAATAATTACTGGCGAGATAAACCAATATAATTTTTTCTCAGTTTCGGGTTTCAAACGTCTCATGTTTATATCATGCTGTTTTAACTATATGCGTGTTTCATGCAATTTTTATACACCATATAAGCATTTATGGCCTCGCAAGTTGCACAAACTGCTACAAGAGCTAGTCCCCCTGGGATAAACCATTCATATATGCAACTTGCTGTTGTGCTGACACAGGTCAAAATAATTCTATTTCTAAAATACTTCAAGCAATCTGCTTTAGTCAGGTGCATCGGTGAAAGAGGTTCTGGCTTTACAATTTTATACGCGTTTCTACCAAATTTATCTACACAAACCGCTGCCCCGGCAAAACTTTCCTTATGTACAATAGATGAATTATCTATTTTGAATGCATCAAATTGACGTAATGTTGAAGTGCCTGCGGGCATATCAAGATAAATGTCTATAAAATCATTGAATTGAATCAATTCATTGCAGTCCATTTGGTCGCATACTATATCATAAGTATGGTCGAGTATTTTTTGTATTTCCTCGTCAGACTTTAATCCCCACTGAGCCATAATCTGCCTTTTCAGTAGAGATAATTCTTCTACATCTAATGAAGCAAGATACTCTGTGTCTTCTAAAGTGAGACATATGATTCCATCCTCTGAGCTACTCCGACTTTTGATTCCTCTTGCTAAGTCAAGTGCAGAAACGTTGTTTTTTTGAGAAAGTTGTTCATATAGTGAAATAGCCTCTTGCTTGTTCAAGCAAATCATTTCTGATTTTTCTTCAACATTATCACAACCAGTGAGAAGAATAAGAATAAATGCGAACGAGAATGTAATTTTGTTAAAAAAATTGATAGTATACATAAATTTATTGCGGGATATTGTGATATATGTTTTATATATGATCTGAATTATTTTTACAAATTTACGAGGTTTCCTAATAAACACAATCATTTTGAGCAAAAATTTTGGCCATTAGTCGTCAAAGATAGAAGTCGGTAGAAGTCATTTAAATTTTTTCTTCAAGCGGATTTCAGAGTCTTTTTGAGATGGTTTTTACCGATTTTTAGGGAGCGATGCGGGCATCGTGACCGTAAAAGAGGTAAAAAACAGCCGAAAAGACTTAAAATACGCGATGAAGAACGAGTTTAAGAAAAAGTTTGAATGACTTCATTATAAACAGGTCTATTCCAGGTGGCACATAAAAATAAAGATTGATGCTGGAGCTACTAAAATATAATCTATTTATATCTACAAAAACCGACAAGACTGATTCAGTCTTGTTGGTTTTTGTAGGTTCTCCTTTGTTAAACTATCAGTCAATAATCGAGAAGCCGGTGTAGCGGCGCAGGCACTCGGGCACGACTATGCCCTCGGGGGTCTGGTTGTTCTCGAGCAGGGCGGCCATGATGCGCGGCAGAGCCAGGGCCGAGCCGTTGAGGGTGTGGCACAGGTGCGTCTTCTTGTCGGCGCCACGGTAACGGCATTTCAGGCGGTTGGCCTGGTAGGTCTCGAAATTCGACACCGACGACACCTCGAGCCAGCGTTTCTGTGCGCCTGACCATACCTCGAAGTCGAAGGTGATGGCCGACGTGAAACTCATGTCGCCGCCGCAGAGGCGCAGTATGTGCCAGGGCAGACCCAGGCGGTCAAGCAGCGACTGCACATGGTCTTTCATCTCTTCGAGGGCGGCGTAAGAGTCCTCGGGGCGCTCGATGCGCACGATCTCCACCTTGTCGAACTGGTGCAGGCGGTTGAGGCCGCGCACATCCTTGCCGTACGATCCGGCCTCGCGGCGCCAGCAGGGCGAGAAGGCGCAGTTCTTTTTCGGGAGCTCGCTCTCGTTGAGGATTACGTCGCGGTAGATGTTGGTCACGGGAACCTCGGCGGTGGGGATGAGGTAGAGGTTGTCGACCTCGCAGTGGTACATCTGCCCCTCCTTGTCGGGGAGCTGCCCCGTGCCGTAGGCTGATGCCTCGTTCACGGCGTAGGGGGGCTCGATCTCAAGGTATCCGGCCTCGCCGGCGCTGTCGAGGAAGAACTGTATCAGGGCCCTCTGCAGACGTGCGCCGCGGCCGGTGTAGACGGGGAATCCGGCGCCGGTGATCTTCACGCCAAGGTCAAAGTCGATGAGGTTGTATTTTTTCGCAAGCTCCCAGTGGGGCAGAGCGTCGTCGCCAAGCTCGGGCATGGGGCCGCCGGTCTTCTCCACCACGTTGTCGGCGGCGGTTTTCCCCTCGGGCACCATGTCGCAGGGTAGGTTGGGGATTGTCACCAGCAGGTCGTGGAGCTGTGTTTCGGTCTCGTCAAGCTCGGCGGCGATGATGCGCTGGGCCTCCTTGATCGATGCCACCTCGGCCTTTGCGGCCTCGGCCTCGTCGCGCTTGCCCTGTTTCATCAGGGCGCCGATTGATGCGGCGATTTTGTTGAGCGATGCGGCGCGGTTGTCGTTCTCGAGCTGCAGCTGGCGGCGGCGGTCGTCGAGCGCGATCGCGCGTGCTATGGGTTCCTGACCGTCAAACCCTTTGACGGCCAGCCGGCGCACGACCTCTTTGGGGTCGGCCTTTATCTGTTGAAGTGTAAGCATATTCTGATAAGAGGCTTGTTACGAGAGCAGTTCCTTTACCGTGGCCGAGATGGCGCGGCCTTCGGCCAGTCCGGCCAGTTCTTTCGAGGCCACACCCATCACGCGGCCCATATCCTTGGGGCCGGCGGCGCCGGTGCGGGCTATGATTTCGGTCAGACGTGCCTTAAGCTCGTCGGCGGTGAGCTGCTGCGGCATGTACTGCTCGATCACGCGGGCCTGCACAAGTTCGGCCTCGGCCAGTTCGGGGCGGTTCTGCTCCTGATAAATCTGGGCCGACTCTTTGCGCTGTTTGATCATTTTCGCCAGGATTTTCAGTGCGGCGTCGTCGGCGAGTTCGCCTGTGGCGCCCTTGGCGGTCTTTGCTTCGAGAAATTCCTTCTTGATGCCTCTGAGGGCCTCGAGCGACTCCTTGTCGCGGGCCAGCATCGCTTTCTTGATATCTTCCGATACCCGGTCAAAAAGACTCATTTCAGTGTGGTTTTTTATTTAACCGCAAATTTAGTGATTTATAACCGTCTGCTCAAAATTATTTTCATCCAGGGGGTGGAAAAGGGGCGGCATATTTGGCTCTGACACTTTATTTGGGTAAATTTGGGGCAGAATCAGTAAATACGACGGATATGGAGAATTTCACGTTTTGCACCCCCACGAAGTATGTTTTCGGGCGCGGGGTGGAGTCGCAGACCGGAGAACTGACACGCTCGCTCGGCGTGACGCGTGTGATGGTTGTCTACGGCGGCGGGTCGGCACGCCGTTCGGGTCTGCTCGACCGTGTTTTTGACTCGCTGAAAGAGGCCGGGGTGACCTGGGTGGAGCTCGGTGGAATACAGCCCAATCCGGGCGACGACCGCGTGTATGAGGGTATCGACCTGGCGCGCCGCGAGGGTGTTGAGGCCATGCTTGCCGTGGGCGGCGGTTCGGTAATTGACACCGCCAAGGCCATTGCCGCCGGTGCCGTGTATGACGGCGACGTCTGGGATTTCTATTCGGGACGTGCCACGGTGCAGAACGCCCTCCCCGTGGGTGTGGTGCTCACCATCCCCGCCGCGGGCAGCGAGGGGTCGGGAAATTCGGTGATAACCCGTCTGAGCGACCGCCGCAAGATATCGATCCGCACCGACTACTGGCTGAGGCCGAAGTTCGCCGTGATGGATCCCGAGCTGTGCTACACGCTGCCGGCCGAACAGACCGCCGCCGGCATCGCCGACATGATGGCGCACATCATGGAGCGCTATTTTACGAATACACAGGGGGTTGAGATCACCGACCGTGTTTCGGAAGGTGTGCTTAAGGCCATTATCGCCGAGGCGCCGAAGGTGATGGACAATCCGCGCGACTATGACGCCCGCGCAAACATCATGTGGGCCGGAACGCTGGCGCACAACGGCATCTGCGGCACCGGGCGCCGCGAGGACTGGACTTCGCACGGTCTTGAGCATGAGCTGTCGGCGCTCTACGGCGTGACCCACGGGGCCGGTCTGGCAGTGGTGTTCCCGGCGTGGATGACATTCATGTCCGACCACAATCCGGGCAAGATAGCGCAGTTCGCGCGCCGCGTGTTCGGTGTAGACCTGGCCGGCGACGACCGTGCCGTGGCACTTGAGGGCGTGGCCCGGCTGAAGGCGTTTTTCCGCTCGATAGAGCTGCCGCTGACGCTGTGCGACCTCGGCATCGACCACCCCGACATGGATACGCTTGTGACCCGTTTCCACGAGAACAAGGGTAACCCTGCCGGAGCATATTATCCCCTGACCCCTGCCGACACCCGCGAAATCTATCAGCTGATGGTGTGAGCGGCTTTGTGGGAGTGATGGGAGTTATGGGAGTGATGGGAGTTATGAGTGGCGCAGTCAGTTGCCCATAATTCCCATTATTCCCATAACTCCCATCACTCCCATAACTCTCATTATTCCCATTGCTGTCTTGTCACCGGCGGGCCACCAGTTTCTGAAACGACTGCGGCACCGGCGTAGAGAAGTCCATCAGCTTGCGGGTGATGGGGTGCACGAACCGCAGGGTCATGGCATGCAGTGCCAGGCGCTGTATGGGGCTTGATTTTGCGCCGTATTTGCGGTCGCCGGCAATCGGGTGCCCCAGGTCTTTCATGTGCACGCGTATCTGGTTCTTGCGGCCGGTCTCGAGCTGCACCTCCACGAGCGTGTAGCCGTTGCCGTTGGCCATTGATGTATATCGCGTGTAGGCCAGCTGGCCGCGCGCGGGGTCGCCGGTCGAATAGACTATGTGCTGCGAGTTCTCGGCCAGGTATGATTTCACTTCGCCGTCGGGCGGGTCAAGACGCCCCTCGACCACGCATACATACTGCCGCCTGAGCACCATGTTGTTCCAGTTGTGCTGAAGTTTCTCTTTTGCCTCGATGCTCTTGGCGAACACCATCAGGCCTGAGGTGTGCTGGTCGAGGCGGTGCACGATGAAAAGTTTGTTGCGCGGGTCCTGGGTTTTCAGGTAGTCACGCAGTATGGAATATGCCGTACCCTCCTTGATTTTGTCGTTGCCCATCGAGAGCAGTCCGTACCCCTTGTTTACCACCAGGATGTCATCATCTTCGTAGACAAGTTTCATGCGGCGGTTATAGAATGTCACGAACGGGCGGCTGAGGTTCACCTCAAGCAGGTCGCCAGGTTTCAGCGGCTGGTCGAACTGGGTGGTCACCTCGCCGTTCACGCGCACCTGGCCATATTTCAGGTAATCCTTAACGGTGGTGCGTTTGCGGTCGGCCATGGCGGCGTAGAGCCGTTCGAGCAGGGGTGTCTCGGCCTCGACAGGCACGGTTATCACCGTGTCGGGGCGGAACGGGCGTTTTTCGGCACCCGGTTTTACCGGGGCTGCCTTGCGGCGGAAATTCTGGGGCATATTGTCAGGGGGGTGATTGTCGTGTGGGGGATGGCTTTTATTGGCGTGCCGCCGTCAGGTCATGACTTGCGGCGCGATGTGGTGCGGCGCGGACGTGCGTCCTGCGAGGCTATGATTTCGCGGCACTCGTCGAGCGTAAGGGCCGCGGGGTCGGCCACGCTCTTGGGTATCTTGTAGTTTTTGCCGTCAGAGGCGATGTAGATGCCGTAGCGGCCGTTGAGAATCTGTATCTGCGGCTCCACGTCGAACGTGGCGATCACGCGGTTGGCCTCGGCGCGGCGTTTCTCCTCGATAAGCTCTATGGCCTCGTCGCAGGTGATGTGCGCCGGCGACATGGTTTTGGGAATCGACACGAACTTGCCGTCATGTTTCACATAAGGGCCGAAACGGCCGATGGCCACGGTTATATCCTTATCCTCGAACCGGCCGATGTGGCGCGGGAACTCGAAGAGTTTCAAGGCCTCTTCGAGAGTGATGGTGTTGATCGACTGCCCTTTGAGCAGCGACGCGAATTGGGGTTTCTCCTCCCCCTCGCCGTCGCCCAGCTGTATCATGGGGCCGAAACGCCCGATTTTCACCGATACCTGACGCCCTGTGGCGGGGTCGGTGCCGAGCACGCGTTCGCCCACCTTGTGTTCCAGGCGGATGTCGAGAGCATGCTCCACATCGGGGTGGAAACCGGTGTAGAAGTCGGTGATTTCCTTGTGCCAGGGGAGCTTGCCGTCGGCGATATGGTCGAACTTGGCCTCCATCTGGGCCGTGAAGTTGTAGTCGAGGATATTGGGGAAATATTCGGTGAGGAACTCGTTGACCACCTCGCCGATGTCGGTCGGCATCAGTTTACCCTTCTCCGAGCCTACGGTCTCGGTGCGGTCGGTCTCGGTGACGGTGCCTGCGGCGTCGAGGCGCAGCACCTTGAAGTGGCGTTCCGTGCCCTCCTTCTCACCCTTCTCCACATACTCGCGCTGCTGGATGGTAGAGATGGTGGGGGCGTAGGTCGACGGGCGGCCGATGCCCAGATCCTCCATCTTCTTCACAAGCGAGGCCTCGGTGTAGCGCGGGGGCTGTTGCGTGAAACGCTGTGTGGCGGTGATATCGCCGAGTTTCAGCACCTCGCCCTTGTGCATCTGCGGGAGCATGCCGCCGTCGGCGCTGTCGGCGCTGTCATCGTCAGAGCCCTCGATGTAGACTTTCAGGAAACCGTCGAAACGGATTACCTCGCCGGTGGCTGTGAAATGCTCGGCCACGGCGGGGGTCTCGATGTCGACCGTGGTCTTCTCTATCTCGGCGTCGGCCATCTGCGAGGCTATGGCGCGTTTCCATATCAGCGAATAGAGGCGTTTCTCCTGCGGGGTACCCTCGATGGTATGCTTGTCGATGTAAGTGGGGCGGATAGCCTCGTGTGCCTCCTGCGCGCCTTTCGACGATGTGTGGTAGCGGCGGATCTTCAGGTATTTCTCGCCGAGCGTGCCGGTGATCTCCTTTGCCATGGCGTTCAGGGCAAGTTCCGAAAGGTTGAGCGAGTCGGTACGCATGTAGGTGATGTGACCGGCCTCATAGAGCCGCTGGGCTATCATCATGGTCTGCGAGACGGTGAACCCGAGCTTGCGGGCGGCCTCCTGCTGCAGGGTCGAGGTGGTGAACGGGGGTGCCGGGGCTTTCTTGACCGGGCGCACGTTCACACTCCCCACGGCGAACTCGGCGCCGTCGCATGCCTTGAGGAAACCGCGGGCCTCGGACTCGTCGCCCAGACGGCGCGAGAGCTCGGCGCGTACCACCGCTCCACCGGGGGTGGTGAAGTCTGATGTCACGCGGTAATACTGCTCGGGGGAGAAGGCCTTGATTTCATTCTCACGCTCCATGATAAGGCGCACGGCCACCGACTGCACGCGCCCTGCCGAGAGGGCGGGCTTTATCTTCTTCCAGAGCACCGGGCTAAGCTCGAAACCCACGATGCGGTCAAGCACGCGGCGCGCCTGCTGGGCGTCGACAAGGTTCACGTCGATGTCGCGCGGATGGGCGATGGCGTTTACGATGGCATCCTTGGTGATTTCGTGGAACACGATGCGGCGTGTCTTCTCGGGTTTCAGTCCAAGCACCTGATAGAGATGCCAGGCGATGGCCTCACCCTCGCGGTCCTCATCGGACGCGAGCCATACCGTCTCGGCCTCCTTGGCGTTTTTCTTCAGATCGGCTACAAGCTGTTTCTTGTCGTCGGGAATCTCGTAGACCGGCTCGAAAGAGCCGTCCTTGAGGTCGTCGATGCTGAAATT
>ERZ1673743.3726-NODE-3726-length-11377-cov-4.974563_pt1 | contig 11377 bp, 6 predicted proteins | sample MGYA00580197_ERZ1673743 | MGnify/ENA primary metagenome ERZ1673743 (study PRJEB41218, sample SAMN15661795) | gut metagenome | host: Homo sapiens | place: Canada: London | collected 2015-08-20/2019-03-30 | study: EMG produced TPA metagenomics assembly of... | reverse complement strand
TTCCGGAAGTGCCTTTTCGGATTAAAAAGGCGCATTTCCGTCGGTTTCGGGTTTTTTTATTAATTTAGCGGAGTGAAAACGGTGTGCGCCGGCACTCCGGTCCGGCCCGTTTCCCGATCTTCAGCGATGCTCAGACGTTTGTTCATATTGGCCGCCGTCGTGTCTCTCGGACTTCCTGCCGTCCGCGCGCAGGAGGGTGCGGCTTCGCATGCCGCGGTGATTCAGGCCGATACGCTGCCGGTGCTGCTGGAACGGCTGGAACGGGACCCTGAGGACATAGACCTGCTGGTCGAAATCTGCTCCCAATACACCATGCGGAGCGAATTCGCCGCGATTCATCCCTACGTCTCGCGTCTCCGCAGGGCCGGGGCCGCACACGACGACGAGCGTGCGCTGATGTACGCCGACCTCTTTTCCGGACAGTCCTACCTGCTCGCCGAGGGCAGCGACTCGACCCGCATATACCTCGACCGGGCTTTGATCCGCGGGCGGCAGTGCGAAGACCCGGTGGCCTTGTGCCGGATTTACAATGCGCTGGGAATCTATGCCGTCAGCATCGAAACGAACTATTTCGGCGGCATCGAGTATTTCCTCGAAGCGATGAAGTACGCCCGCAGCGCCTCGCTGAACCGCTTCTATCTGGTGGCGCAGTGCAATCTTGCCAATACGTACTACATGCGCAACGACCCCGCGGGCCTGAAATACGCCGAGGAGGTCTACCGGCTGGGCACCGAGTGGGGTTACGACTACCTCGCTTTCGGCGGTGCGGTCATCAGCGCCTACATGCACTACATGCTCGGCGATCAGAACCGGGCTTTGGAATACATCCTCCGGACGCTTCCCGACACCGATAAATTCGGCTACCACACCGAGCTTTACAGCCTCTACGCCAATATCCTCCATGCGCAGGGCGACGATGCGGGCGCCGAACGCTATTACCTGATGGCGCTCGACCACATCGACCAAAAGGTCGTGACCGCCGCCGTGATGACCTACCTCAGCTACGGAACCTACCTGAACGACCGGGGCGAGTACGCCCGTGCGATTCCGGTGCTCCGGCAGGGCATCGAACTCTCGGAGCGGAGCAACAACGCCGTGCACCGCTATAAGCTTTACCTGCGTATCTCCGAGGCCGAGACCGCGCTGGGCCGCTACCGCGAGGCGCTGGACTATTTCAAGAGCTACCATAGTCAGGCGGACAGCATCTTCAACGTCGAGCGGGAGCGTTCGATCAACGAACTGCGGGTCAGGTACGACGCCGAACGGCAGGAGAACATGCTGCGCAAGAGCGAAATCGACCTCATCCGCCAGCAGCGCCGATTCCAGCTGCTGCTGTTGCTGCTGCTCTTCGCCGTCGGCATTTCGACGGTGGTCTATATCCTCTACCGGCGCAAGGACAAGATGTACAAGCAGATCGTCCGGCAGCAGTACGAATTCCTGAAAAAGGAGAAAAAGGCCGCGCAGCCGGCCATGCCCCCCCCCGGCCCTACCTCCCCGCAGGCCGAAAAGCCGTCGCCCGACCGTGACGACCACGCCGTGCGCGACGCCGAACTCTTCGCCCGGATCGAGTACCTGATGCAGACCGAAGGCGTCTACCGCCAGAACGACCTGACCATCGAACGGCTCGCCGAGCGGCTCGACACCAACCGCACCTATATCTCCCGTGCGATCAACCAGCAGGCCGGAAAGACCTTCAGCAGCTACGTCAACAGCTACCGTATCGACGAGGCCGTGCGGCGGCTTTCCGACGTCGATGACGATACGCCGCTCAAGGCGCTTGCCCAGACGCTCGGCTACAACCATCTGCAAACCTTCTACACTTCGTTCCAGAGCGCGATCGGCATGCCGCCGTCTAAGTACCGCGAGAAACTGCTCAAACTCCACCGCGAGCACCAGCTCTGAACGCAACCCCGTTTTTCGGGGTTTGTTTTTTTTCGGAATTTGTCAATTTTTACGAATTCCGAAAAAGAGCGTTTCATAAATCGTCCGGCTTCTTTTACTTTTGTCAATAGGTTAGTGAGGGGTGCCTGCCCGGTGCGGCGGTGCGTATCCTTTGGTTGTTTTGCTTGGCGGATGCCTGTTTTGCGCAGGCGGTGCCGCCGCCGAATCCCGACGTATTCCTTTAAATGCTGTTCATATGAAAAAAACTTTACTATTCAGCAGTCGATTCTTGCTGACTGCGGCCTTGTTCTTCTGCGCCGCTTCGGTCGTCTCCTGCCAGAAGGAGCCGACCGCCGACCCCGCGCCTGCGCGCGCCGCGATCCGTCTGACCGCCGAGCCGGCGGATATGGTCCGGACCAAGAGCGAGACGGACGTCGCTTACGCTTCCCGCTTCGTGGAGGGGGACGCCATCGGCCTCTTCGCCGTAATCCGCTCCGATGCCGAGACGCAGGCCTATCCGGCCGCTTCGGGCAACTATATTCAGAATGCCAAATTCGTCCGTCAGGCCGACGGTTCGTGGCGTGAGGAAGGCTCCAAATCCTATTACATGGAGCAGGGGCAGGTCATGGACCTCTATGCCTATTATCCCTATGCTGAAAATGCCGATCCTACGGCGCTCGTCTACGACGCTTCGGTTGCCGAAGCCGACTTCATGACGGCCCGCACGGCGGGATTCAGCGAGCGCGACGGCGAGATCAGACTCGTATTCCGTCATAAACTGGCGCTGGCCGAAGCCTTCGTCGCGGACGCCGACAAACTGACCGGTTACGTTGTGACGGTGCAGAACGTGCGCACGAAAGCGGTGTTCTCGCTGGCGGCCGCGGCCCAAGATGCCGAAATGCAGTCCGTGGACGCCAAGACGGCTTCGGTGGCGATGACGCGCTGCGGCAACGCTTTCCGCGCCTACCTGCCGGCGCAGGAGATCGCCGAAGACAAGGCCCTGCTGAAGGTCGAGGGCAACGGCTTCGCGGCTTTCGACTACACGCATCCGGGCAAAACCTCGCTGGCCGTTGGTCAGGTCCGCAAACTGCTGGTTACGCCCGCTTTCGCAAATCCCGAACTGCTCCCCAACTGTTACGTCGTATCGCCGGGCGAGACGCTCTACATTCCCGTTTGCAAAGCCTTCGGCGTCTGGGAGAAGAACGAAGTGCTGGCGGGCGCCGGCACCGGCATGCTGGGAGCCATGGGCGCCCGCGTAGTCTGGGAGGACGTGCGCTATCTGCTCAACGACGATCAGATCACCGTGCTGGGCAGCGGCTCGAAGGCCGTTATTCAGGTGCGCACCACGCCCCGGACCTGCGGCAATGCGGTGCTCGCGCTGGAGATCGGCGGCGAGATCCGCTGGAGCTGGCACCTCTGGATCACCGATTACGATCCCAACGCTCCCGAAGCGCAGAAATCGAAGAACGGCCGGACCTTCATGGACCGCAACCTCGGTGCGATGAACGCCGAATACGGCAATATCGATGCGCTGGGACTCCAGTATCAGTGGGGCCGCAAGGACCCGGTTCCGTGTCCTGCGAAATGGGAGGACATCGCTACGCGCCCCGTGTGGAACGGCGTGGGCGTCAAGGTCGGTTTCTCGACCAAGGCCAATTCGGCCGTGATCCGCGACAACCTCGTGGCTTCGATCAACGAGCCGCTGGCGCTCATCAAGGGCCTCGGCCTTCCCTACGACTGGTATGCTACCGAGAAAAAACAGGGGCAGAACCGCTGGTGCGCCGCCGACGGCTCGAAAACCGAGTTCGATCCCTGTCCCCGCGGATGGCGGGTTCCTGTGTCCGGTTTCGGAACCTTGTCGCCGTGGTACAATTGTGTTACTGCCGGCATCCCGTGGCTCAACGGAGTGATCTGGGAGGATCTGGGCTACTGGCCCGCGGCCGGTCTGCTCGAATCCAGCGGCCAGAGCTATCTGGGCCTGTTCGGCTACTATTGGGCGGCGACTCCCGGTGAAAACCTGAGCCCCGGCATTTCGCAGGAGGAGTGCGCCTACGGGTACAACTTCGACAACCAGCATTCTCAGACCAGCTACCTCCAGTACCGTCATACCGTTTTGTCGGTGCGCTGCGTCAAAGTGCAGTAATTCGATGTCTCACGCTTTAAAAAGATAATCACCATGAAATATACAGGTTCCATCCATACGACGTTTTATGCGCTTCTGGCCGCCGCCGCGCTTACGGCCGCCGGCTGCAGCGACGACGATAACGAAAAGGGCGGAGGAGCGACTGGCGTCGAGGCGAACTTCTCGGCCGAAATCACCCCTTACACCCGTGCCGCCGGCGACACTTGGACCAACGGCGATGCCGTCGGCATCTATATGCTCGGCGGCGATGCGGGCACGGCGGACAACGTGCGCTATACCTGCGAACCCAACGGACGGCTGTCGGCCGCGGATGCGAAAATCGTCATTCCCGGCAGCGGCACTTTCGATTTCGTCGCCTACCATCCTTACAAGCAGAGCAGCCTGAGCGGCGATGCGGGTAAGATCGACGGCTACCTCTATCCCGTCGTCCTGAACGACCAGACCGATCCCGCGGCGATCGACCTTCTGTGGAGCGACAATGCGACCGGGGTCACGGCCGCCGCGCCCGACGTGAAGTTCACCTTCGAACACGTGCTGTCGAAGGTCGAAATCGCCGTCAAGCAGGGCGGAGGCATCTCGGCCGACGACCTTGCCGGGGTTGTCGTCACCATCGACGGCGTCTACAACGAGGGCTTCTTCGCCCTGAACAGCGGCAGGATCGGCAATACGGGCGTTCCCGGTGCCGTGACGGCGCGCGCCGTCACCGAGGGCGTCAGCTACGAGGCGATCGTTCTGCCGACCACCGGCGCCGCGCAGCAGGGCCGCGTCTTCACAGTGGAGGCTCCCCTGCTGGGACGCACCTACACATGGACGATGCCCGACGACTATCTTTTCGTGGGCGGCAAGATCCACGAGATCGAAATTACGGTCGACGTGGACGGCATTTCGGTCGTCACGGGCGACATCGCCGACTGGAACGGCGGCGATTCCAATCCCGAAGTCGAGACCGACGATGCCGAATTCCTCGCGCTTCCCAACTCCTATATCGCCCGTCCGGGTTCGACGGTGACGATTCCCGTTGCCAAGGCCTATGCCGCATGGCACAATATCCCGATGCTTCAGGAAGGCTCGTTCAGCATTCCCAACGACCTGACCGCCCGCATCGTATGGCAGGAGCGTTTCGATGAAGACGAAACCATCCTGTTCTCGACCAACGACAAGGTCACGATGACCGGATCGGGGATCAACGCCGCAATCGAAGTCGTCCTGAATCCCGATGTCGAAGGCAGCCTTGTCGTGGGCGTGTACGACGGCGACGGCAACTGCTACTGGAGCTGGCATATCTGGGCCACCGAGTACGATCCCTCGCAGCCCGCAGGGCAGCAGACCGTCGGCGGCAACGTCTTCATGGACCGCAATCTGGGCGCCACTTCGCTCGTGAAGGGGCCGCAGAGCGCCGGATGTTTCTACCAGTGGGGCCGCAAGGACCCGTTCCAAGGTCCCTATACGTGGATGATGTTCCTCAATGCCAACGCCGGCTGGTCGAACGACGGTATCGGCAAGTTCATGACGCTCAAAGGGCTTGCTTCGACGAAGGTTCCCTCCGAGAATCTCGTGGCTTCGGTCCAGCAGCCTTACCGCTATATTGTGGGTATTTCCGGAACGCAGGACTGGCTGTCGCCGGATGTCGGCGGCGAAGCCTACCGCTGGAGCAACGCCGACGGTACGAAAGGCGTCTTCGACCCGTGCCCTGAGGGGTGGCGCGTGCCCGTTTCGGGTGCGGGAGCGGCTTCCGCATGGGCCGATCTGAACGGCGTGTGGGATGCGGAGCGTACCGGATGCGTTTTTGCCGAAGGCAACGGCTACTATCCTGCGGCCGGCTATATCAATATCATGTCGGCGTCGGGTTCGGGCGGCGGCGCGGAAGCGGGTACTTCGGGCTACTGCTGGAGCGCATCGTCGGCCGGCCGGAACGGCTATGCGCTGACTTACAGCGTCTCCGCCATCAAAACCGAGGCCGAACTGACCAAGGCGTGGGCCTGCCCCGTCCGCTGCGTGAAGGATGTCAAATAGCACGCGGATATAGGAAGAAGACCGCCGCCCTTTCGTGGGGCGGCGGTCTTTGTTTTGGCGGCCGTGCGGTGTTTCCCGACCGCTGTTATTCATGTGGTGTTATTCATGTGGTGTTTCCCGGCCGCTGTTTCCCGTTCTGTGTTTCCTATCCGGTGTTTTCCGGCCGCTGTCTTCCGTTCGTCCGGTCCGGAATTCTCCGCAGGCCTGTCTTCTGCCGCGCCTATTTTCTGCTTTCGAGGAAGTAGTGCTGCGACTTGAGCAGGTTGCGGGCCTGCAGGATCATCGTCTTGGTTTCGTTGAGGATCGTCAGATAGAGTACGCTGGCCCGCGTGCTGGCCGCCGGGTCGCCGTTGATGCGGCGCAGCTGGTTTTTGATCGCCTCGACGATGGTGTCAAAGAGCTTGTCGCGCATTTCGAGCACCATGTCCAGATCCGAAAAGTCCTTCGTGCGGAGCATGTCGTTGATTTTGTCGAAAATCGCCTCCACCTGATCGTTTACGCGCATCAGATCCACGATCTGCTCCTTCGACAGCCCCTCGTGGTTGTTGTCGATGTGTCCGAACGCAGGACGGGTGATGTGGATCAGCGCCTTGGTCACCTCCGAGAGGTAATCCACCACCTGCACGTAGAAGTGCCCGGTGTCGATGTCGCACTGCTGCAGGCGGCGCAGCGTGGGCATGATGCCGTACTTGCGGTCGCGGGCCTCTTCGAAGAGCCTGTTCGACGACTGCACCATCTCCTTGAGCACCTTGCGGTTCTCCTTGAAAACGGCGACCAGCGTCCGGTTGTAAATGCGCGTCACCTGCTCCATCGTCGTGCATACTTCGCCGATGCAGACGCAGAGCACTTCGTCCGGGGTCTCGGCCTTGATTACCGGCAGTTCCTCCGCGGAGGCTTTCTCCTTCGGCTTGGTGCGGTGGCTGCGGATGAGCAGCCATGCGCAGAGAGCGACGAGCGCCGCGACGGCGATCCAGCCGCCCCAGAGCAGCAGCAGCGTCACGCAGAGGGCGATCAGGAATCCGCCGAGCGCGGTGATGAACCACCCCGAAATGACGGCCATGACGCCCGTGATGCGGTATACGGCGCTTTCACGGCCCCACGTCCGGTCGGCGAGCGATGAACCCATAGCCACCATGAAGACCACGTAGGTGGTCGAGAGCGGCAGTTTGTAGGAGGTGCCTATGGCGATCAGGATCGAGGCGGCCGTGAGGTTTACGACGGCGCGGATCATGTCGTAGGGCGCCGACGAACGCTCTTCGGCGGGCAGCGGTTCGAAGCGTCGGTCGATGATTTTCTGCATGCGGTCGGGAATCAGCCCCGTCCACATGGTGTTGAGCGCGAGCGAGGCGCGTACCAGACTGCGCGAGACGAAGGTCGAGCCGAACCGCTCGTCGCCCTCGTGCTGCGAGGCGAGCGACAGTTCGGTCTCGGTGACGTGGCGCGATTTCTTCGAGAAGAAGAGCGTCAGGACCATCACTGCGCCCGACAGCAACAGCAGCAGGAAGTTGGCGCGCGCCGGATTGGCCAGTTCGCCCATCATGATCGATTCGCTGCCCGCTTCGCGGGCGATCTGCCATGCGTCGTAGCTGGCCAGCGGCACGCCGATGAAGTTCACCAGATCGTTGCCTGCGAAGGCCAGCGCCAGCGCGAAGGTGCCCGTCAGAATGGTGATGCGCATGATGTTGAGCCGCATGCGCTGGAAAATCCAGAGCACCACCGACGCTCCGGCCCAGAAGACGAGCAGCGTTACGAGCACGTGCTCGCCGACGTACTCCCCGACCGAAGTTGGAATCAGCCCCGAACTTTTCAGCCCCTTGAACAGCGCGAAGTAGAGGATTCCCGCCAGCGAGATGCCGCACCATACGGCGCCCCAGCGGCGGAACGCCTTTGCGTAGCGGAACGAGAAGATGAGCCGCGAAACGTACATGAAGAGCGACCCTGCGGCGAACGCCAGCGCCACCGAGAGCAGGATGGCCGCGATGATGGCCATTGCCTTTCCGGTGTTGATGTACTGCGAGAGGTCCGAAACCGAAGCGGCCGGATCGCCCCAGATGTGGTAGAGCGCCGCGGCGACTCCCGCGCCCAGCAGTCCGAATACCATCGACACGGTGGTCGAGGTGGGCAGTCCGAGGGTGTTGTAAATGTCCAGCAGCAGGATGTTGCCCAGCATCATGCCCAGAAAGAGCATCATGATCTCCGGGAAGGAGAATTGTCCGGGATAGAAGACGCCGCTGCGCGCCACCTCCATCATGCCGCTCGACGTGAGCGTGCCGACGAGGATGCCGGCGGCGGCGATCCAGAGGATGACGCGGCGCGGTGCGGCTTTCGATCCGAGGGCCGAGTTGAGAAAGTTGACCGCGTCGTTGGCCACGCCCACGACGATGCCCATCACGGCCAGCAGGCCCATGACGATAACGATGCTTGTGAATAGAGGACTCATATGGTCGTTTGTCGTTTGTTTTTCGGCGGTTCCGTTTTGGCGCTCCGCCGTGTGTTTTCGTCCGGCCCTGCATCCGTTTTCCGGAGGGGCTTTCGCCCGCCGTCTTGGGCGGAGATCGCCGCCCTGCGGTGCGGGCCGGTCTTTCCGGTGCAAAGGAACGAAACGGATGTTACAAACGTGTTACGGACGGGTTGCGGCTCTATGAATGTTTGCGCAGGGTGAAGGTGAATTCCAGTCCGCCGCGCTCCGAGTTGCGGACCGAGATCGTGCCGCCGTGCATCATCACGGCGTTTTTGACGATCGCCAGCCCCAGTCCCGTGCCGCCCAGCTTGCGCGAACGCCCCTTGTCGATGCGGTAGAAGCGTTCGAAAATGTGGGGCAGGTGTTCTTCCTCCACGCCGATGCCGTTGTCGGAGAACTGCAGCGTGTACTGCTCCGGCGAGTCGTCCAACAGGCGGATGAAAATGTCGCGTCCGCCCGAATAGGCCGCGGCGTTGTCCGCGAGGTTGCGGAACACCGAACCCAGCAGCGAAGGGCTGCCCTCCATTTCGAGCGGGTAGGGGAAGTCGCAGTTCACGCGCAGCCGCTGCCCTTCGGGCCGGAGCTGCATGTCGGTGCGGATTTCGTCCACGATGTCGTTCAGCACGACGCGCTCCCTGAGGATCAGCTGGCTCGCCTCGTCCATGCGCGTGACGGTCGAGATGTCGGCGAGCAGGCTGCGCAGCCGCGCCACCTGCGCGCAGCTCTTTTCGAGAAACGCCGTGCGCTTCTCCGCTCCAAGCCCCGGATTGTCCAGCAGGGTTTCCAGATACCCCTGAATCGCCGCCACGGGTGTTTTCAGTTCGTGGTTGATGTTGTTCGTGAGTTGTTTCTTGATGCGGATCTTCTCCTGCTGTTCGTGCAGCGCCAGCGCATGTTCGCGGTCGCGGTCGGCCGTGGTGCGCTGCAGACGGGCGTACAGCCGGATGATATGGTTCGAAATGTCGCCCAGCTCGTCGTGCGGAAAGACCGCCTGCTCGTCGATCCGCTCGCCCCGCTCGGCGCGCTGGGCGAAATCTCTCAGCCGCGTGATGTTGTGTCCCAGCCGGCGGGTCGCGAAGTAGGCCGCCACGCTCATCAGCAGCGTGACGCCCAGCATGAACCACAGAAATTCGCGGTCTGCGGCCAGCACTTCGCGGAGCGTTATCGAATAGGGCACGGCCGAGCGGACGACGACCCCGCCGTCGGACATGGCCGAATAGAAATAGTAGAGGTCGGTGCTCTCCGAATGGCGGTGGATCGTGAATCCCGTGCCGCGGGCGAGGGCTTCGGCGACTTCGGGGCGGTCGAGGTGGTTGGTTTCCGGAAGGCTGCCGGCCGAATTGTCGAAGGTGACGCGCCCGGCGTCGTCGATTACCGTCACGCGCAGGTCGCCGAACGGTTCGTCGCGTGCGGCGATGAACTCCTCAGGCGTCGCGCCGTCGGCGAGGGCGTCGAGCATCCGCAGGTTGAAGAGCTGCAGGCGGGTGTCGAGCCGTTCGGCCTTGAACTGCTTTTCGCGGCCGTACTGAAAGACGATGAAGCAGGCGACCAGCGCCCACGAAAACGCGAGCAGCAACAGGAAGAGCCGCCGGTGGTAGGAGAGGCTACTCCTCAAATCCGTACCCATAGCCCAGACGTGTTACGATGTGGTCTCCGTAGACGCCGATTTTGCGGCGCAGCCGCGTGATATTGACGTCGATGGTGCGGTCCAGCACGATCACCTCGTTGCTCCAGACCTGATGCAGTATCTCCTCGCGCGAAAAGATTCTGCCGCGGTTCGAAAGCAGCAGGGCGAGTATTTCGAACTCCTTTTTTGTCAGGGCCAGCGGCGTTCCGTCCACGGTGCAGATTTTGCGGGCGAGGTCCATGTGCAGCCCTTCGAACGCGATCGCCCTGCTCTGGCCCGCTTCAGGTGCGGTGCGGCGCAGTACGGAGCGCACGCGGGCCAGCACTTCGCGCACGGAGAAAGGCTTGGCGATATAGTCGTCGGCTCCGATGTTGAGTCCCGCGACCGTGTCGTCCTCGGTGTCTTTGGCCGTGCAGAAGATGATCGGCACGGCGGCCGTTTCGGGTTGCGCCCGGAGCAGCCGGGCCATCTTGAATCCGCTCATCTCGCCCATCATGACGTCGAGCAGAATCAGCGAATAACGTTCGGGGTGCATGCCGAGGGCCTGTTCGGCGCTGGACGCCGTATCGACTTCGTAACCCTCGACTTCGAGATTGAACTGAAGAATCTCGCAGAGGGATTCCTCGTCGTCCACCACAAGGATTTTGTGCTTTGTCATAACTGTTATGGATTGGTATCCGCATCAAAAGTACGTAACAATCCCTTTATTGCGTGGTCCCCGCCGAATATTTAACCGAAATGTAACAGCCCGTCATTCGCCCAGCACCTGCATCTGCTGGCGGATCGACTCCTCGTGGATGGCCTGCAGCACCGAGCGCATGAATTCGCGGTCCATGCCCAGCTGTACGGCCTGCTCCGCGCGTCGCGCCAGCAGGTCTTCGTAACGTTTGGCCTGCAGGATCGGCATGTTGTGCTCTTTCTTGTACTGTCCGATGTCGCGCGATACCCGCATGCGGCGCACGAGCAGTTCGAGCAGTTCGTCGTCTATCTTGTCGATCTGCGAACGCAGTTCCGAAAGGCTCTCCGTCGTGGTGTTGGCTTCGCGGATCACCAGACTGCGGCAGATGTAGGCCAGACCCTGCGGTGTCACCTGCTGGGCCTTGTCGCTCCACGCGCAGTCGGGCGAACAGTGCGCTTCGACGATCAGCCCGTCGAATCCGAGGTCCATGGCCTGCTGCGAAAGCGGCGCGATCAGTTCGCGGCGGCCTCCGATGTGGCTGGGGTCGCAGAATATCTGCAGCCCCGGGAGGCG
>ERZ1673743.3724-NODE-3724-length-11384-cov-4.537735_pt1 | contig 11384 bp, 9 predicted proteins | sample MGYA00580197_ERZ1673743 | MGnify/ENA primary metagenome ERZ1673743 (study PRJEB41218, sample SAMN15661795) | gut metagenome | host: Homo sapiens | place: Canada: London | collected 2015-08-20/2019-03-30 | study: EMG produced TPA metagenomics assembly of... | reverse complement strand
TGCCGCCCTCAACACCTTCGGCACCCCGTCAGACCAGAAGACCAACGACTACAACGCCACCCGCGTTGCCCGCATGAAGACCCTGCATGACGCCATGCGCACGGTCAACCCCGACGCTTACTTCATCAACGAGAACCTGGCCACCGCACGCGAAGAGAACGAGATGGCACAGGACGGCGAGATCAACTGGGCCAACATCAACAACGCCGCATGCCAGTTTGCCATGGGATATGAGAGCCAGAGCGGCCTGAACCGTTTCTACGCTCCGCTCGACAGCCGCACCTGGGGCTCGACCGTAAGCTACGCCGAGAGCCACGACGAAGAGCGCATGGCCTATAAGCAGGCACAGTACGGCGCCGCCGGCATCAAGGGTAACGCCGAAATGTCGTGCCGCCGTCTCGGCTCGGTTGCCGCGCAGATGATCCTCACCCCCGGCGCCCACATGATCTGGCAGTTCCAGGAGTTCGGCGCCGACCAGACCACCAAGAACTCGTCGGGCAACGATACCGGCAACAAACGTGTGATCTGGAGTTACCTTGACCGTCCCGCCAACCGCGGCCTCTGCAACAGCTACTCAGAGCTCTGCATCACCCGCGCCAACAACGCCGACATGTTCCGCGAGGATGTGGAGACCGAGGTGAAACTCGACTCGTGGAAGACGGCCCGTACCGTCAAGCTCGTAAAGGGTAACAAGGGCCTCTACCTGTTCGTCAACCCCTCGCCCAACACCGACATGACCACCGTGACCGGTCTCGACCTCACCGCATCGGGTTTCCACCTGATTTCGGCCTCTGACGGCGTGACACCCACCCTGACCGCCACAACCCTGACCCTCCCCGCCGGCGCATACGCCCTCTACGGCACCGACACCCTGGCAGGTGTGGAGACTGTGGCTCCCGATGACGAAAGCCCCGTCTGCGTCACCGTCGACGGCAACAGCATCCGCGTGCTCGGCGAGTGCGCCTCGCTTGAGGTCTATGACATGTCGGGCCGCCGCGTAGGCACCGACAACCTCGCCCCCGGCGTCTACATCGTCAAGGCCGACCGCCTCACCACCAAGCTCGCCATCCAGTAACCGGTCCGGCCCCCGTCTCTCCGGGGTTCAGACCACAGCAACCAAAGCCGGTGCTTAAAGGGCCGTCGCCCTTTAAACCATAACAACCACCGGCCGTACGATCCACCGGCCGTAAGGACCGAACAGGCCGAGAACAAAACCGGCTGATACGACAAGCGGCGCGTTCCGTCTTCCGACGGGCGCGCCGCATTTTTTGTCCCTCCCCAATAAAATTTTAACATTTCAAATGCAACGGACCCCGGTCTCGCCGGTATAATTCCCCCTGGCTACGGTTCCCGGTCATATTGTCAGAAAGGATGTTGTGGGATGCGGGTAATCCGGAGCGGTTTTATGTTATACAGCATGTTTTTAAGCAGTTCTGCGATATGCTCTTGTAAGTTTGGATAATTATTGCTTACTTTGTGAATCAAGAACCCCTAAAACAATTAAGCAAGAAACAGAAACATAAACTGACAAGACATATTTCAAACGACTTTTAGACAAGTTATTTGGCTTTTAGCAAATCTGGTAAATTAGTTAAGGAGTCCCAAATGATTAAGTCGAAAGGTAGGTTTGTACCCGACCAAGGGCGCAGACTGCTTTTTACTTATTTGGACTCCAGGTTTACCAGAACCAGCTAAAGCAAATGAGGAAAAGTTTAGGCTGTCGCTCTTTTTGTTTTGGTAAAACCTACGGGACTATGGACTATAAGTTAGAGTACATCACACGCATGCTCGCCAAGATATCACACAAGAGATTGGAGAGTTATGTGATTCATCGCATCTGGAATCTCCTCGACAATCGCGATGTGCATTTTGTGTTTCAGCAGTATGTGGTGCGCAAAGAGGGTGAATACGCGCTTGCCGACCTTTATCTGCCCCAGATAAATCTTGTAGTGGAGATTGACGAGCCTGCTCACTTCCGGAACAGGGAGGCTGATGACATACGTGAGCGGGAAATCTCGAAATTCGTTGAAGTCGTGCGGATAAAGTGCTACAATGATACAGACGGGCTTGCCGAGCCTTGCTCATTGGAAGAACTTAACCGCCGAACCGACACGATAACCGGCGTCATAAAATCCAGAATATCGGCGTGGGGGTCTGATTTTAAACCTTGGAAGGGTGTCGATACGGTTGAGGATATCCGCAAGAGAGGATATATAAGTGTCGATGAAAATGTGTCACTTTACACAATAGATGATATTGCCGCGATATTCGGCACAAGGCCAAGACACCGTGGCTTTCTGCGTGCGTCAGGCGTCGGCGTGCCGGGCAGAAAGGATGACGTTGTGTGGTGGCCGAACACCGGCCATAGACTGTGGGAGAATTCGATTTCTGAAGATGGCCTCACGATAACTGAATGTCCGAAGAATCCGGCGGAACGGGAAAGCCACATGAGGAGGTATCTCGGCAGCCGGGAAAAACGCATAACATTTCTGCGTTACAGGGATTGGCTCGGCATGACTTCGTACCGTTTCGTGGGTGTCTTCCGGATCAATCCCACACGTTCGGAAAATGAAAACAAATGTATCTGGGAGCGCATCTCTGACACATACCCGCTAAATATAATTCCATGAGCAAGGAATACTACCGGAAACGCATAGTCGACCTGAGGGCGTCTGTTGCCCGCGAACGCGAAAACAAGAAAAAGGATAACGCGTATTACGCGGGGCTGATCAAAAAGGCCACCACTCCTTCATCCAAGGCTAATTACCGCAAGTCAAAGATAGACCGGGCAGCCGCCCATGACCGACGTATCGAAAGTCTCAGGCGCGATATCGAGAATGCAAAAGCCTCACTGAAACGGTGCAAATAAATAATTCAAATCATAAAATGGGACTAATCAACAATTTAATAAACTCACTAAAGGATAATTTCACGATGGCTGAATTCAACATCAGTGGCCGCATGACTGTCAGCAGTCTGAGGAAACAGTTCAAAGACGCGTTCGGAGCCACCCTGCGCGTGTACAAGGGCGCTAAATTCGCGCCCGAAAATGCCACGCTGGCATCCATCCGCAGCGGAGAAGGCGCCAAAGGCGGAGAGCTGGTATGCAAGGGGAATCTGCAGGTCGGCAACTTCGAGGCAAAGATGAAAGACATCTTCGGCATCACCGTAAAAGTGGCAAATCCCGACAATACGAAACTTGTGAGCGGGAGCATGACCATCGCCGCAGCAGGCCGCGAAACCGTGGTGACCGATGACTGGAGCAATGAACAGCTTCAATGCTACTTCTGGGATACCCTGCAGGATCTGCTGATCGCCAAAGGGTATGAAATCGAGAAGAAAGACTTCACGGCCGACGTGGAGGACTACGGCAAAAGCACACGTTACAAACGCTATGGGGTCACCTTCAACATCTACACTACGAAAAACCGCAAGAATACCGTTTCTTTCTCCGTCATCATGAAGGAAAGGTACTTCTTTGGCATCCGCTACATCGGCGAGAAACCCACAGGTCCGGCACTGGCGGCTGCCCTGACGGGTGTTGACCCCCTCATAGAGGTCTGCGAGAGTGACAATAAGGTACTCGCTGCCTATGCCTTCGCCTCACCGCGCAACGAACTCAACTTCAAGACTATGAAGTCTGAAGGTTTCGGCAAGCTGAGGAATCCTGCCGCAAGGGCCGCGTTCATGGCCGATATTGCCAAGGAAATCGACGGCCTGATCAAAAAGATGGTGAAATCATTCCAGGCCAGAAACCTGTAAGGAATCATGAAACCTGAAAAGTGGTGGCTGATAGGCGCCATCCTGTACCTCGGGCGCAATTTCTTCAAGTGTCTCTTCTGGTTCATCTTGTTCTGGATATTCTACGGCCTCAAGATATTATTGGACTGACATGAAGATTCCCGGATTGAGTTTCTCGCTCAAAAGGGCGGTCGGCATAACCGCCGCGAAACAGAAGATTGCCCGCAAGACGGGCATACCCACTACCAGGCAGGGTTTGGAACGCAAGGTGGGCAGAATGATTCTGAAAGGGCTTTTCGGAAAGTAAAATGTTGTGCCCTGCCGGCACGCAACATGTATCTTAAATTACCCTCTGAAACAGCGGTGCGTCTCGCGGCGTGCCGCTGTTTTTGTTGTATGACCGTTGGTTCCGGTGACTATCTGTGCATGCGGGTGATGCGGGCAGTGGCCGAGAGCCAGTCGGTGGCGGCGATATGGCGTGCTATGGAGTTAAGGTGCTGGGCTTTGCCGTAGGTGAGCTGCTCCGAGCGGGTATTGTGTTCCGTGCAGGCTATAAGCAGGAGGCGGCCGGTAGCCATCAACTCGAATTCGTGCCCCCGGGGTGCGTGACGCTCGCTGAAACCGTTGTCGCATATCTTTATTATTGCGCCGCCGTTCGCGAGGGCATGGTCCTTTACGGCCTTCTCCTGGGGGTGGATGAACGGCGATATGAGCACGCCGCCGTTTTCCACGCACCGGTGCCATTGCGCCACATATCCTTGAAATTCTTCCGGGCTGAATCTGCGGCTGAAACGCACCACTTCAAGGTCGGGGTTGCGTAACAGCATGATGTTGCCTGAGGCGGTGTATGTGGCGGTTCCGGTCGTGATAGTCCATCGGGTGAGGTATAGATCGGGGTTGAGACGTTTGATGAGCAGGCGCCTGGGGTTGTCGGCGACGTACCGGATCATGCGTTCCCAGCGTTCGGGGGTGTAGGCGATGCGGTCGTTGAATCCTTTGCTGAAAAACGGGAGGGGCGGGTCGGGGTGGTTCCGGGCGGGTAGTGAATCATGCCATGTGCGGGTTGTCATGCCCATCAGTGCGGCTATTGCGCGGCTGATGCCGTGCGGCAGGGTGTGCTGTACGTCTATGCACAGGTGCAGGTGGTCGGGCATTATTATATAGGCGCCGAGACGAATCTGGGGGTAGCGATCAAGCCAGTGTGTCAGGGCGTTTGCTATGGCCTCTCCGGCAGGGGTGAGGATTGTGTGCGGGGCGTCGGGATCGGTGGGTGCGGTGACGCGCGGATTGCCGGCGACAAGGGCGAGTGCCGGGGTGGCGGCCGCTTTTGTGATGGTTATCATGTACCGTGACGGGCGCCGGTAGTCATGGTGCCGTGCCCGCCTGAGGTAATTGGGGTGTTTTGGCGCCGTAAGATACGGGTTGTGCCCGGTGGGGTGCATAGAGAGGGGGATGATGGTTGGTAAATTATATGATAGGGCGCTTTTGGGGGCGCTGCCGGAGCGCTCACTGCGTTCGCGCCACGGTGGGGCGCTGTTTGCGTGCACCGTGGCACGAACGAAGTGAGCGCAACGCAAAGCAATGCATGGCAGGTGAAGGGAGCACAGGGCAATGCACGGTCATGCAGGCTGGTTGGTTCTTGTGGTCGCGGCCGCCTGCGGCCGTTTAACACAAGTTTGGTTGTTATGGTTTGAACTTCGCGTCTGCTCCGGGGGGTCAGATGGTCATTTCGCCGCAGATGGGGTGGCGGAGGCGGTTGGCGACCTGGGTGGCCGAGAGGCCCATGCCGAAGAGGAACATCATTTTGGTGAGGGCGGCCTCGGTGGTGAGGTCGTGACCCGAGATCACGCCGGCGCGCGCCAGCATGTCGCCGGTGTAGTAGCGTTTCTGCAGCACGCCGCCGTTGGGGCACTGCGTGACGTTGATGATCACGATGCCGCGCTCTATGGCCTCGCGGATGGCGCGGTTGAACCACTCGGTGGTGGGGGCGTTGCCGGCGCCGTAGGTCTTGAGCACGATCCCTTTCACGCCGGGGGTGTTGAGCTGCTGCAGCAGGGCGCTTTCGGTCATGCCGGGGTTGACGTAGACGATGATGATGTTGCTGTCGAGCCCCAGATGCACGCGCAGCGGCATGCGGTCGTGCACGCGCCAGAGGGCGTCGTGGTTGAACTGTATCGACAGGCCGATATGTGCCAGAGGGGGGTAGTTGTTGCTCTTGAAGGCGTTGAAGTTGTCGGCGCTCTTCTTCATCGAGCGGTTGCCGCGCCACAGGTAGTTCTCGAAGAGTATGGCCACCTCCTGCACCATGGGCTGGCCGTTCACGGGGTCGCGCTCGGCGGCGATCTGCAGTGCGGTGATCAGGTTCTCCTCGCCGTCGGTGCGCACCTCGCCGATGGGGAGCTGCGAGCCGGTGATGATCACCGGCTTGCGCAGATGCTCGAGCATGAACGAGAGCGCCGAGGCGGTGTAGGCCATGGTGTCGGTGCCGTGCAGCACGACGAAACCGTCGAACTTGTCGTAGTTGCGCTCGATTTCGGTGGCTATCTGCTGCCAGTGCGCGGGGTTCATGTTGCTCGAATCGATGGGTGGATTGAACTGGATATGTTCAATGTTGTAGTCGAGCATCTTGACCTTTGGCACGTTGTCGATCAGATGGTTGAAATCGAAGGGCTCGAGGGTGTGGGTCGACGGGTCCTGGATCATGCCGATGGTGCCACCGGTGTAGATGATGAGTATTCTGGGGCGTGAGCTGTCCATGTGGCGCAATTGGGGAGTTTAGAGGTTATGGCAATCGGTCAGCCGATGCGGGCGCCGGGGCGAACCGGGGCAGAGGGGGTGATGACGGTCAGCGAGCCGTCGGCGTTCACTGCCGAGAGGATCATGCCCTGACTTTCGATGCCCATCATCTTGCGGGGGGCGAAGTTTGCCACGAAACAGATCTGCTTGCCCACGAGGTCTTCGGGGTTATAGTATTTTGCGATGCCCGAACAGATGGTGCGCCGCTCCATACCGTCGTCGATAAGAAAACGGAGCAGTTTGTCTGATTTCTTCACGCGTTCACACTCGATTACGGTGCCCACGCGCATGTCTACCTGCTCGAAGGTGTCGAAAGGCACGTCGGCCTGCTGGGGCTCGGGGCGCCAGTTCTTCAGCTCCTGCTCGGCCTTGATGCGCTCGTTCTCGGCCTTGATGCGGGCCAGGCGGTCGAGCTGTGCCTCGACGGCGGCGTCCTCGATTTTGTCGAACAGCAGTTCGGGCTGTGCCAGCTGCGCGCCGGCAGGAACGAGGTCGAAACAGCCCAGCATCTCCCAGCTGATGGTCTCGCCGCCGAGCATCTTCAGCAGGCGTGCGCTCATGAAGGGGAGGAACGGCTCGAAGACGATGGCCAGGTTGGCGCAGGTCTGGATGGCTGTGTTCAGTATAGTGGCTGTGCGCTCCATGTCGGTCTTTGCCACCTTCCAGGGTTCGGTCTCCTGCAGGTATTTGTTGCCGGCGCGTGCCATGTCCATGGCCAGACGCAGGGCCTCGCGGAAGTGGAATGTCTCAAGTGCCTGTGTCACCTGTTCCTTGAGGCGGCCGATTTCGGCGATAAGGGTCTCTTCGGCCTCGGTGAGTGCGCCGCAAGCGGGCAGCTTGCCGCCGAAGTATTTGTGCGTGAGTACCATGGCACGGTTCACGAAGTTGCCCAGGATGGCCACCAGTTCGGAGTTGTTGCGGCTCTGGAAGTCGCGCCAGGTGAAGTCGTTGTCTTTCGTCTCGGGGGCGTTGGCGGTGAGCACGTAGCGCAGCACGTCCTGTTTGCCGGGGAAGTCGGCCAGGTATTCGTGCAGCCAGATGGCCCAGTTGCGCGAGGTCGAGATCTTGTCCCCCTCAAGGTTGAGGAACTCGTTTGCCGGCACATTGTCGGGGAGCTGGAAATTGTCGCCGTATGCCATCAGCATCGCCGGGAAGATGATGCAGTGGAACACGATGTTGTCTTTTCCGATGAAGTTGATGATGCGTGTCTCGGGGTCTTTCCAGTATTTTTCCCAGGTGTCGGGCAGCAGCTCGCGGGTGTTCGAGATATAGCCGATCGGGGCGTCGAACCACACGTATAGCACCTTGCCGTCGGCACCCTCAACGGGCACGGGGATGCCCCAGTCAAGGTCGCGCGTCACGGCGCGGGGCTGCAGGCCCAGTTCGAGCCACGACTTGCACTGCCCGTAGACGTTGGTCTTCCACTCCTTGTGTCCTTCGAGAATCCATTTCTCGAGGTCGGCCTGCCAGCGGTCAAGCGGCAGGAACCAGTGCGATGTTGGGCGAAGCACCGGCGTGGCGCCGGTCTCGGCGCTGCGGGGGTTGATCAGCTCCGAGGGACTGAGTGTCGAGCCGCACTTCTCGCACTGGTCGCCGTAGGCGCCCTGCGCGTGGCACACGGGGCACTCGCCCACGATGTTGCGGTCGGTGAGGAAACGGCCTCCCTCTTCGTCGTAATACTGTTCGGTGGTCTTTTCGATGAACTGGCCGTTGTCATACAGATGGCGGAAGAACTCGGTGGCCGTCTCGGCGTGGGTGGCCGATGTTGTGCGCGAATACACGTCGAACGAGATGCCGAGCCCCTCGAACGAGTCCTTTATCAGCTTGTGGTAGCGGTCAACCACATCCTGGGGTGTCACGCCCTCTTTGCGGGCACGTATGGTGATGGGCACGCCATGCTCGTCAGAGCCGCCGACCATCACCACATCCTCGCCGCGCAGGCGCAGGAAACGTGTGTAGATGTCGGCCGGAACATATACGCCGGCAAGGTGGCCGATATGTACCGGGCCGTTGGCGTAGGGGAGGGCGGTGGTTACCAGGGTGCGTTTGAATTTCTTGCTATCCATATATGATACTGTACTTTTTAATCATGTAAAAGCCAATCGCGCGCCACTATGTCGCATAATGGTGCCTGTGATTGGCAAAATGCCGCAAATGAGCGGGTTAATCCCTCTCATTCTTTTCACAAATTTACAAAAATAAGTTGAGTTCCGCCGGTTTTGGCGGCAAAATATTCACGGGTGTGGCTCAGGTGTCTTTTGAAAGCGCCCTGTGGGGCGTGTGGCGCTGTCATGACCCGAAAATATGCCGTTATGGCCTCAAATTAGTGTGATTAAGAAACATTAACGTATTTTAACTATTGGGGGGGTAAAAATGCCTACTTTTGCGTGATAAAGCAATCTTTATCTTACAACGTCTAATTATTCATCATAAATCTATTGCGAAAATGAATCTTAAGATTCTTCTTCTGAGTGCGGCCTTGGCACCGGGACTGGCGCTTTCCGCATTCACCGTGGATGACCTTGTCGTCGACAACGGCATCTACGCCATCGAAAACCTCTACTGGAGCAAAGCCGACCAGTACATTAGCCTTTACACCGGTGAATGTCAGTATGAGCATGCACCGCTCGGACTCAGCAAGAGCCTGCATTTCGAATACGTGAAGGATGTGAACGGCAACGTGCTGCCAAAATTTGTGAAACTTGTGGGTTTCCGCGGGTTCACAGGCACAATGTCGTACACCGACCGAGACTTCATCTTCACCATCGCCGATGAAAACAACAATGCCACCGAGGATGGCACGCGCCTGATTCTCCCCAATGACGACAGCTGGGGATCGAATTATGCCGGAATGGTCTATCTCAATTTTGAGTCATGTGTCAGCACCGACGGCAAATATATGCTGGGCGCGCTGTATGCGATAGATCCCCAATGGTATCTTGAGAATCTGGGTCAGATTCCCTACCTGTATCAGTACGGTAGCACAAGCAATTATGGAACATTCAGAGTAACAGTTTCCAACTGGGTAGGCGAGATGAGTCGCAACAGCGACGGGAATGTGGTTGTGGAATTTGCCAATCCGGCGATTTTCTATGCAACCGGTTACAGTGGAACTTATGGTTATAACGCCGGCCGCAATATTCAAAGCAATATCCGCAACAATGTCACGCATCCCAAGATCATCGAGCATCTGACAATCGAGACCTTCCGCCCTACCGGTTTCCTGAAAGTCACGGAATATCCTACGACCACATCGGGCTACAGCACGACAGGCACCGTTTCTGTCGTGCCTTACAAGATGGACGTGAACCCTGACGGCACATTCTCGGTTGTCAACCTCACGGGATACGGATATGCCCGTTGTGCCGATCCTGTTGACCGTGTGATTCCCGGCTCATTGAGCGGTTACACTGATGGTGGCCGTATGGTGCTCACCGGCGGCCAGCTGATGGATGTGTATCACCATCCCACTACCCTGAACAGCGTCGGAGCCCGCGGTTACGACGCCACACTGAAAGTTGCCCGTCTCACCAACTTCCCCGCCCGGAATTTCGATTATGAGGATGTTGTCGGCGAGATGAGCTCTGATGCCACTATCTCCCATACCTCGGAGACAAATTTCTGGGTATTCCCCGGTGACTGCCGTACCGTCATCAAAGGCGCATCGCTGAAAATCGGCCCCTTTGCCGGTGTGCACCACGACACCACTTCGGGCGAGACTTACCGTTCCACTTCGGCCTTTTCGATTGAGTCTGAGGGCGGGACAGCCGAGACCGACGTGACACTTGACTGCAAGATCACTTCGTGCAACTGTTCGTTTGATGAGGCCGAAATGATCAAGTATGTCGACTGCACGTTTGAGGTCAACAAAAACGACATGTATGTGGAGTCATATGATATCTATATGATTCCCGCGGGTAAAGTATCGGGTAATCCTACCAATAACGGGGATTTCCTGGAAGGAAACGGCCATTCGGCTGCCATCTACGTGGGCTCGGTGACCGCTGACTCAAATTCGCAGACAATATATCCGAAGGCATATAATGTTTCCACATCGGTTCTGCTCGATAAAACCATTGCAGATGCCGCTAATGAATATTATTTCTTCATCGCGGCCAATTACCGTTCTGACATCGCGGTGGCCTCGCTGAAATCGGTTTCAAGAGCGGCCTCGTCATTGCATCCGACCTATCACAGTCTGCTTTCGCCAGGCACTATTACCGCCATCGACGGGATTTCGGCCCCCGAGGCCGGCGATGTCGAGTATTATGACCTCCACGGGCGTCGCGTGGCAACTCCCGGCCAGGGAATCTACCTGCGCCGCCAGGGTTCGTCGGTATCAAAAATCCGTTTCTGACACCCGCGCATAACGCATCCGCGCCATAACATACCCCGGCTGACAGCACATCCTGTGGCCGGGGTGTGTTTTGCTGTGGGCGCCCGGTAGCCTGTGTGGCGACGGCACCGGTTCACAAAAACACTGCAATTCCTACCATTTGCACCGACCGGTGCGATTATGGTTCGGTATGTCGGGGGAAATGACTAATTTTGTAGTGACGGCACGGATGTCAGGTGGCCGCCAAATTTATCGGATCAAACGGAATAAAACAATAGAATCGGATGGATACGGAAAACAACAAGGCCATGACACTTGTCGAGGGCAAGGAGTTCGGCGGCGAACGCGCGCTGTTCGCCACACACGACCTGAATCTGGTGAACTGTACGTTTCATGTCGGCGAGTCGGCGCTGAAATGCTGCGGCAACATCAATGCCGAGGGGTGCCGTTTCGAGGGGAAATACCCCTACTGGCATGTCGACGGTTTCAAATGCGTGAACTGCGAGTTCAC
>ERZ1673743.3700-NODE-3700-length-11451-cov-6.729817_pt1 | contig 11451 bp, 6 predicted proteins | sample MGYA00580197_ERZ1673743 | MGnify/ENA primary metagenome ERZ1673743 (study PRJEB41218, sample SAMN15661795) | gut metagenome | host: Homo sapiens | place: Canada: London | collected 2015-08-20/2019-03-30 | study: EMG produced TPA metagenomics assembly of... | reverse complement strand
CTGTATCGCCTCTGGTGGCTGTTGCAGCGTGCTACCATTTTTACGCTGCTGTTCCGGCTGATCTCGCGCTATATCAATGTGGTCAGCACGTTTGTGGCGTGTCTGTTTTCGGTCATGCTCTGCGCGTCGTCTGTCTATGACCTGCTGGGCGACTATAACCAAACGGTTGCTCTTCTTTCGATTCTGCTTCTGTATTGCGTCATCGGCTTTCAGGAGGCGGACACAAGCAAGCAGAGGTACACCAAAATTTTTGGGGCCGGCTTTATGCTGGGATTGGTTTTTCTGAATAAGCAGACGATTTTTCTGGCGTCGGGCATCGTGTATTTTGCAGCGCTGGCGTTTTACTGCATCCGCAAAAAGGATGCTCGCTTTGGCTGGTACTGCCTTTTTGTAGTCGCGGGTGCGGTGATTCCGCTGGCCGTGGCCGCGGCCTATCTGCTGGCGAACGGTGCATTCTTCCCATTTGTGGAGCAGGTGTTCATGCACACGGGCGGCAAGGGCAGCATCTTTACGATTCTGTTTGGCGGTCTTTCCATGGCCCTGCTCAAGGTGCAGAACTGGCTGATCGCTGTGGCCGCGGTGCTGCTTGCAGTAAATACGGGCGTGTCAGCGTCCCGGGAAAAGGCGCTCCGCGCCCAGTCGCTGCTGTTCCCGCTGCTGTTGCTCCTGCTCTATGTCAATTTTGAGAAGGAGATTTCCTCCTTCCTGGAGCTGCTGGGCAAGAGTCCGGAGATGCAGGCAATTCTGCTGATCGACGCGGTGCTGACGGCGTTGCTGTTGTATCTCTGCGTAAAGCGCAAGGTCCGCGGCAGCCGCGTGATGCTCCCGGCGGGCAGCATCCTTCTGCTGCTGTTTACGTGGGCGGCGACCTTTGTTTTTTGCGGCGGGGCAAACTCCGGCAACAGTGACTTCCTGTATGACCTCTACCGCGGCACAGACGTCTGGCAGGCGGTACAGGATAAGCTCTATTTTGTGGTCCTGCTGCTGACAATTGTGCAACTGGTCCGCTATGGTGCAAGGGTTGGCAGTCAGGGAGAGAACAGTCAGGCAGAGGGAATGTTCTGGCTGTTCTGTGCAGCGCTGGCTACGATGTACTCCGGTATTATGTCGTCCGGCACCAGCAGCATCCCGTACTTCTGCACGATGGTTGCAGTCCCGGCGGTACTGGCGACGGTGCTTTCCTTCTGCGGTATAGATACTTGGATTGAGCTGGCTGTCCGGGGCATTGCCATCGTTGGTTGTATTGTACTGTCGATCACCTGCATGGCGCAGAAAGTCATCTGCTCCTATGCGTGGTGGGGCACTGAAGAAAAACCCCGAAATTACAAGACGTACAGCACGGACATCCCGGCACTGAAGGGCTTCAAATTTTCCAAAGAGGACAAGGAGATGTTTGAAGGCATCACGCAGCTGATCGAGGAAAGCATGACGGAGGATTCCGTCATCTTCGGTTACCCCTACGTCAAAATTTTCAATATTTTGACGGACAACTACAATATGAACACATTCGTCCCAGTTCTGTTCTACGACGTAGTGGATGATAAGTACGTGCAGGAGGAAAAGGCGCTGCTGGAGGAAAATCTGCCGGATATTGTGGTCTGGAAGGACATCCCGGAATGCAAGGAGATCCATGAGCGGGCGTTCCGCGACGGAAAGCCGTTGGAGCAGCGCAAGATCGAGGACATGTTTGCCGAACTGCTGCCGACGCAGTATGAGCAGCTTGGGGAGTTCGACGATGTGACCGTGTATAAGCTGCGGGACAAGGCCAGCCAGATTGAATTTGCATTGGACGGCGAGGGAACCTATGAGGACCCGTATCGCATTGAGAACGCCGCAGACCTGCTGCATTTTGCAGAGCTTGTCAGCGATGGCATGACCTTTAAGGGCCAGTACGTCGAGCAGACCGCCGATATTGATTTGGATGGGCAGAATATGCAGCCTATCGGTGATGTGGAGAACGAGCACTGTTTCTATGGCGTGTACAACGGTGCCGGGCATGTCATCCGCAACCTGAATCTGAAGCAGAGTAACAGCGAAAACGTGGGCCTGTTCAGCTGCCTGGGCGGTCAGGTGTACAACTTGGGCCTTGAGGGCGGCACTATCCGCGGCAAATATGCCGGTGTGATTGCGGGCGGCTCTGTGGGCAAGGAGGCAAGGATCGTGAACTGCTACACGGATGTAGCCGTTACGGCCACCCGCGCGGGCGGTATTGCAAACGACTTCGATGGCCGAATCTTCAACTGTGTCAGCGTGGGAATGCTGACGGGCCAGCAGAGTGCTGCGGCCATCAGCGGCAGCGAAAATGCCTGGGAAGAAGAAATCTACCAGCTACAGGGCAGCGGAAAGAGCGCCTTTGAGACGCCGTCCCAGCAGGGGCAGGACATTGCCTACGGTGATGCGGAGGCCATCAACGGTGACTATCTGGTCAGACAGCTTTCCGACAATGCCAAAGAGGAAAACAAAAAAAATCGAGATGAAGATGAAGTAATCCACCTGCTCACATGGCAGAAGGGTAACGATGGGCATCCGGTTTTCAAGAAAACAAAGTAAGAAGGAGCAACCCAATGAAACAGCGTTTAGCGGATTATGTGGCGGATTTTCTGGCGGCGCGCGGTGTGACGGATGTTTTCTCCGTCGTGGGCGGCGGCGCTATGCACCTGAACGATGCGCTGGGCCATAACCCCCGGCTGCATGTGACCTACAACCACCATGAGCAGGCCTGCGCCATTGCGGCGGAAGCCTACGCCCGGCTGGAAAATAAGATCGCGGCGGTCTGCGTGACCACCGGCCCCGGCGGCACCAATGCGCTGACCGGCGTCGTGGGCGGCTGGCTGGACTCCATCCCCATGTTCATCGTCTCCGGCCAGGTACGCTATGACACCACGGCCCGGTACGCCTTGCAGTACACCGGTACGCCGCTGCGCGCTATGGGCGACCAGGAGTACGACATCACCAAGTCCGTCCAGTACATGACGAAGTTCGCCGCCATGCTGGAGGACCCCAAGGACATTCGCTACCTGCTGGAAAAGGCGTGGCATCTGGCTACAACGGGCCGCCCCGGCCCGGTCTGGCTGGACATCCCGGTCAACTTTCAGGGCGGCTACATCGAGACTGACGAGCTGCGCGGCTACGACCCCGCCGAGGATGACGCCCAGCTGCCCCCGCCGGTGGACGACACCACTATCCGGACGATTCTGGAAAAAATCAAGAACGCCAAACGACCCGTGTTCCACGCGGGCTATGGCATCCGCCTGTCCGGCGGGTATGCGGCGTTCCGCTCCGTGGCGGAAAAGCTCAACATCCCCATCGTCACCTACTGGAACGCCGTGGACCTCATCGAGGATGACAATCCGCTGTACTGCGGGCGCGCCGGCAACATGGGTGACCGTCCGGGCAACTGGGCTATCCAAAATGCAGACCTGATTCTTGCCGTAGGCACGCGCATTTCTATCCGCCAGGTCGGCTACAACTGGAAGACCTGGGCTCGCGCGGCAGAGGTCATCATGGTGGACATTGACCAGGCCGAGCTGAAAAAGCCGACCCTGCACGTCGAAATGCCGGTCTGGGCCGACGCGAAGGACTTTTTGACCAAGCTGGATAAGGTCGCCACGGCCCCCGTGAACGCGGGCGGCGAGTGGCTGGCCACCTGCCAGCGCTGGAAACGTGACTACCCCGCCGTGCTGCCCCGCCAGTGGGAGGAAAACGGCGAGACTGCCAACGTCTACGCCTTTGTGCGCTATTTAAGCAGTCGCCTGCCGGAGAACAGCTTGACCGCGGTCTCCAACGGTGCGTGCTGTGTCGTCGGTAACCAGGCGTATGTCATCCAGAAGGGCAGCCGGATGGCAAACAACAGCGCCATTGCCAGCATGGGCTACGGTCTGCCCGCAGCCATTGGCACCTGCATCGGCGGCGGACGCCGCCAGACGATCTGCCTCGAGGGCGACGGCTCCATCATGATGAACCTGCAGGAACTGCAGACCATCCTGACGAACAAGCTGCCGATCAAAATCTTCCTCATCAACAACAACGGTTACCACTCTATCCGCTTGACGCAGAACAACCTTTTCAAGGAACACTGCAAGGTCGGCATCGGCCCCGAGAGCGGCGACCTGTCCTTCCCGGAGTTTGAAAAGATTGCAAAGGCGTTTGGCTACCCCTACTACAGCGCCCACAGCAACGCCGAGATGAAGCAGGCCGTGGACACGGTGCTGGCACTGGACGGCCCGGCTTTCTGCGAGATTTTCACCGACACGAAACAGGTCTGGGAGCCCAAGAGCAGCACCAAGCGCCTGCCCGACGGCACGCTGGTCAGCCCCCCGTTGGAGGACCTGGCCCCTTTCCTGCCGCGTGAGGAGCTGGAAAAGCAGATGTTCATCCCGCTGATGCCGGAAGTGTAAGGGAGTGCGTGATTCAAAAATGGCAAGCATCCAAAGACAAATCCACACCGCCATCATCACCGGTCCTACGGGGGCAATCGGGATGGCGTTGTGTGCAAAGCTGCTGGCGGAGGGCGTGACGGTCTACGCGGTCACCCACCCGGGCAGTGTGCGGGCGGCGCTGCTGCCGCAGGACGCGCGGCTGCATGTGGTGCCCTGCGATGCGGCGGAGCTGGCCGCGCTGCCGGAGCTGATCCCGGAAAAGGCCGATGCGTTCTTCCACTTTGCGTGGGCGCATACGATCGGCCCGGGCCGCAACGACATGCCGGCGCAGATCGAGAACATCCGCTACACCATTGCGGCCTGCCGCGCCGCGGCGCAGCTGGGCTGCCAGGTCTTTATCGGGGCTGGCAGCCAGGCCGAGTATGGCCGCGTGGAGGGTGTGCTGACCGCGCAGACCCCCTGCTTCCCGGAGAACGGCTACGGCATGGCCAAGCTGTGCGCCGGCCAGATGAGCCGCGTCGAGTGCCAGACGCTGGGCGTGGCCCACATCTGGACGCGCATTTTGAGCGTCTACGGCCCGCACGACGGTCCGGCCACGATGATCAGCGGTACCATCCGTAAGCTGCTGCACGGCGAGAAGCCCGCTCTGACCGCGGGCATCCAGCAGTGGGACTACCTGTACGCCGCCGACGCGGCAGCTGCGTTCTACGCGCTGGCCGTCAGCGGGCAGGACGGCAGAGTCTACCCGCTGGGCAGCGGCACGGCCCGCCCGCTGAAGGACTACATCGAGACGCTGCGCGACGCCATCGACCCGGCGCTGCCGCTGGGCTTGGGGGAGGTCCCCTACGGCCCGCTGCAGGTCATGCACCTGCAGGCGGACGCGTCGGCCTTACAGGAGGACACCGGCTGGCGGCCCGCGACCCCGTTTGAAGAAGGAATCCGCGAAACCATTGAGTGGGTAAGGAAAGAGACAAAATGAGTGAGAAAAAGACGATTTCGGTAATGATCCCCTGCTACAACGAGGAGCAGAACGCCCGCCCCATCTATGAGGCTGTGCGCGATGAGCTGGTCAAGAGCTGCCCGAACTACGACTATGAGATTTTGTTCATCGACAACAAGAGCGAGGACGGCACCCGTGCCATCATCCGGCAGATCTGCGCCGAGGACAAGCACGTCAAGGCCATCTTCAACGTCAAGAACTTCGGTCAGTTCAACAGCCCGTACTACGGCATGATCCACACCTCCGGCGATTGCACGATCACGATGTGCGCCGACTTCCAGGACCCTGTGGAGATGATCCCCAGGTTTGTGGCCGAGTGGGAAAAGGGCTACAAAATCGTCATTGGCCGCAAGACCCAGAGCAAGGAAAACCCGGTCATGTACTGGCTGCGCGGCTGCTACTACAAGCTCATCAAGAAGATGAGCAGCTGCGAGCAGATCGAGCAGTTCACCGGCTTTGGCCTGTACGACAAGAGCTTTATCCAGACGCTGCGCAACCTGAAGGACCCGACGCCCTTCATCCGCGGCATTGTGGCCGAGCTGGGCCCCGAGCGCAAGGAAATCGAGTACACCCAGCCCCAGCGCCGCGCGGGCAAGACCCACAACAACTGGTACAGCCTGTACGACGCCGCCATGCTGAGCTTTACCAGCTACACCAAGGCCGGTATGCGCATTGCAACGTTCGCGGGCTTCCTGGTGGCGGGGCTGAGCTTTCTGGTCGGCCTGTTCTATCTGATTGCCAAGCTGCTGTTCTGGCAGAGCTTCCGCGCCGGGTACGCGCCGACGATGATCGCCATCTTCTTTATGGGCGGTATTCAGCTGGCGTTCCTGGGCTTTTTGGGTGAGTACGTCATGGCTATGAACACCCGCATCATGAACCGCCCGCTCGTTGTGGAGGAAGAACGCCTCAACTTTGGGCCGGACGACCAGTGACCGGCATGAAGCAGGAGTTTGGTTATTTCCTGAAAAACGCGAAATTCAGCGCGGCGCTGGGGCTGACCCTGCTGCTCAGCTACGGCTATGCCATCGCCACGACACGGGTCAGCATTGACTCGCTGGAAGGGGACCGCTACATCGGCACGGGCGGCGTCATGCTGTCCACCGGACGGTTCGGTATGAATCTCTGGGCCGCGGTGCTGGGCTACGGCAGGGCCGAGCCGAGCTATGCCTTTGGCATTGACCTGCTGGCGGCGCTGCTGCTGGCGCTGGCGGCGGTGAGCTTCTGTGCGCTGCTGCGCAAGGCCGCGCAGGACTGCATCAGCATGTTCGGCTATGGGCTGTTTGCCTGCCTGTTTGTCTCCTACCCGCTGATGAACGAAATTTGGGAGTACAGCGGCGCGAATGTCTGCGTCTGCGGCGGCTATTTGCTGGACGCCGCTGCGCTGAACCTGCTGTGGGACGCGCGCCAGCCCGGCGTGCCGTGGCGTGGCAGGGCTCTGCGCATGGGCGCGGCGGCGCTCTGCCTGATGGTGGTCTGCTCGTCCTATGAGTCACTGGCGGCGGTGTTTGTGCTGGCTGTCTTTGCGCTTTTAACGCTGGAGCAGCTGTTGGCCGCCGAGCGCCCGCGGCTTGCGGCGGTCCTGACCGAGGGACTGTGGTACGCGGCGGCGCTGGTCGGCGGGCTCTGCCTGCGCGTGCTGGTGACGTCGGGCATCCATCTTGTGCTGCCGCAGGCTGCGGCCAACGGCGCCACCGAAATTTTGTGGGCGTTCTACCCATTTGTCTATCTTGCAAAGCTGCTTGTCAAGGGCATTCTGATTAACTACGCACTGCGCGGCTGTTTCTACCTGCCCATTGCTGAATTGGCGGTGGCGGTGCCGGTGTTTGTCGCTCTGGTCATCGTGCTGGCGGTGCGCAAAAAGCGGCCCCTGCTGCTGCTCACCGGCGCGGGGACGCTGTTCTCACTGGTGCTGCTGTCGTTTGTGCAGGGGCGGTACTCGCCCTACCGCACCTGCCAGGTGTTTGCGCTGTTTGTGGCGCTGGCGGGGCTGGCCGTGTATGAGCTGCTGCGCCGCGCTGCGGCCCGGCGGGCTGTGCTGCTGGGCAGCGTGCAGCTGCTGGCGGTGCTGCTCTGTCTGCACCAGGCCATGTACCTGAACCATCTGCTGGCCGTCGATTACCAGCGCTCCGAGCAGGAGGCCGCCGTGGTGCGCACTCTGGGCACCGAGCTTGTGCGCGACTACGGCACCGACAAGCCCGTGGTGCTGGTGGGCCGTTACGCGCTGGGGGAGAATATCACCCGGTACACGACGGCTGACCCGATGCAGCACCCGCTGTACCGCTTTTTCCGTGAGCACACGAGCTGGGAGAGCGGCGACACCGTCAAGTACGTCGACACCAACTGCAACTCGGTGCTGAACTGGTCGGTCACGGCCTTCTCCGAGGTGGACGACGTCTACGGCCAGGCAGCGGAGCACCTGTTCCGCTACTATGGCTTTGCTTTGGACATGACCCACAGCGCTGCCCTGCATGAGCAGGCGCAGACCTACGCCGACGCCCACGACCTGCCGGGATACCCCCAGGCGGGGGCGATTGTCGATTGCGGGGACTATGTGCTGGTAAATCTGCAATAAGAATACCGCGGAAAAGTTTGCGCTTCTCCGCGGTTTTTGCTTTCTTTCTGTATTTTGCCGATGTTTTCAGCCGGTCACGGTCTCAAAGGGCTTCGTCAGGTGCCCGTTCCTGTCGGCCTCGCAGGCGCAGCGGGCCTACTTCAAATACTCCACCAAAAACGCCACTGTCGTCTCCCGCAGCGCTTTGTCCAGCGCGGCGGCGGTGGCGGCGTCCTCGGATAGATAGTTGTGGTTCCCCTCGGCAAACGGCTCCAGCACGACCCTGCCGTCGGGCAGGCTCTCGACGGCGGCTATCGTCTCGGCCTGGGTCGTGTCGCTCAAAATGCCCTCATGGCCGGTGTAGGTCAAAAGTGTCGGCAGGGCGCTCTCCCGCAGGGCAGCGTTCGGGTCGGAATCGCGCATCTCGGTGAACAGCGTTCCGCTGACATCGACGCCCCAGGTGCTGATGCTGCCGCTCGCCTCGGCCTCAGCGGCCAGCGCTTCCACGGCGGAAAAGTCGTCGATGTTCAAAAATTCCATGCCGCGCAGGCCCGCGCTGTTGGCGGGGCTCCACAGCGCCAGCGCCGTGATGCCGCCCCTGCGCTGCGGGTAGAGGCTGGCCAGCCGTCCGCCCATGCTGTGGCCCACCAGCGCTGTGCGGCCCGTGCCGTAGGTCTGCTGCATGTAGGTGATGGCGCTCTCGACGTCGTCGGTCATGTTGGACAGCGTGTAGGCCGTGAACGGCTCGGTGCTGTTGCCGCAGCCGGGAAAATCCAGCCGCACCGTCGCAATGCCCTGGGCGGCCAGATCGGCGGCCAGCGGCGCAAAGTGGCCGTCGCCGCTGCGGCTGCCGGTAAAGCCGTGGCAGAGCACGACGAGCGGCAGATCCTCCCCGCGGGCCAGCTTGCCGGGCAGCTGTACCGTGGCGTAAATGTCCCCGCGCGTGCCGGGTATGGTGACGTCCTGCGCTTTCGGTGCGGGCGTCAGCAGAAAAAGCGATGCCGCCACGCAGAGCGCCAGCGCGGCAATGCAGCCTGCAAGGGTATAAAAAGCGCGTTTATGCGTTTGTTTGTGCATAGAATTACCTCCGTAATGCCTCTATTAAAGCCTATGCGGGGCAAAAAGTCAAGACGCACAGAATACACACAAAAAAACAGGTGACAAACCCGGGGCGGATGTGGTATACTAAAGATTACAAATTGGTTAAAAAGTCAGACCCGGGGCGCAGGCGCAGCCTTGCCCCGGCTTTTGTCCTGTTTTACCGGAGGTGCTTGACTACGAATTCTATAGCGAACCGTATGCCCCGCCTGCTGGCTATGCTGTTTGTGCTGCTGGGGCTGTTCTGCGCGGCGGCACTGCCTGCCCATGCGGAGGACTACGACACGGTGCTGGACCGCCTGTCCCGCCTGCAGGCGCTGGCGCGGGAGTACTCGGCCGGTCAGGCCGACACGCCCGACCCGATCGAGCTGACGCTGGCCTACACCCGCACGGGGGAGTACAACTCCACGATCTGGCAGCTGACCGCCGGTGTGCGCGACGCCGGGTTTGAGAGCTACGTCAACAGCAGTGACCCCGAGCTAGCGTCGCTGCAGAATATGAACACCGTCGTCCTGCCCAACGGAGAGAGCATCGACTTTGGGCACCTGCTGGCGTCGATGAACCTTGTCTACAACGGCATACCCATCACGGGCAGCTGGGGCGGCGACTGTGAGGAGCTGGCCAGGCAGTATTACGGCCAGGCCGGCGATGCTGCGGGCTACGCCGAGGCGATGCGCGCTTCCTTTAATATAGACGATGACGGCACGCTAAGCCGCTTCAGCAACGGGGACCTGCGGGCGGACCTCGACTCCGTCGTCGTCGGCTCCAAGGTGACAAAGGACACCGACCTGGCCGAGGCGCTGCGCAGCTACTACGCGAATCTGACCGAGTATGACCGCGTCAAGGAGTTCATCTCGCTGAGCTTCGGCACGGTGGATACCTCGAGCACGGCCTTTGCGGACGCCGTGTACAGCGCTCTGCTGGAGGATTCCGGTATGCAGCTGCTGTTCTACATGAACGGTATGTGGACCGTCAAGGGCTGGCAGATCAAGGACGACTACGCCCCCGCCGTGCGCGGCGCAACAGACCTGTTTGCCGAGTACCTGGCCAACGCGGTCAATCACGAGAAGATCAAGAGCGAGACGAATGACCGTCTGGTTGCCATGGGCGGGCAGGCACTGGCCGACGCGCTGGAGGCGTTGGGCGACACCGACGCCGCCCAGGCCGCACTGACCGCCGCCGAGGAGATGGCCAATAACGCCCAATCGACGGTTTCCTCCGGTTCGGATGTGGTCTCCGCCGCGCGGGAGAATTTGCAGACAAATTTTAACGTGAAGGTCTTCCAGCTGATTTTGCTGATTGCGGCAGGGCTGGCAGCGTTCATGCTGGTGTTCAGCATGGTGATGTTTGTGGTGCACCGAAAAGAAAATTGAGTTTGGACTGCGTGCCGCTCTCTTGTGGGAAAGAGAGCGGCACGCTTTTTTGGTTGGGCGCGGGGCAGGCGGGCAGGCCGCTTTTTCTGTTCACACCCCGTTCACATTCCGTATATTCACCCCGAGTTATCCACGGCGTATAACGGTTATCCACCGTGGAAATGTTGAAAACTCCGTGGAAAGCGTGGAAAACTCTGCCGCCCGGACCCGTTCAAAAGCGGAAAACCGGGAAAATCTACGTAGAAAAAACGTTTATTTTCCACATTTTCCACAGTGGCGCTGTTGAAAACTGTGGAAAGCCGGGGAAAACGCGAATTGCGCTTTTTGCAACACAAAATACACATTTTGTAAATAAGGGCTTGCACTCGCCGCGCGACAGCGCTATAATAAACCTAATCATCACCCGCACTGCTGTGCGGCGGTGCGCTTGAATATAAAAGGGAGAGTGTGAAATTATGTTGGACATTAAAGTCACCAAAACGACCCATCCGAAGGAAAAGCCGCAGGACGAGTCGAAGCTCGGCTTCGGCAAGAAGTTCAGCGACCACATGTTCCTGATGGACTATACCGCTGGCGAGGGCTGGCATGACGCCCGCATCGTCCCCTATGGCCCGTGGGAGATGGACCCGGCTACCACCGTGTTCCACTACGCACAGGAAATTTTTGAGGGCATGAAGGCCTACCGCACCGCGGACGGCAAGATCCAGCTGTTCCGCCCCGACTGCAACGCGAACCGTTTCAACGATTCCGCGGACCGTCTCGGCATGCCCCCCATCCCGCCGGAGGACTTCGTGCAGGCTGTCAAGGCGCTGGTCGATGTGGACCGCGACTGGGTGCCCCACTCCGACGGTGCGTCCCTGTACATCCGCCCGTTCTGCATCGCTACCGATGTGGGCCTGGGCGTTCATGCCGCCAAGCATTACCGCTTTGCCATCATCTGCGCGCCCTCCGGTGCCTACTACGCCGAGGGCCTCGACCCCGTCCGCATCTATGTTGAGGATGAGTACATCCGCGCCGCCCCGGGCCTGACCGGCTTTACCAAGTGCGGCG
>ERZ1673743.3694-NODE-3694-length-11465-cov-3.981069_pt1 | contig 11465 bp, 9 predicted proteins | sample MGYA00580197_ERZ1673743 | MGnify/ENA primary metagenome ERZ1673743 (study PRJEB41218, sample SAMN15661795) | gut metagenome | host: Homo sapiens | place: Canada: London | collected 2015-08-20/2019-03-30 | study: EMG produced TPA metagenomics assembly of... | reverse complement strand
TTTAGAATGGCATACGATTATGAAAGTCTGCTTAAAAGCTTTAAAGAGAGACTTCTTGAGAAAAAGTGGATGATTGAGAGTGGTGGTTACAAACTTGGCAATTATTCGGAATTTGGACTTCGCAGGAGACTTTCAGCAGAGGCACAGGAGTATGCTATCGAGGAATTAAACAGTGCCAAAACAAAAGAGTCGGTGTTTGTCGGAACGTCAAATGTGTATCTTGCAAAGAAGCATAAACTTACACCTGTCGGAACAATGGCACATGAATGGATTATGTGTTCAGGTCAGGGAAATAAAAAACATAACCCGGCATATTCAAACTGGTATGCACTTGATGCATGGGTAAAAGAGTACGGTGTGTTAAACGGAACGGCACTTACCGACACAATTACAACAGATTGTTTTTTGAGAGATTTCCAATTGACATATGCAACTCTTTTCAGTGGAGTGCGTCATGACAGCGGAGACCCTGTAGAATGGGGAGAAAAAATGATAGCCCACTATAAAAATCTAGGTATTGACCCGGAGATGAAAACACTTTTGTTTAGTGACAGTCTAGATTTTAAGCGTGCGGATATGATAAGAAAACATTTTGAAGGGAAAATAAAAGTTGCATTTGGAATAGGAACTTACATTTCAAACGATACGGATGTTGATGCACTTAATATTGTTATGAAAGTTACAAAGTGCAATGCGACAGATGTTGCAAAAATATCTGATACTCATGGAAAAGAAATGTGCCAGAATCCGGAATATGTCGATTATCTGCAAAGATGTATTGATTGGAGAATGAAAAACGAGTAAAAAGACAGAAAAGTGTGCAAAATAGATTTATGTGTTAAGCAGTTAAGCCATAACCACACAAGAAAAAAAAATACAAAAATATAATGATAAAAAGTATCAATATACATTCTTGACAAGATACCCCCACAAGGTATATATTATGAAAAACGTGATATATACCTTGTGGGGGTATTGTGTTATTGTTTTAAATAAAAACCGGAAATTTACAAACATTTTGAAAGGAATGGTGATTTATTATATATGGAACAAAATCAGATAGCTGGGGATAATGATATTGAAATGCCTGATATTGCCGATACTTCAGAAAAAAAATGCTGTTGCTGCGGCAATACAAAAAAAACTGAGCGTGCCCAGACGGACAAAAAGAAACTTATGAACCGCCTTAGCCGTATTGAAGGGCAGATTCGTGGAATTAAGAAAATGATTGAAAATGATGCTTATTGTAATGACATACTTATACAATCAGCAGCTGTGAGTGCGGCGGTAAACGCATTTAACAGGGAACTCTTGTCAAATCATATTCATTCTTGTGTTGTAAGAGACATAAGAGAGGGAAATGACGAGGTTGTAGATGAGCTGATGGGGACATTGCAGAAGCTTATGAAATAAATAGTTTGAAAAATTATGGGAAATGGAGGATAAAATGGAACAGTTTAAAGTTGCGGGAATGCACTGTGCTGCCTGCAGTGCCCGTGTAGAAAAAGCCGTTTTGAAAGTGCCCGGTGTGACTTCATGTGCAGTCAGCCTTTTGACAAATTCAATGGGTGTTGAAGGTGATGCGGATGCACAGACTATTATATCTGCTGTAAAACGGGCGGGATATGGAGCGTCATTGAAGGGTGAAAATGAAAGCTCAGAGGCGGCAGAGGCAGGACTTGAAGATACGGATACGCCTGTACTTAGAAAACGTCTTATAGCTTCGATAGTTTTTTTAGTTGTTTTAATGTATTTTTCTATGGGACATATGATGTGGGGCTGGCCGCTTCCTAAGTGGTTTGATGGAAATCATGTTGCTATGGGACTTTTACAAATGATTCTTGCGGCGATTATTATGATAATAAACCAGCATTTTTTTATAAATGGTTTTAAAGGTCTTATAAATCGTTCGCCTAATATGGATACGCTTGTAGCACTTGGCTCAATGGCATCGTTTGTGTGGAGTGTGTATGTATTATTTGCCATGACGGGAGCACAGGCTGCTGGGGATGAGAAAGCTGTCATGGATTATATGATGGATTTTTATTTTGAGTCTGCGGCAATGATTCTTACACTTATAACAGTGGGAAAAATGCTTGAAGCACATTCTAAGGGAAAAACAACAGATGCACTCAAGGGGCTTATGGACCTTGCACCTAAAACGGCAGTAATAGTAAAAGATGGCGAGGAAAAAACTGTTGCTGTAAAGCGTGTGAAAAAAGGAGATATTTTTGTTGTTAAACCGGGTGAGAGTATTCCTGTAGACGGGGTTATAACAGAAGGCGGCAGTGCCGTAAATGAATCCGCACTTACAGGTGAAAGCATTCCTGTAGACAAAGAAGTCGGAGATATGGTATCGGCGGCTACGATAAACCAGTCGGGATTTATTAAATGTGAAGCAACAAGGGTAGGAGAAGATACAACATTATCACAGATTATAAAGATGGTTAGTGATGCGGCTGCAACAAAAGCTCCGATAGCAAAAATTGCCGACAAGGTATCAGGTGTATTTGTTCCTGTTGTTATTATTCTTGCAATCATAACGACAATCGTATGGCTTATAGCAGGAAAAGAAGTCGGTTATGCACTTGCCAGAGGTATTTCAGTGCTTGTTATCAGTTGCCCTTGTGCACTCGGACTTGCTACACCGGTTGCAATTATGGTAGGAAACGGTGTGGGAGCAAAAAACGGTATTTTGTTTAAGACGGCAGTTTCAATTGAAGAAACGGGCAGGATAAAAATAGTTGCACTTGACAAAACAGGTACGATAACAAAGGGAGAACCTAGAGTAACAGATATAATTCCGATGAGAGAATATGATAACGAAACTTTGTTGAGACTGGCATATTCTCTTGAGATAAAAAGCGAACATCCGTTGGCAAAGGCTATTGTTAATGAGGCGGAATGCAGAAATATAAAAGCAGATGCTTTAGAAGATTTCAAAGTGCTTCCTGGAAATGGTCTTACGGCATCATATAATGGAAACAGGATTACAGGAGGAAGTTTTAAATTTATAAGTGAGCAGGCAGAAGTATCGGATGAATTTGGCAAAAGGGCAGAAAAGCTTGCAGAGGAAGGAAAAACACCGCTTCTTTTTATGCAGGATGATAAAGTGTGTGGTATTATAGCCGTAGCAGATATAATAAAAGAAGACAGTCCGGCAGCAATCAGAGATTTAAAAGATATGGGAATTAAGGTTGTCATGCTTACAGGTGACAACGAGAGAACTGCAAATGCAATAGGAGCACAGGCAGGAGTTGATGAGGTAATAGCAGGTGTTCTTCCTGATGGAAAAGAAAGTGTGATAAGAGAACTTATGAATCAGGGAAAAGTTGCAATGGTTGGAGACGGAATCAACGATGCACCGGCTCTTACGAGAGCCAACGTAGGAATTGCAATCGGTGCAGGTGCCGACATAGCTATGGATGCGGCAGATGTTGTTCTTATGAAGAGCAGATTAAGTGACGTTCCGGCAGCAATCAGACTCAGCAGATATACAATAAAAAATATTCATGAAAATCTGTTTTGGGCATTTATATATAATATTATCGGAATACCGCTTGCGGCAGGTGTCTGGATACCGATATTCGGCTGGACATTAAATCCGATGTTTGGTGCTCTGGCAATGAGTTTATCCAGCTTTTGCGTTGTGACAAATGCATTGAGGTTAAACTTTGTAAAGATAAAAAATTAAAACAATAGACATTCATTATCATAAATAAAATAGATATTTATTGATAATGATGCAGACAGGAGGAAAAAGCTATGATAAAGACAACAGTAGGAATTGATGGAATGATGTGTGGAATGTGTGAGAGCCATGTAAATGATGCTATAAGAAAATCATTTGATATAAAAAAGGTATCATCTTCACACAGCAAGAAGAAAACAGAAATAATTTCTGAGGAAGCAATAGATGAAGATAAGCTTCGTGCTGTTATAGACGAAACAGGATATACAGTATTATCGGTAGACTCAGAACCATACAAGAAAAAAGGATTTGGATTTTTTAAATAAAAAATGTTTATCTAAAAATCACAAAAATAAAAAATCATAAAGTAAAAGTGACGAAAAACAATGTTTGTTGCACTGTATGTATGAACAGTAATCAAATGCGTTTTTGGTCACTTTTTTCTCGTTTTGTGTCACTTTTTTTCTCGTTTGGTTGACATGTGAAAAGGGGTAAATTATAATAGTAGTATTAAGGTTCTCAGGGTGCAGTGCGCCTTTTGGATTAAAAAATATAAACAAATTTTGCATAGGCAAAGTGATTTTATAGGGAGGAAGAGTATATGAATCGAAAAAAGAAGAGTATGAGAAAGCGGATTTTGGCATGGGCACTGGCAGCCGGAATGGTTGTGTCAGCATACAGCGGAAATGGTTTTGTGATGACATCATTTGCGGCAGAGAGTGCGGCAGTTGAGACAGGGAAGTTCGGAAATAAGAGCGAGTTTACATATACAATAGAAAAGAATAAACTGACGATAAAAGGAAATGGGGATATGCCTAATTTTGACAGTGGGGCTGCTCCGTGGAAAAGCAGACTTTCATCGACAGGCAGTGATGGCATAAAAGTCATTGAAATAGATAAAGGAATTACTTCTATAGGAAAGAATTCCTTCAATGTTGCAAGTGGTTCAAGCATCAGCGAAAAGAATTCTGTCAGTGAGGTAATATTACCACCTACGCTTAGTGAGATTAAAAGTAAAGCATTTGCTAATTTGAAGAAACTTGACACAATTATCATAGGGACTTCAGGTACTATTGCAGTTGACGCATTTGAGGGTTCAAAGTCTCCTGCAAAATGGTGCTATCTCGGAGATGGTATTTGTCCGACAGATTTTGGTGGGATATCGTTACAGGATGAAAGTGGAACAAAGGATGTTACCATTACCATGACAAAACATTATTATGACAGTGAGGGTAAGGCAGAAAGCGGTAGTGCCACTACAGATAAATACATACCAAAAGATATAGCTGAGGGAACTTTTTATGATGGTACATCGTATAATATAAAAAATTTCCCGAGCGGAAAAGATAGTGAATATACATGGTATACTGATGAAAAGATGACAGGAACTGCATTTAAATATACGGATATTACACAAAATGGAGTGAGTCTTAACTTATACGGAAAGAAGAAAACCGTTTCGCCATCGACAGCATCGACTGCGACACCAGCACCGACTAAAGATCCGGTTTCTCCTAAACAGCAGCCGGTTATCGGAAATGTAACCTGTGTAGGAACAGTTTCACCTACAACGAGTTATGACAAGGTTACATTGACAAGAACAGACACTACGGTTCCGGGAACATTGAAGTTAAAGCCAACTGATTTTGGCAGAAGCGGAAGTAATCAGTGTGATTATGTATTTACACCGACAGACACAAGTAAATATGCGGAAGTTACAGGAAAAGTATGGGTAAATGTTGACAGAGATACATTGACATCTATAACAGCTTACGGAACTTTACAAAAAGGGACTTCTAAATATGGAGAAAGTTTTGATATAAGTGGTTTGAAAGTAACAGCGCACTTCCAAAGCGGAAAGTCGAAGGATGTTACAAATTATATAAAGGCAACTGAACTGAAAGTTGGAACTACAAGTGTTGACATTTCATATACGTTTGACAGTGTTATGAAGAAAATTACATATACCGGATTTGTAGTTGGAAAGGGAGATATTCCTTCAGGAGCACCTAAAGATACTGAAGTGGATAATACAATAAAGACTGTAAGTGCGGCGGCAACTGCTGTTTTGGGTACAGGAAGCAGATGGCAGTTTGATTCAACAAAATTAAGCACAGTGATTCCGGCAGGCGGTAATGTTGAGGTTACGGCAACATACGGAGGAAGTGATGCTTCAAGCTATACAACTATAACGAAAACTGTCAAGATAAGCAGAAAGGCATGTGTCGAGGACAATAAGATTGTCTATACAGGAGCCGGAGAAAGTGCACCTACATGTACTACGGCAGGTGTAGGTCATACAGTGTGCAGCAAGTGCGGTGACGTTATGAGAACCAATATATCTGTAGCGGCATTGGGACACAATATAGAGTATGTGGCAGCAAAGAGTGCAACATGTGTAGAAAAAGGAAATGATGCTTATTATAAATGCAAAAATTGTGGAAAGACATATGTAGATTCAGCAGGAAAAACAGAAATTAAACCTAAAACATATGATGCATTAGGTCACAAATTTGACGGACAGACACCGACATACACTTGGTCATCAGACCATAAGAGGTGTGACGCTTCAATAACATGTAAAGTGTGCAATAATAAAGTGACAGAGACAGCACAGAGTGTTTGCACAACATTGCAGGAAGCTACATGTCAAAGTGAAGGTGAAGCACTTTATATGGCTGATTTTAAAAATACCGCATTCAGTGTACAGTTTGAATATGGAAAACTTCCAAGAACAGGTCATTTTCTTAAAAAGATAGAGAGAGTGGAGGCTACTGACACAACAGAAGGCAATATTGAATATTATGAATGTACAGTATGTCATAAGCTGTTTTATGACAGTACAGGTTCAATGGAGATTACTGATAAGTCAAGTATAGTAATTCAGCCTAGTGGAGTGACACCTACTTCGAAGCCGGCAGAGACAGCGACTCCAGCAGAGACACCAAAGCCGTCACAGGTTACGCCAAAGCCGGTTGATACAAGTGTCCGTGATACATCAGGGGCAATTTACAGGGTTACAAGCTCAGATTCAAAAAAACCGACAGTAGAGTACAAGAAAACAACGGCTGTTGTAGGGGGAAGTGTCAAGATAAAAAGTTCCGTAAAAGTATTGGGAATTACCTATAAAATTACTGCCATAGCTGCCAATACATTTAAGAACAACAAAAAAATCACAAGTGTGACAGTTGGAAGCAATGTAACTTCTATAGGAAAAAGTGCATTTGAAAAATGTAAAAAATTAAAGAGCATAACGCTGAGCAAGAATGTTGAAGATATTGGAAAAAATGCCTTTAAAAATTGTAAAAATTTGAACACGATTACTATTAAATCAACTAAACTTGATGTTGATGGTGTTAAGAAAGGTGCATTTAGCGGAATCGGCAAAAAAGTTGTTGTGAAAGTTCCTAAGAGTAAATACTCTGCATACAAAAAGTTATTAAGGGAAAAAGGTCTTAATAAAAAAGTCAAAATAAAGAAAATATAGAATATTTATATAAAGTGATTGTTAAAAAGCCGGACAATTAAGAAGAGATAATTGTTCGGCTTTTGTATAAGGGCAAGCGAGAGAGAATGTTGTAATTATTAAATTTATATATGAGAATGAAGGAGTGCTTTTATTATGAAAAAGATAAAAATTGTTTTTATGTCGGCAGCAAACAAAAAGTCTGATTATGGCTATGTGGTCAAGAAGATTGTATTAAAAAAGATAAAATAAAGGAATCTTAAAATGAGTAAAAAATATATTATAAAACAGATAGTCGAAGCAGATTTTGGATGTGAGGGACGACCGGATGGATATGTACCGATGGTAAGAGTCTATCTTGGTGATGAAAATGGTGTGGAATCTATAGTTGAAATGGAAGATGCCAAAATGTATGAACGGCAGCTTGATGAGGGTATGGAGGTTATAATAGGAAATGATGGGACATTGATGAATACATTAGAGAAAATGGAGGAATAGAATGTTAAATTCACTTACAAGGATGAAGCTTAAATTTTTATCTAATCATCCCAAGTTTGCATTTTTTGTTAAAAACATATTTTCAAGAAAGATAGAAGCCGGGACAATTATAGAGATAACGGTAAAAAGACCGGGGGAAAATCCGATTACTTCAAATATGAAAGTGACAGAGAGTGATATTGAACTGTTTGAGAATGTGAAAGATATAATAAAAAAGTAGGGATAGGGGTAAAGTAAAAAACAAAAAGGCGAAATCATGTAGAGATTTCGTCTTTTTGCTTTTTTGCTGTAAATGCGAAGTATATTTTATTGGTAAATGGAAGATAATGTAACAGGGATTATTTGTCTGGTGTTTTGGGTTAGTATAATACACTAGAGAATAGTCCGGGTAAAAAAACAAAAACTGTTTAAAAAGCAGTTAAAGAAATGAGTTTATGGAAGGGGTAATATATGGAACAGACAGAAGTGAAAAAGGAAACCGTAAAAAATGATAAAAAAACAAAAATGTTTTGTTATCAGTGTCAGGAGACAGCCGGAAATAAAGGCTGTACGGTATCAGGAATGTGCGGGAAAGTTCCCGAAGTGGCAAATATACAGGATTTGCTTATATATGTAACTAAAGGACTTTCGGCAGTAACCACTAAATTAAGAGAAAAGAAAATTGCAGTTGACGATGATGTTAATCACAGAGTTACGTTTAATCTTTTTACAACAATAACAAATGCAAATTTTGATAAGACTTCAATCAAGAACAGAATTAAGGACACTTTACTTGAAAAGGAAAGACTCCTTAATAAACTTGGGGATGATGAAAAAAAAGAACTTCCCGAGGCAGCATTATGGAACGGTGATGAGAATGAATTTGAGAAAAAAGCAAAAGAAGTGGGGATTGTACAAGCGGAGGATGAAAATATCCGTTCGCTCAGAAGTCTTATAACCTATGGGATAAAGGGAATTGGTGCATATTCAAAACATGCAAATGCACTTTTAAAGGACAATCCTGAGATAGATGCTTTTATTCAAAAAGCACTTGCGGCTACAATGAATGATGATATGTCTGTGGACAGTCTGGTGTCGCTTGCGCTTGAAGTTGGAAAAAACGGTGTGGCGGTTATGCAGCTTTTAGATAAGGCAAACACAGATGCATATGGAAATCCTGAGATAACAAAAGTAAATATAGGAGTGAGAAAAAATCCTGCAATTCTTGTATCCGGACACGACCTTAGAGATTTGGAGATGTTGTTGGAGCAGACAAAAGGAACAGGCGTTGATGTGTATACACATTCAGAGATGCTTCCCGCTTGTTCATACCCAGCATTTAAAAAGTATCCTAATTTTGTAGGCAATTATGGAAATGCATGGTGGCAGCAGAAGGAAGAATTTGAAAAGTTTAACGGGCCGATTCTTATGACGACGAATTGTATTGTTCCACCAAAGGAGAGTTATAAAGACAGACTTTATACAACGGGAGCTACAGGCTATCCGGGCTGTAAGCATATTACAGGAGGGTATGGAGAAAAGAAAGATTTCAGCCAGATAATAGAGCATGCTAAAAAGTGTCCTCCACCTACAGAGATAGAGCATGGTGAGATATATGGAGGTTTTGCGCATGCACAGGTTGTCGCACTTGCAGATAAAGTAGTTGATGCTGTGAAATCAGGAGCGATAAAGAAATTTGTAGTGATGGCAGGTTGTGATGGACGTGCAAAAAGCAGGGAGTATTATACGGTATTTGCAAAAGCACTTCCGAAAGATACAGTTATACTTACAGCAGGATGTGCAAAGTACAGATATAATAAACTCGACCTTGGGATGATAGGAGATATACCGAGGGTGCTCGATGCAGGTCAATGCAATGATTCATATTCATTGGTAGTTATTGCTATGAAATTAAAAGAAGCATTTGGACTTGATGATATAAATGAACTTCCGATAATCTACAATATTGCATGGTACGAACAAAAGGCGGTACTTGTGTTGTTGGCACTTTTATCACTTGGAATAAAAAATATTCATTTGGGGCCGACACTTCCGGCATTTTTAAGTCCGGAAGTAGTGGATGTACTTGTCGATAAATTTGATATTGCAGGGATTACAACTGTTCAAAATGATATGGATATATTCTTTGGTTAATAGTTATTAAGTGGGATAAGTTATTTATGGAGATTTTTCCTGTACTTTGCCGGAGTGATATTTTGGAATTTTTTAAACTGTCTTATAAAATGTTCGGTATTTTTGTAGCCACAGAGAAAGCCGATTTCTTCAATAGGTTTATTTGTCGAAGATAAGAGTTCGCAAGCTGACTGAATACGGCTGTTTATAACATCGTTAATACAGGTTGTATGAAAAAAGTGCTTATATGTATTATGCAGATGACCACTGCTTATATTTAATGATTGTGCCATATCATCTATTTTCCAGTCATTTTGCGGAGTGGAATATATTTTTTCACGAAGAGAGATGTAAGTTTATAGTAAATATCAGGAAAAGCTGAGATATTGCTTTCATCAATAATTTTTTTTATAAGTGCATCGGTAAGAGAATTTAATATGGTGTTTTTGTGTGGAGTATTTCCATAAAATTCACTATTAATCAGATGAAATAAATTATAGAAATTATCAGGGTTGTGAAGAGGGACAGGCATTCCAAATGGGAAAGTATCAGGGAATGTAAGAGTTGCCTTATCTATGTGCATCCAGCAGTCAATATAATCATTTTCATCAGCCTTGTACAGGTGTTTTTGATAGGGCTTAAATATCACTGCACAGTTTTTGGGAATGGCATTAAAACATTTATCGGTATAATTGTTAGTAATGCTGCTGGAACCACATTCTGTGTTAATGAAAAATAATGATGGAGTTTTAATTAAAAGCAAAAGATAAGCGGGATGTCCAAGTGGTCTGTTAACGATAAAAGTGGAATCATGTAAGGCATTTTCGCCTATTTTTAATATTTTTATCATACGTTTTCTTTCCTTTCAATGGTGAATACAATTGTTTTTGATATTAGAATATATCAATTTCTAATAAGTATAAATCATAGAATAAGTAACGTCAATCAGATAAAATAAATAACATGATATAAGGGTCAAAAACAGATAGCAATGAAGCAATCCGTGGCATTAGTTTGGGTCAAAATACCTTTTGACCCAAACATTCATAATATTACAATACAAAATGAAAGGCGGTTGAAAAGATGATAAGAACTTTTAGAACACATAATATTAGAAAACAGCAGGAATTAACAGGAAGATACTGGGAGTTTTCGGCTTGCAGCGGTGAGTATGCAGGAGAAAAATTTAATGTTTTAACTCCTTGCTGCTGGGAGAGTCATCCTAAATTTGCGGGGTATCGTGGAGAAGGGGAATATACAACTACATTTGAAACGGGTGGAAATATAAGAATTGAATTTAAAGGTGTAAGTCATACAGCAGAAGTATATCTGGATGGCAAAAAGATTACAGAACATTATAATGCATATACGCCGTTTGATACGGTATGCCACAATTTGCCATATGGTGAACACACACTGATGGTAAAAGCTGACAACAGGTTTAGCAAAAAGAGTGCATTACATATACCAAACGATTATATGTCATATGGGGGTGTCAGCCGTCCGGTTGTACTTGAGAATATATCAGATGTATATATTAAAAATGTTCATGTGACACCGTATAAGGAAAATGATAAGTGGAGAGCAAAGATAGAGATTTATATTGAAAATATAGGAGTAGCCGGCGAAACAGAAAACAGCAGCTCAGATGATATAATGAAAAGTAAAACTGAAGAAATAGATAAGAATAAGAGTGAA
>ERZ1673743.3665-NODE-3665-length-11563-cov-4.748349_pt1 | contig 11563 bp, 5 predicted proteins | sample MGYA00580197_ERZ1673743 | MGnify/ENA primary metagenome ERZ1673743 (study PRJEB41218, sample SAMN15661795) | gut metagenome | host: Homo sapiens | place: Canada: London | collected 2015-08-20/2019-03-30 | study: EMG produced TPA metagenomics assembly of... | reverse complement strand
TTATGAATAAATCAGCGTCTTTCAGACGCCCACATCTGTTAAGTTAATAGCATTGGGTCGCTACATGTAGCGACCGCTTGTTCCGCATGAATCAGTGGTTTGCTGACTCGTTGGATCTGCGGTCGCTACATGTAGCGACACTACAATGACTACCCTGAATATCAGTCGGACAGACCGGATACGGGATATTATGAACCCGGTTAGTTGCTCTGGGCCTGGGCCTGGGTGAGCGAGGCTTTCACCATCTTGCCTTGGACTTTGCCGTCGCGGCGGAGCTTGCGGTCACCTTTGCCCGGACGCATTGCATGGGCTTTGCCGCGGTTCTCCTTGGCGAAAGCGGCCTTGTTGCCGGGACGCTGGCCGTTGCCCCCGTTGATGTAGACATTCTCAAGGAAAGTCACATACTGGTCGGGGCCGATGATGGCCTTCACCTCTTCGAGGTACTGTTTTTTCGAGGCGCGGCGGTCAGCGCGTGCGGCCGAGTCAGTGCGCATTTTGTTCTCTTTGCGTGCTTTTGCCAGTTGCTCGCGCGAGGCTTTGCGGTTGGCGTTGAGTTTCTGCAGCTGTGCTTTCTGGGTTTCGGTGAGATTCAGGCCCTCGAAAAGGTTGCACTCCCCTTTGGGGCATTTGGTGTTTGCGGTGCATACCTGCTCATTGTTGCAGGTGGCTACGGCGTTGTTATTGTTGGTTGTCTGGGCCATGGTGCCGAAAGCGGTGAACGACATGGCTGCGATAGCTAAACCTAAAACAGTCTTTTTCATATATCTTTTCGTTAAGTTGTTGATTTTTCGCTTTGTTTGGTTCTTTGACTTGAATAACACCGCGCAGTTTAACATTGATGCAGTGTTTAACTCTAATTTAACCCTTTGGCAAACAGTATTATAAAATTTTATAAAACTTAAGGACCGGATTAAACCATTGTTTGGGTCAAGAGGGGTGTGGTGTCTGTTCTGTTGCATGGATTGTCTGAAATGACTAGTTATTATATGGTGCTCACGCGATGCGTGCTCGTGTGTTTTGCCTATATTTGCAGAAGAAAAACCAGATACCATGAAACTTCTTGCATCCATCGGAAACACCATAAGATATTTATTGTTAGTCATCGTGGCGTGGTTGTGGCTGGCGCCCGTTGCGGCTTATGCCGTACCGCGGTTGCCGGAACCTGAATTCGCCTGGAAGAACGTGGAAGTCGACGGACGCAAGACTGTAGTGTTCAGCCTCTACCGCGACAGCCGTGGCATAATGTGGGTGGGCACCAACAAGGGGCTTTTTTTCTATGACGGAGTTACTGTGCATCCCGTGGGCGAAAATGAGCTCAGGGGGCTGCACATACATGCCATTGTAGAAGAGGGGCGGCTGCTTTATCTGGGGACTAACAACGGCCTTATGACTTTCGACATGGGCACAGGGCGTGTGACACCGGCCCACAAGCAGATGCCCAAGGAGATAAGGTGCATGCTCGCTTATGACGGCACGCTCTGGGTCGGAAGTCTGTATGGCATATACCGGCTATCGCTTGCCGACGGCACTGTCACAGACCATTCGGCTGGATTGCCGCACAAGTCGGTGTATTCGATGCTGCGCGACAGCCGCGGCATACTTTATGCCGGCACATACAATGGCCTGGCGCGGTGGGACAGCCGCGGGCACCGTTTCAGGCCGGTGAGGGCCGAAGTCGGTATACCGGCCCACAAGAACCTGTTTGTCAATACAATGGTAGAATCGGCTGACAGCCATAGCATCTTTATAGGTACAGAGGGGGCGTTGTATGAGTATACTCCGGCAAATGACGGCTGGTCGCGCGTCTCAGTGATGGACAATAATGTAGTCAAAAGCCTTGCCGAGGGGACTGACGGCCATCTGATCGTCGGCACCGACAACGGAGTGTTCGATCTTACCCGCGACTCGCTGCGGCATTTCAGGCATGACTCACGCCAGGAGCTCAGTCTCTCTGACAACGAGATATGGTGCATCTATGCCGATGACAGTCGGAATATATGGGCCGGTCACGAGAGGGGCCTGTCGATAGCGTCGAACTCAAACCATATCAAGACAGTCAAACTCAGCGCACTGGCCAATTCCGGTGAGAGCAATGAGATTCATGCCATATTCCGTGACAGCCGCAACGACCTGTGGCTCGGGGGCGCCAACGGCGTTATCAGGCTTGCCGAAGGAATTGCCCCTCGCTGGTACCGGCATACCGATTCGCCGGGCACGCTGTCGCACAACTGCATCCGTGCCATTGACGAGGACAGTGACCATAATATATGGCTGTCTACCGACGCCGGCCTGAACCGTTATGACCGGCGTGCCGACCGATTTGATGTGTTCCATGTCGTAGACAGATTGGGCGAGCACAATTCCAACTGGGTATATGCCATTGAAGAGGATGACAGCCGTCTGTGGGTGGGAAGCTTTCTCGGGGGCCTTCATGGTGTCGATAAATCGAAGTTCCGGGGTCCAGGCGGCACAGTCGTGTCAGACGTGTCATTGAACACCGACAGTCACGACCGCGCCTCGGCTCTTCCCAACGACCAGATAAACAATGTGGTCACGGATGCCGAAGGAAACCTGTGGATTCTGCTTTTCCGTGATAATACCCTGATACGCTACACGCCTGCCGACGGCAGTGTGCGGAAATTCGACCTTTACGCGCTTACCGGCGGCTATCCCGAACATATATGCGCCGACAGCCGCGGACGTGTATGGTGTGCCTTCAGCGGAGGGGTAATTGTATTTGACAGCCGCGGCAACCACCGCGTGGTCAGGATCCCGCATACAAACAGCGATGAGAATGTGTATGCCATCGGGAAAGTCGGTAACGGCGTATGGCTGTCGACTCAGAGCAATGTATGGCGCATCGACGGCGACACATACGAGACAACGATACTGCCTGTCGCTGCCCGTGGCTATACCGCGATATACGAAGACTCGATAACCGGCAACGTGCTGCTCGGGGGAATAGACGAGATTGTCGAGGTCGACAGCCGCGGCATCGGCGATTCCACCGACTACAGGAGCATACGCCTCATACTGCATGACCGCGGACGCGGCGATTTCGACCTCTCTGATCCGCTGGGCGGTGCCAAAGGCCTCACCATCCCTTACGGCGGAGGCGTCACGCTGGTGGTCAGCACGCTTGACTATTCGCCCGATTCCCCGCGCCGCTACATGTATAAGCTTGCCGAATCAGCCTCTGACACCACCGGCGGATGGGTCATAATGCCCGAGGGTGTCAACACCCTCACGCTGTCAGACCTGAAGATGGGCCGCTACCGGGTGCTGGTCAAGGTCGTCGGTTCGCCAGCCGAACCGGTGTCGGTGCCGCTGAGGGTGCGTCCGCCCTGGTGGCTCTCATGGTGGGCCGTATGTGTGTATGTACTTCTGGCAGCCTTCGTGCTCTGCTGGGTGATATGGTACACGCGGCGCCGCAATCTGCGTGTTTTCCGCGAGCAGGAGCGTCAGACGGCCCTTGAGAATGTCGAGAAAAAACTCACGTTTCTTTCGTCAATCTCACATGACCTCAAGACTCCGCTGTCGATGATAATGGGGCCGGTAAGCCTGATGAAAGAGCGTGCCCGCGACCCCGAGATACGCAAAAGCCTCGAAACGGTCTACGACAACGCCGTGCGGCTCAACAACATGATACACCGCACCCTCGAACTGCAGAATCTTGACGAGGGCGCCGAGAACCTGCTGATTCTGTCGACGTTCGATGTGGTGGAGTTCTGCCGCGGCGTATTCGATCTGTTCCGCGAGAACAACCCGCAGAAGAAATTCGTGTTCCATTCGTCGTGCCCCAGTCTGTTTATCGAGGCCGATGCCGTGAAATTCGAGTCAGTGATCACCAACCTGCTCTCAAACGCATGCAAGTATTCGGCTGACGATGCCACCATCTCGTGCGGCATAAGTCGCGCAGGTGACAATGTGGAGATTGCCGTCTCAGACGACGGTGTCGGCATATCGGCCGTCGACCAGCCGCTGGTCTTCCAGCGCATGTTCCGCGCCCCCGCCACAGCCAAACTGCGCGAGGGCACGGGGCTGGGTCTTTATCTGATAAAGAAATACCTTGAGCTGATGCACGGCAATATCAGCCTCTACAGCAGGGAAGGGGAGGGTACATCGTTCGTGGTCACACTCCCGGCCAAGGATACCGCCATTCCCGAGGCTCGCCGCGACAGCGCCGGTGACGGGGCTGACCGTCCTAAGATTCTCGTAGTGGAAGACAACCTGCAGATCTCGCGGTTCATCACCGGCATGCTTGAGGTTCAGTACACCTGTTTCACCGCCGAAAACGGCCGCTCGGGCCTGGCGATTGCCGCCTCGATAATACCGGACCTGATCATTGTCGACGAGATGATGCCTATCATGAACGGCCTTGAGATGGTGCGCCGCCTGAAACAGCAGCCGCGCCTGGCTTCGGTGCCGGTGATCATGCTCACTGCAAAATCAGACAACCGCACAGAAAACGAGAGCATTAAGCTCGGTATCGACGTATTCATGGCCAAGCCGTTTGACCCCGCGTCGCTCTCGGGGCGCATCAGCCAGTTGCTTAAGGGACGCTCTGAAATCAAGGAGAAAGTGCGCATACAGGCCATCACCGAGGCCGAGTCGCGCCCCATCGAGGCCGAATCGGTCAACGAGAAAGCTCTGGCCCGTATAGCGTCTGTAATCGAGCAGAACGTTTCGGATCCCGACCTTAACGTGAGCCGGCTGTGCGAGCTCTGCGGCATGCCCGAGAAACAGCTCTACCGCCTTATCAAGAAATACATGGGCACCGCGCCGCTCGACTATATCCGCCGCGTGCGGCTGCAGAAAGCCGCCGTTCTGCTGGCGCAGCAGCGGTTCACTGTGTCCGAGATCAGCTATATGGTCGGTTTCAAGACCCCGTCATATTTCGCCCGCTGTTTCCAGAACCAGTACGGTGTCAAGCCGAGCCAGTACCGGTCAGACGACGATACCGTCGGCCACAAATGAGACACTTTCCCTGCCGCAACCCCTCTGCGGCAGGGATTTGTCTGTTATGTTGCGGTTTTTGTCTGATTTCAGAGCACCGATTCCGCTGACTGATATTAACTTTGCCATGGTCAGTGCAACGCGCACTGTATTACAGACACACCGCGATCACCTTAAACATATCATATAAACAATCACACATTTTTAATGGACAAAGCAATTGGCAATGCCGAATTAAGGAGATGGATTGTCAGCTTTCTGCTGGCGGTCATCCTTATACCCGCGTCGGCTTATGCCCAGACACAACGGACAGTGACGGGTACTGTCCTCGACGAGACCGGCGAACCGCTCATTGGCGCCACGGTCATGGTCGTCGGCCAGAAAATAGGTGCGGCCACCGATATCGACGGCCATTACAGCCTCGTTGTTCCGGCCTCGGCGAAACAGCTCGTTTTCTCTTACGTAGGCTATGAAAACCACACTGCCGACATCACATCGAATGTTGTCGACGTCACCCTCCGCCCCAACAGCGAGGTGCTCGACGAGGTTGTGGTGATCGGTTACGGCGTCAGGAAGAAAGACGATCTGACAGGCTCGGTATCCACCGTGAGCGAGAAAGACTTCAACCAGGGTGTCATCTCGTCGCCCGAAGAGCTTATCAACGGCAAGATCGCCGGCGTGCAGATAACCAGCGGAGGCGGCTCCCCCAACGCCGGTTCGACTATCCGTGTGCGCGGCGGCGCATCGCTCAACGCATCTAACGACCCACTTATCGTGCTTGACGGCGTGCCCATGGAGGTCGGCGGCGGTGTCACCGGGTCAGGCAATTTCCTCAGTCTGATCAACCCCAACGACATCGAGAGCATGACCATTCTGAAAGATGCCTCGTCAACCGCCATCTACGGGTCGCGTGCCTCGAACGGCGTAATCATCATCACCACCAAGAAGGGCAGTGGCGATGGCGTGAAGGTGTCGTTCTCGACCACCAACTCAGTGTCGACGAAGACAAAGACCGCCGAATCACTCTCGGCCGCCGAGTTTCGCGACGTAATAGCGCGTTTCGGCACCCCGGCACAGGTGAGCCTGCTGGGCAAAGAGACCACCGACTGGTATGATCAGATATTCCAGGCCGCGTTCGGCACCGACAACAGTCTGTCCGTATCAGGCCGTGCCGCCAGCTGGCTGCCGTTCCGCGTGGCTCTCGGCGCCATGTATCAGGACGGTATCCTCAAAACCGACAATTCGACACGCTACACGGCCAATGTGAACCTCAATCCGTCGTTTTTCAACGACCATCTGCGCGTAAACCTCAGCGGCAAGGGCACCTATGCCGACAACCGCATGGCCAACACCGGCGCCATCTGGAACGCCGGCGCGTATGATCCCAGCCAGCCTGTCTACGGCACCTTTGATGCCGACGGCAACCAGCTGCTCTATACCGACGGCTCGCCGCTGTTCGGTGGTTTCCACGAGACTGTCGACAATGTCGGTGGCCCGGCACAGGGTGCCATCGCCAACCCCCTCGCAATGCTTGAGCTGTATGACTGCCGCTCGAAAGTGTGGCGTTTCGTGGGCAATGTCGACCTTGACTACCGCCTGCATCCGCTGCCCGAACTGCGTCTGCATGTGACCGGCGGCTACGACTATTCGACCGGCAAGCAGACTGTCGACCAGGGCAAGAACAGTTTTCAGGGCTATAACTCGGGGGGCTATCATTATACCCAGGGCCCGCAGAAGAACCACAACCGTCTGCTCACGGCTTATGCCAACTATAACCGCGATTTCGCGGCCATAAACTCGTCTCTCGACGTAACCGTGGGTTATGACTACCAGTTCTGGCGCAACAGCGGCCCCGCCTATCCCACCTTCAACGATGCCGGCGACCAGACCGGCATGTCGACAGCCTGGGACAACCGCCACACGTTGCTCTCATACTATGGCCGTGTCAACTACACCTTCGCCAACCGCTATCTGCTTACGGCCACATTCCGTCGCGACGGCTCGTCACGTTTCGCCAGGAATCACCGCTGGGGCACATTCCCCTCGGTAGCGCTGGCCTGGCGTTTGTCGCAGGAGAAATTCTTCGAGGGTATCACAGGTGTGATGAACGACCTCAAGATCCGTGCAAGCTATGGCGTGACCGGTCAGCAGGACGGTATCAACGACTATGCCTACATACCCAGCTATACTGAAAGCCTTGACGGCGCGTATTATTTCATCGACGGGCAATGGCGTCCCACATACCGCCCCCAGGCTTATAACGACAACCTCAAATGGGAGACCACGAAGTCATGGAACTTCGGTCTTGATTTCGCGTTCCTGACCAACCGCATCTCAGGTACATTCGATTTCTTTACCCGCAAGACCGAGGATCTGCTGGCCACCGTTCCCGTGCCCGCCGGCATAAACTTCGACAAGGCAATGCTGATGAATGTGGGCAACGTGTCAAGCAAAGGTGTTGAGCTTGCCCTGAACGCCACCATAATCGATACCCCTGACTGGCAGTGGACAGCCACCTTCAACGCCACATGGCTCGACAACAAGATCACGAACCTCAATCTCGTGCCCGGCACCGATGACTCAGACACCTATATAGGCTGGATGGAGTCGACACCCATCCAGATCTACAAGGCCGGATACACGCCCCGCACCTTCAAGCTCTACAAGCAGGTCTACGACTCGGAGACAGGGCGTCCGCTCGAAGGGGTCTATGCCGACCTCAACAATGACGGCGTGGTGAACGAAGACGACAAATACTACGGCCACAGCAGCGCCCCCGACTGGATTTTCGGCCTCAGCACCTCGCTGCGCTGGAAGAAATGGACTCTCAGCACAGCCCTGCGCGCCCAGACCGGCAACTATGTCTACAACGGCGCCCAGGCAAACATGGGCGCGTTCGAATGCACATCGTGGAGTGCAGGCGCGGTCAACAACTTGTCGTCGAGTTTCCTCGACACACAGTTCCGCTACCGCCAGTATCCGAGCGACTATTATCTCGAGAACGCATCGTTCCTGAAGATGGACAACATTCAGCTCTCGTACAATTTCGGCCGCGTCTACCGCTCGCTCGACCTGCATGTGTCGGCAATGGTGCAGAACGTGTTCACAGTTACCAAGTACAGCGGCGTGGATCCTGAGACCGCATCGGGCATCGACAACTCCACTTATCCGCGCCCGCGCACATTCTCGCTCACCGTCGGCCTTAACTTCTAACCCCGTGTCAACAACAATGAAAAAAATATATTCCATCATAATGGCCCTGCTGGCACTGGCGGCCGTGTCGTGCACCGACGATCTCGATCAGACCCCTGTGATCGGCACCGACTCGAACCGGGTGTATGCCACCGTCGAGGGCTACAAATCCGTGCTGGCTAAAATATATGGCTCATACTCGCTTGTGGGCCAGGAGCGTGCCGGCAATGTCGACCTGTCAAGCAACAAGGGGCAGGATCTTCTGCGCAACCTTTTCAACATGCAGGAAGCCGCCACCGACGAGGTGGCCAACACCTGGCTCTCGGGCGAGAATCTCGCTCCACTGACCTACATGACCTGGGACGCGTCAGACGTCTGGGTGGCCGACACCTATTACCGTCTATATTACTCGATAGCGCTGTGCAACGAGTTCCTGCGTTATTGCGGCGAGGGCAGCATCTCTAAGTTCTCCGCCGACGAACAGGCTCTTCTGCGCCAGTATGCCGCCGAGGCACGCTTTATCCGCGCCCTTGACTATTATTTCGTGCTTGACTTGTTCCGCAAAGGCCCGTTCGTTACAAGCGAGTCGCCCACCACGGCTTTCATCCCCGAGGCTTATGACGGACGTCAGCTATATGAGTTCATTACCTCTGAGCTTGATGAGCTTGACGCCCTCCTCCCCGAGACCAACCATTACGGGCAGGCCGACAAGAACAGTGCCCGTGCGCTCGGCGTGCGCCTGGCGCTCAACGGCAAGGTTTACACCGGCGACGACCACTATACCGACTGCATCGCTTACGCATCAAAAATTATCGGCAGCGGCCGCTATACTCTTGAGGCCGACTATACCAGGCTTTTCAACGCCGACAACCACAAGCGCACCAACGAGATTATCTTCGCTTTCGCCGCCGATGCCGACCAGGCTACCACCTGGGGTTCGGCAACGAATATAATCTGTTCGTCGTGCGGCAACAACTCCACGCAGGATCCCGCCAAATACGGCATCGCCAACGGCTGGGGTAACTGGCGCGTGCGTGGCGAACTCCCAGCGAAATTCGCTCCCGCCGACAAGCGCAACCTTTTTTGGTCTGACGGTCAGGAGCAATACTTTACCGACGGCATCACCACCGACAGCCAGGGGTATTTCAGCGAGAAATGGACTAACCTCACCGATGCCGGCGAGGCAGCCTCGAACTCGGCCGAACGCGGCTGTTCGACCGACTATCCCATGTTCCGTCTTTCCGAGATCTATCTCAGCGCTGCCGAGGCCGTGTTACGCGGCGGCACGGGCATGACCCGCACCGAGGCGCTTGAGCTGGTGAACAAGGTGCGCGAGCGCGCCTTCGGCAATGACTGGGAGAACATCAGCGATGACGAGTTCACTCTCGATTTCCTGCTTGACGAGCGTGCCCGCGAACTGTATCACGAGATGCTACGCCGCACTGACCTGGTGCGTTACGACCGGTTCACCACCGACACATATCTCTGGCAGTGGAAAGGCGGTGTGCTGAACGGTTCGGCGGTCGACGCCCGCTACAATATCTACCCGATTCCTCTGAGCGAGCTCTCGGCCAATCCCAACCTCAAAAACGAGCTTTATTAACCTGAACCTGATACCGAAATGTCTTTAAAATATATTTCATCAGTTCTGCTGGCGTCGATGGCCCTGACCCTGGCATCATGCGACAATGACCAGGACCTGATCTATACCTCGGGGCCGCTGGCTCCCGAACTCGGCTCGGCCGCGACCGACATCGTGCTTGACCGCAATCATCTCGATGCCCTTGTGCTGAGCCTGTACTGGAACGAAGACGGCACGCTGTCGCTGTCGGACCCCGGTGTGTCGCTCCCCCCGTCGTCGGTGACCAATACCATCCAGCTTTCGGCCACCCCCGAGTTCTTGCAGACGGTCGATGACATAGTGCCCGTGGGTACTTACGGGCGCCAGTACACCTGCAGCCAGCTCAACAGCTACCTGAGCCGCCTCGGTTTCGAAGGGGGTGTGAAAGCGCCGCTTTACGTGCGTATCAAACGCTCGCTCGCGGCTAACGTCGATGGTAAGTACAGCGAACCGCTTGTGATAAACGTCACTCCGTATTTCATTGACATGACCGTGGGCTATGTGATCGATCCGAACCTGGCCGAGACCGGCATGACACTGTATTCGCCCCAGGCCGACGGCATCTACACCGGTTTCATGGGTGTGGCGGCCTGGTTCAACTGGTTCCTGCGCGAAGGCAACGATGTGGTCTGGGGCAACCTTGGCGTGGACGGGAAATCGTTCTACGCCGCCTCAGACGACTCTCGCTGGAACTTCTGGTTCCCCGGCGCCGAAGGGTGCTATTACACCACCGTAAACACTGTGGAAGGGTGGTGGAGCGCCCTGCATATCGATAATCTTGCAGTATCGGGCGACATCTCGGGCGAAATGACATTCAACAAGAATGCCAACCAGTGGAGCCTTCCGGTGAACCTCCCCGCGGCCTCTACATTGACCATAACCCTTTCGGGACAGGGCACACTCTATGACACCGCCACGACCGCCGACGGCCCGGGCGTGCCGCAGACCATCGGTTTCGGCGGAGATGCCTCGCACCTTACGTTCGGCACCCAGGCAACGGCTGTGACCGTAGACCTCCCCGCCGGAGAGACAACCCTGCTTGTCACGCTTTCCAATCCGATGGAATGGACTGTAGGTGCCGGCGATGCCGCGCCCGAGCCCGAAATAGACACTCACCTGTATTTCTCGGGTCTTGTGACATGGGACGGTTTCGATGACTATCTCACCCTTTATGACGAAAGCTCGCTCAGCTACGGCGGCGCGCACTGGATTGATTCGGAATGGGGTTACCGTGTGTATACCTCGCCCGAGTGGAATCCGGCCTACAAGGGTGCCGATGACGCCGTTCCCGAAGGCGGCTCGCTCGTGCTTGCTGAATCAGACGGTAACGTGCCGGCTCCCGCAAAAGGTCTTTACGTTATGGATTTCAGTATGAAATACCTCACATACACGCTGGTGGCCGTGACCGATGTCACCTTTGCCGGACTCAATGACGACTGGAGTGAGACCCCGATGACACAGTCGGCCGACAATCCCGAAGTATTCACGGCCGAGTTCGTGAAAGAGAAAGAAACCCCTTGGGGCGTGAAAGTGCTCATAAACCATGACTGGGGTCTCTTCTTCGGCGGGGGCCAGGGCACACTGATGCTTGGTCACAGCGACGCCACCGGCGGTTTCGACGGCGACAACGACCTTGAGACCGGCAAGACATACATCCTGACCGTGGATCTCGGACGTCAGACATATTCATATACGCAGAAATAATCCACAACTTAGAGGCTGTTTAAAAATAAATGTTAAACGTTCCGGTGGCCGGTTTTTGAGATAAATCACATTAAATCAAAAGGGAGCATA
>ERZ1673743.3664-NODE-3664-length-11565-cov-6.785317_pt1 | contig 11565 bp, 7 predicted proteins | sample MGYA00580197_ERZ1673743 | MGnify/ENA primary metagenome ERZ1673743 (study PRJEB41218, sample SAMN15661795) | gut metagenome | host: Homo sapiens | place: Canada: London | collected 2015-08-20/2019-03-30 | study: EMG produced TPA metagenomics assembly of... | reverse complement strand
CAGTAAATATTCATTTAGAGATACAGATTATAACAATGTATACGGTCTTCCGAGCGCAGCACACATTTTTGGTGCTGACCAGTTTGGACGTGACCTGTGGGTACGTACCTGGATGGGAACCAGAATTTCCCTTATGATCGCACTGGTAGCTGCAATCCTGGATCTGGTTGTAGGTGTTCTTTACGGTGCTGTTTCCGCTCTTTTCGGGGGAAAGGTAGACGCTGTTATGCAGCGTATTATTGAGGTACTGGTTGGAATCCCAAGCCTTATCATTGTAATCCTTTTCCTGATGGCATTCCCGGCTGGTGTAGGAACTATTATCGCTGCACTTTCCATTACCGGATGGGTAAACATGGCCAGACTGGTTCGTGCCGAGATCCTGAAACTGAAGAATCAGGAATTCGTACTTGCTTCTCAGGTTCTTGGAACCAGCAAATTCAACATTATTATGAAGGATCTGATCCCGAACACAGTCAGCGTTATCGTAATCAACGTGATGTTCACAATCCCAAGCGCTATCTTTACCGAGGCATTCTTAAGCTTCATTGGTATTGGTCTGGCAGAGCCGCAGGCTTCCCTTGGTGTATTGATCAACGGTGGTTATCAGGTACTGCGAATGTATCCACATGTACTGATTTTCCCGGCAATTGTTATCGTACTGATTATGGTATGCTTCAGTATTCTGGGCGACGGACTTCGTGATGCCCTTGATCCGCAGATGAGAAAGTAGGTACAGCTATGGGAAAAATATTAGAAGTTAAGAATCTTACAGTCCACATCAAGACGCACAAGGGCGTTGTCCAGGCTGTGCGCGGCGTGGATTTTTACCTGAATGAGCAGGAGACACTTGCGGTAGTAGGAGAGTCCGGTTCCGGAAAATCCATTACCATGAAAGGTGTTATGGGAATCCTCCCAAAGAATGGAAAAGTAGTAGAAGGAAGCGTAATGTTTCAGGGAAATGATCTGACCAAATATTCAGAACGTCAGATGCAGCAGGTGCGCGGAAGCGAGATTGCCATGATCTTCCAGGATCCTATGACTTCCCTGAACCCAACTATGAAGGTTGGAAAACAGATCGAGGAAATGTTGAAAGAGCACCGCAAGGAGATGAGTAAAGCCGACCGTAAGGCAAGAGCCATTGAGCTTCTTTCCCTGGTTGGAATCTCCAATCCGGAGGCGCGTTACGACCAGTATCCACACCAGCTGTCCGGTGGTATGAGACAGCGAGTTGTCATCGCCATTGCACTGGCATGTGATCCCAAGGTGCTGATCGCAGATGAGCCGACCACAGCCCTTGATGTAACGATCCAGGCACAGATTCTGGATCTGATGCGCGATCTTCAGAAAAAGATCAAAACATCCATTATCATCATTACCCATAACCTTGGTGTTGTGGCAAATATTGCAGACCGTGTTGCTGTTATGTATGGCGGAAAATTAGTTGAGACAGGAGATGTGGAAGATATTTTCCACAACCCATGTCACGAATATACAAAAGGCCTTCTTCGTTCTATTCCAAAAGCACACGAAAAAGGCGGTGAGCTTCAGGCAATTCCAGGAACTCCTCCGGATCTTATGGAGCCTCCGGTTGGATGTCCTTTTGCGGCAAGATGTAAGGAGACAATGATCGTCTGCCAGAAATACATGCCGGATTATACCGATTGCGGCAAGAATCACAAGTCAGCATGCTGGATGCTTGACGAGATGGCACAGGAGGTAAACTCTGATGAAAAATGATGGAAAGCAGGTACTTCTTGATGTCAAGAACCTGAAGAAATACTTTAATGTTGGAAATAAAAAGATCCTGAAAGCAGTTGATGACATTTCCCTTCAGATTTATAAAGGAGAGACTCTTGGTCTGGTTGGAGAGTCTGGATGTGGTAAATCTACCTTCGGAAGAACTGTTATCCATCTGTATGATCCTACAGATGGTACGGTAACCTTCGATGGAACGAAAATTGACAAGAATCTGGATACAAAGCAGAGACATGAGCTTTGCAGAAGAATGCAGATGATTTTCCAGGATCCATATGCATCCTTGAACCCGCGAAGAAAAATTCTGGATATTGTAGCAGAGGGAATTGATGCTCACGGTCTTGCTGCCAATAAAAAAGAACGTGATGCCAAGGTAATTGAGCTTCTGGAAACCGTTGGTCTTCAGGCAGAGCATGCAGATCGTTTCCCTCATGAGTTTTCCGGTGGACAGCGCCAGCGTGTTGGTATTGCACGTGCACTTGCAGTAAATCCGGATTTTATTGTATGCGATGAGCCAATTTCTGCTCTGGATGTTTCCATCCAGGCACAGGTTATCAACCTTCTGGAGCAGCTTCAGAGAGAGCGTGGGCTGACTTACCTGTTTATTGCACACGACCTTTCCATGGTGAAACATATCAGTGACCGTATTGGTGTTATGTACTTGGGATCTCTTGTTGAGCTTGCTGACAGTGAGGAGCTTTTCGAGAACCCAATGCATCCTTATACCAAGGCTCTTCTTTCTGCAATCCCGATCCCGGATCCGGATATTGAGAAGAACCGTCAGAGAATCATGCTGGAGGGTACACTTCCGAACCCCATTGATCTTGGCGAGGAGTGTAAGTTCTGCAGTCGTTGTCCTGTTTGCAAGGATAGCTGCCATAAGAGCCAGCCGAAGCTTGTTGAGGTAAAACCGGGACATTTTGTTGCCTGCAGCCAGTGCGCAGAGTGATATTTTATAGGCAGATTTGGTATCCATTCAAAAGAATGGAAAGCGAAAAGCCTGTCTGTAATATGAAATGTATAGCACTATATAAGTTATGTTAACTGCTTGAAATAGCAGGAGATGGACTTTAGATAAATAAGGCAGCAGAAAACAGGAGGAAGAAGGATGTTTATTGAAGAACGGCAGATAGCCATCGAGAAAGTCCTTCGGGAAGAGGGAAAAGTCCGGACCAGGGAACTGAGCGAAATGTTCCAGGTTACAGAGGACTGCATCCGTAAAGATCTGAAAACTCTTGAGAATGCCGGTAAATTAAAAAGAACTTACGGTGGTGCGATTCTTTCCCAGGATTACCCGCTGGAAAGAGATGTTATCGACAGAAGAAATTATCATGTGGACAAGAAGATGGTGATCGCGGTCAAGGCTATGACGTTGATCAAAGAGCGGGAAGCGATTTTTCTTGATATATCCACAACCAATATTGAGCTTGCCAAGCTTCTTGCGAAATCGAAAATGCAGCTTACCGTAGTGAGCAACATGATCGATATTTTACAGCTGCTTGCGCAAAATCCCAAGATCACAGCCATTGGAACCGGTGGAATCATGTATCCTACAGTAAATGGATTCCTTGGTTCTGCAGCAATCCAGGTGATCCGGCAGTACAGCTTTGACCGGGCATTTATGGGAAGCTGCGGAATTGATATGATGGATCACACCGTCACGACTCTTGGAGTGGAGGACGGATTGACCAAGAAGGCTGCAATTGAAAGCAGCCGTCATAAATATGCCGTGATGGAGCGGGAGAAATTTTATTTTAATGAATCTTATAAATTTACACAGCTTGATGAACTGGACGGAATCATCACAGATGAATTCCCGGATCAGTCGGTGCAGGATATGCTGGATTCCCTTGGTGTAACGCTCTATTAAGAAACGGCAGCTCGGGAATGCAGCAACAAAGTGACAAGACCGGCGGGCATGGGAATAATTTGTGAAATTATCAGAATGCAAAGTATTGTGATAGCTGCAATGTGATAGTATCAGGCTGGGTGAAAGGAAAAAGAGGATATGAGCAAATTTACTTTGGAGGTTTGTGCAGATTCTGTGGAATCTGTACTTGCCGCTGAGAAAGGCGGAGCAGATCGGATCGAGCTTTGCGGAAATGTGGTGATTGGAGGAACAACTCCATCAGAGAGTCTTTTTCGCGAGATCCGCAGGCACAGTGATATTAAGATCCATGCGCTGATCCGTCCAAGATTTGGCGATTTTTGTTATACAGAATATGAATTTGATATTATTCGTTCAGAAGTGAGAAGATTCCGGGAGCTGGGCGCCCAGGGTGTCGTGATCGGCATGTTAAAGCCGGACGGATCTCTGGATGTGGAGCATCTGGCACTGCTTATGGAGGAAGCGAAGGGGATGTCTGTAACTTTGCACAGGGCTTTTGACGTGTGCAGGGATCCAATGGAGGCACTGGAGCAGGCCATTTCTCTTGGTTTTAACACCATTCTTACATCTGGACAGAAGAATAACTGTGTGGATGGTTCGCCGCTGCTTGCAGAGCTGGTGGAGAAGAGTTCCGGTCGTATTCACATTATGGCTGGTGCAGGAGTGAATGCAGACGTGATTGCTCCAATCTATGAGAAAACCGGAATCACAGATTATCATATGACGGGCAAGGTTTTGCTGGACAGTGAGATGAAGTACCGCAAAGAGGGTGTGAGCATGGGGCTGCCGTCTTTAAGTGAGTATGAAATTTTCCGTACCAGTGAGGCTGAGGTGAAAAAGGCCCGGGAAGTTTTAGCAAGGCTTTAGAGCCTTAGGCGCTCTTTCACAAAATGGGATTGTTTTCGTGAAAGGGCGTTTTTTGCTATTTAATTGGTTGAAAGTTATTTAAGGCGGACGCATTTGGACAATGTGTATTACTCACTCGCCGGCGCAACGCTCCAGCGAACTAATCGCTAACTGCGACTAATGCGTTCGGGAGAGCCCTCACGCATAAGTCTCCGTAAGCGCTGGATTTCGCTTACGCTAAGAGCGCGCCTGAAATGGCTCGCTGGAGTAATACACATTGCCCAAATGCTGTGTGTCGGCTGGAACTTTTCAACACACTAAATAGCAATTTTCTTTAAGTAGGAGGATGAATAGATGTTTCTTCAGAACAGTCAGAGGAAGATTGAAGAAGAATTTTTGAAATTAACAGAGAAGCTTGGTGCGGACAGGGAGCCGCTGAAGACGATTTGTGAGAAACTGGATGGGTGCGGCAGAGAACTGGGGCTGGCGATGAAGTATTTGTATGTGACAGCGCCTTATAGTGATCTTGTGAATTATTCTTTTGAGGAGATTCAGGATTTCGCAAGCCATGGGCTGTTTCTTTATAACACGCTGGAGCGTGTGAAAGAGCTGCCGGAGGAGATGTTTTTGAATTATATTCTGGATCACAGAGTAAATGAAGAAGAGGTACTCCCTTGTCGAAGCTTTTTCTGGAATGAGTTAAAGGATAGAATTGAAGGAAAAAATGCGAAAGATGCGGCAATTGAGGTAAATTACTGGTGTGCGGAGGAAGCTACTTATCATAGTGGTGATGACCGTACACTTCCGGCACTTACGGTATATCGAAGAGGTTACGGACGCTGCGGTGAGGAGTCTGTTTTTCTGGTAAATGCACTTCGAAGTGTGGGAATTCCGGCGCGGCAGGTGTATGTACCAAGGTGGTCTCACTGTGATGACAACCACGCATGGGTGGAGCTTTGGTGTGACGGAAAATGGTATTTCACAGGCGCATGTGAGCCGCTTATGATCCTGAATAAGGGGTGGTTTACCAATGCTTCTTCCAGAGCAATGATGGTGCATTCCCGCCTGTTTGATCTTTTCCCGGCAGAGGGTGAGGATGTGATCGGAAAAGAAGGTGCAGCGGTTATGTTGAACCAGACTGCGCGTTATGCCAGGGTGAAAACTGTTTCTGTAAAAGTGACAGATAAAGAGGGCGCGGCTGTAAAGGGCGCTCAAGTGCAGTTTCTGGTGTTGAATATGGGAGAGTATTTTCCTATTGCAAAGGCAGAGACAGACGAGAAGGGAACAGTTTCCTTAGTGACGGGTTTGGGAAGTGTGAGAGTTCTGGCATTCCTTCCGGGGATGGAAGGCTTTGCACAGGCAGATCTGGATACCAGAGCGCAGGATGAGATTACCCTTACTTTTACTGGGGCGCCTGTGAAGGCAGAGGACTGGAGAGCCGTAGACGTGATTGCTCCGGTTGACACCCCGGTGAATCCGGATATGCCTACTCCGGAGCAGAAAGCTGAGGGAACCAGACGTCTGAACGAGGCGAACAAGATCCGCAAAGAAAAGAAAGAGAACTGGGTGAACCCGGAACTGACCGCTTTTCTTGCAGGAGAAGACGAGAAAGAACTTCGTCAGGAAATAGTGGATGTGCTTTCAGAGAAGGATCATACAGACTGTGTTTGCAGTGTGTTGGAAGAGCATCTGGAATATGGAAAGAGGTATGCGAAGGAATTTAAATCAAAGTCTGGTGCTGAGGAATGTAGTGAAAAAGAAATGGATGGCACCCCAGGCGCTGAGAATGGCTATAATCTCTATATCAATTATGTATTAAATCCCCGTGTGGAGGACGAGCTTCTTCGTCCGTACCGAAAAGGCATGCTTTCCTTTTTCACAGAAGAGCAGAAAGCCGCTTTCCACGCAAATCCGGCAGAGATCTGGAATTATATCCAGGCGCATATCACCGCCTACCCGGATAACGAGCGCGAGACCGTAATGGAAACTCCATACGAATGTCTGGTATCCGGAATTGGTACCGAGCGTTCCCAGAAGGTACTTTTTGTGGCAGTCGCCCGTACACTGGGAATTCCGGCAAGATTGAATCCAGATAATAAGGTAATGGAATATTGGGTAAGAAATCAGTTTGTTCCCGTTTTGAAACAGCAGGAGGGTGGCGCTGTTCTAACACTGAAAAAAGAGAAAGATGCTGTATGGAACTACTATCAGAACTGGACCATGGGACGTCTGGTTGGAAATGAATATGTTTCCCTGAACCTTACAGGCAGAAGCTGGGATGGGGATAACCTGAAGCTTGCACTTATTCCAGGAACCTACCGGATCATCACCACCAACCGTCTTCCTAACGGAAATCAGTTTGCATGGGAGAAAACATTTATAATAAAAGAAGGCGAAAAGCTGGAAGAAACCTTGCGTCTCCGCGAAGCACAGCTTGGGGATATGCTGGAGCGTATTTCCCTTCCGGAGTTTGAGGCAAAAGATTCTGCCGGAAACACAGTAACCTGCGCTGAGTTAACCAAAGGCGGCAAGAAAATTCTCATGTGGCTGGAAGAGAGCCGGGAGCCTACGGAACATATTTTGAATGAAATGCTGGAACATGCAGAAAAATTCCACGAATTTGAAAATTCCATCTCCTTCATGATTCGTACTCCGGAAGCCAAGCAGGATCCTCTTCTGGCAAAAGTGCTGAAGATGTTCCCGAATGTTTCCATCTATTACGATTCCTTTGAAGAAAACATTGAACTTCTGGGAAGAAGAATGTACGTTGATCCAGACAAGCTTCCGCTAATTCTGGTAACTAATGGCGAGTCTGTAGGGATTTATGCAACCAGCGGCTATAATGTTGGAACTGGCGATATGTTGATCCGTATTATGGAAGAAGTGCCGGAAGTATAAATTGCATTTAAAAGAAGATATAGTAGTTTTTGAAGTATATAGTAGAATTTCTAAGAAATATAGAGATGGTTTTCTTTGTGCTCTAGAGGTGCGCAGCAAAGCATAATAAGGAAAATTGCAAGGCCTCTGAATGTAGCGCATTAAATAGGAGTAAATCGGAAGCCATCTCTAAATGGAGTAAATTATGAATAAATACACAGAAATTCACCCAAATGGACAACGCGCGTATCAGTTTGTAGCTGACACGGCATACGTCCGTGAATCCGGCACTAAGGGGGAGCACAAAGCAGCTGAATACATTTTGAAGGAAGCGGAGCAGGCAGCAGCCCAGACGGGAAAGTCTGTCTACATTCAGACACCCCGCATGGAATTTTTCCAGTGTCCGGATTTTCAGCAGAAAAAGGCAGAGCTGGTAATCTGCCAGCCTTATAAGAAGGCTTATCCGGTGCGTGCCTACCTGAATGGCGCCTGCACCCTGGAAGAGGGCATCACAGCACCATTTCTCTTCGTGGGAAAAGGAGATGACATCAGTCTTTCCCAGGCAAAAGGGGCAGTTGTGCTGGTCTGCGATCCTATTCGTGAAGATACGATAAATAAAATAAAAGCAGCAGGTGCACTTGGCTTTGTAACCGTATGCGGCACGCCGCTGGATCAGGGGGAAGACCGGATTCCAACCCAGTACCGCCGCAAGGCAGGTGATCTTCCAGGCGCATCTGTCCATTACCTGGATGCAGTGGAAATCGTGGAAAAACAGGCATCTCAGTGCTGCCTGAACATTCAGCAGAGCGAGATTTCCCGCAATTCCGCCAATGTGGCAGTACGCATTCTGGGAACTGATTTTCCAGAAGAAATCGTTACGGTAACGGCTCATTATGATTCTGTTCCGGAAGGCCCTGGTGCATATGACAATATGTCCGGCGGAGCCATGGTGATGGAAGCTTTTCATCATTTCGCAGAGCACAGACCAGCCAGAACTATGGAGTTCATCTGGTTTGGCTCCGAGGAAAAAGGGTTGGTTGGAAGCCAGAATTATGTGAAATCCCATGAAGGAGAAATGAGCAGCCATGTGTTTAATCTGAATGTAGACCTGGCAGGGCAGCTCCTGGGAGGAAACGTTCTGGGAGTAACTGCAGATCCGACTGTCTGTGCAGAACTGAAAAACCTCATGGAAGAAAATCAGCTGGGTGTTACCATCAAAAATCAGGTCTGGGCCAGCGATTCCAATACTTTCGCATGGAAAGGTGTGCCAGCGCTTACCTTAAACCGTGACGGCTTTGGCATGCATACAAGACACGATACAGTAGAATATATATCTCCTCGCGCACTGGAAGAAGGGGCGAAAACTCTCTGCACAGCAGCTGCATGGGTGGCAAACGAGCCAGAACTTTCCTTTGAACGGGAAATTCCAGAGGATATGAAGAGAGAACTGGAAAAGTATTTTGCCTAATGTTACAGGAAAGGACATTATAAAATGAACAAAGTAATCGAAGAAAGAACAAAACGTACCGAATGGTACCGTGACGCCCGTTTCGGCATGTTTATTCACTGGGGACTTTATGCAATCCCTGCCAGAGGAGAATGGGTGCGCAGCATGGAGCAGATTCCACATGAGGACTACTGCCATCTCACAGAAGAGTTCACAGCTGAGAATTACAACCCAAGAGAGTGGGCGCGTCTTGCGAAAAAGGCGGGCATGAAATATGCTGTGCTCACAGCCAAACACCACGACGGCTTCTGCCTTTTTGACACCAAACTTACTGACTACAACTCCATGAACGCAGCCTGCCACAAAGACCTGGTAAAAGAGTTCCTGGAGGCATTCCGTGCAGAAGGAATCAAAGTAGGTCTGTATTTTTCTATTATAGACTGGCGCCATCCGGATTTCCCACACTATGGGGATATGCACCATCCAATGCGCAACCATCCGGAATGCTCCAATGAAAACCGCGATTTCGACCGCTATCTGGAATTTATGTTTGGGCAGATCAAAGAGCTTCTTACCAATTATGGTAAGCTGGATCTGATGTGGTTCGACTTCTCCTACGGCGATATGAAGTGCGACAAATGGAAAGCCCAGGAGCTGATTTCCATGGTGCGTTCCATCCAGCCCTGGCTGATCATTGATAACCGTCTGGAGGGCAGTGCTGAGGATTCCGGTTCTATCCTTACTGCAAATCCTACCGAATATTCCGGCGATTTCGCATCTCCGGAGCAGATGATCCCACCAGCAGGAATCCGCAATGAGCTTGGTAATCCGGTACCATGGGAAGCCTGCCTGACCCTGAATAACAATTGGGGCTATTCCTCCAGTGACCGTCATTATAAATCAGCTGAAATGGTCATCCACATGCTGGTTGAGTGTGTCAGCAAGGGCGGCAACCTGCTCCTGAATGTAGGGCCTGATGCAAAAGGTCGTATTCCGAAGGAGTCTGTGAAGATTCTGGAAGAAGTAGGAGAGTGGATGGACGAGAACTCCAAGAGCATCTACGGCTGTGGCTATGCTGAAATCGATAAACCGGAATGGGGCCGTTACACCCGCAACGGAAATAAGATCTACGCCCACGTTATGGAGCCCCAGGCAGGAGCAATCCCTCTCACCGGAATCCACGGCAAGATCAAAAAACTCCGCCGTCTTTCCGACAATTCCGAGGTAAAGCTTACGGATTACTGGAACCTGAAGGAATACTCCCAGAATCAGTTCTTCTTCCTCAACGCTGACACCTGCGACAGCTACCCGCTTCCAGATGCCCGGGATACGGTTGTGGAAGTAACATTGGAAGAAACAGAAGAATAAACAGATATAAACAAAAATAAACAGAAATAAACAGAAAGGGACTGCCGGGAAATGGCAGCCCCTTTTTGGATTTATAAGAAAGCCCATCTCTGGCACTTTCCTGAACCGAGTAGTGTTTATACGAAAGCTAGAGCGTGTTTGAAAAATCATTCCTGCAAATTGCGACGCACATCTTGCAGAAAGCCTTTTATCCAATACACTCTAAAGTGAAAGTCTATTTTTTACTCTTTAAAACATTTCGCACGATCATACAAATGAGAATGGTAACCACCATATCTGGCAGTGTATTTCCCACAGGAATATCAATTCTCATTAAAATTCGGTACAGCACAAATCCGATCACCCAGATTACCGCATTTGTTATGTCAACCGATTCGCCCAGACTGTCAGCACGCTTCAGAAGGAAGAAATCGGCAATCTGAATGGCAATCATCGGTGCAAATCCAGAACCGATGAGATACAGGAAATCGGTAATGTTGTCCATTGGATATACAATTGCAGCAATTGTTCCGATGATGGTTACGGCAATTGCGGCATATTTTCCATTAATTTTGGAAAATACAGATTCAGATGAAATTCCGGCGGAGTAAGCATCCAGGAATGTGGTGGTAACAGTGGAAAATACAATGATCAGAAGGCCTGCAATTCCCAGTCCGGCTTTCACCATAATCTGAGCAATGTCGGATTCACCGGTATAAATCGCTGCACCCATACCGATTACATACATCCAGCAGCTTACAAGACCGTAAACAATAGAGCTTACAGCAGTTGCTTTCACTGGCTCCTTCGCCTCGCGGGTATAATCACTGATCAGCGGCAGCCAGGACAGTGGCATTGCAACAGAAAGCTCAACCGCAGCACCAAAGGACATGGCTTCCTCGCCAATGGCAAGTGCAGTCCCGCCATCAAAGAAGATGAGCTTGCAGAGTACCAGTGTGAGGATAAAAAGTGCTGCCATAGCGATGGTGTTGATTTTTCCAAGGTTTGTGATGCCGATAAAAATCCACAGTACGATCAGTGCACCGATTACCAGACACCATACCCAGCTTCCGGTATGTAACACACCGTTTGCGGCCAGAGCTCCGTCGTAGATCATAATAGCAGTCCAGCCAACCAGCTGAAGTACATTCAGGAAGGAGAAGAAAATCCCGCCCTTTTCCCCAAAGCTCATTTTTACGGTTTCCATTGCACTGCGGCGTGTTTTTCCGCCAATTACTCCGGCGAGGAAAAGCATGGTACAGCCAATAATATGTCCGATGATAATGGCAAGAAGACCTTTTCCAAAGCCAAGTGAGGCAAAATAGGTTCCGGTGAGGATTTCCGCCAGGGAAACACCAGCGCCAAACCAGATCAGGCCGTTTTCAAAAATGGAAGTACGTTTTTC
>ERZ1673743.3641-NODE-3641-length-11618-cov-15.088645_pt1 | contig 11618 bp, 10 predicted proteins | sample MGYA00580197_ERZ1673743 | MGnify/ENA primary metagenome ERZ1673743 (study PRJEB41218, sample SAMN15661795) | gut metagenome | host: Homo sapiens | place: Canada: London | collected 2015-08-20/2019-03-30 | study: EMG produced TPA metagenomics assembly of... | reverse complement strand
TTTAAGGTTAACAAAAAGATTGGCTGTCTGGGAGAGATAGCCTTTTTTTATGGAAACCATCCTCGTGTTTTCATGCAATCATTGTTCTTTAGCCTCTTCCTGCGGGATGCGTATGGATGTATAAAGCTCAAGAATAGCAGCGATAGTCAGTGAAACAATCCACTCATTACCACGTGTAAAAAACATAAAAGCTCCGGTAAGCACCAACAACAATGCACCAAATATTTGCTGGCGTCTCAGACGCCTAATAGTAGGAGTTTTATATTGCGAAGGTGAATTTATTTGCGCCAAAGCAACAAATGTAGCACCTACCGTATATATATAAGGCGAAAGTTGCCAACCTGTGACATAAACGGCAACTCCTATCAGAAGCATTACAGCTCCTACAACAAAGAGGGCGGGTATCAACTGTTTCATTCTTCTATATCTTCTTGGAATACATAAATATCTTCATTGGGTTTCTTCATCAGATACTTTTCACGGGCTATCTTCTCAATAGCTCCTGAATCGACCGCAAGTTCATTCAGACGACGGGTATTCTCCTCATATTCCGCACGATATCTATCTATCTCCCCGCGCAAACGCGTTTCCTCACGATAATACCCCAAACGACGCACAATGCTGTTTTCATCCAGAAATCCGACAAGTACGACAAACAGCACAAACGTTATCAGATATTTACGTCTGCGGACAAACAACCAAAGAGAAGCAAGTTTATCCATGTAATCCAGTTATTGTTTCTTTGAGCACAAAGATAAGACGAATAACTGAGAATTTTCTTTTTTTTGCGTACATTTGCACAAAAGCAAAGATAAACCATACAACCTTTGCACGCTATATAAGTGACAAGAATACCCTGAATATGGAAAATTATATCGTTTCGGCACGAAAATACCGCCCTTCAACCTTCGAGTCGGTAGTAGGACAACGCGCTTTGACTACTACCTTAAAGAATGCTATCGCCACAGGCAAACTGGCACACGCTTATCTGTTCTGCGGTCCGCGTGGCGTTGGAAAGACGACGTGTGCACGTATTTTTGCCAAAACCATCAACTGCATGAGTCCCACTGCAGAGGGAGAGGCTTGTAACCAATGCGAATCGTGTACAGCATTCAACGAACAGCGCTCATACAATATTCACGAGTTGGATGCTGCATCCAATAATTCCGTAGACGATATCCGGCAATTGGTAGAACAGGTACGTATCCCGCCCCAGATAGGCAAATACAAGGTATACATCATTGACGAGGTGCACATGTTGTCGGCTTCCGCTTTCAACGCTTTTCTGAAAACATTGGAAGAACCTCCCCGCCATGCCATATTTATCCTTGCCACTACTGAAAAGCATAAGATATTGCCAACCATCTTGTCGCGTTGCCAGATATACGACTTCAACCGCATCTGTGTGGAAGATACCGTAGCACATCTGGCCTATGTAGCTTCCAAAGAAGGTATTACCGCCGAACCGGAGGCACTGAACGTCATCGCACTGAAAGCTGACGGTGGTATGCGCGATGCCTTGTCCATATTCGATCAGGTAGTGAGTTTTACCGGCGGACACATCACCTACCAAAGCGTAATCGAAAATTTGAATGTACTGGATTACGAGTACTACTTTAAACTGACCGACCATTTTCTTGAGAACAAAGTCGGCGATGCCCTATTACTGCTGAATGATGTATTGAGCAAAGGATTCGACGGCAGCCATTTCATCACCGGGCTATCCTCGCATTTCCGCGATTTGCTGGTAAGTAAAGATCCCGCCACTCTTCCCCTGCTTGAAGTAGGAGCAAGCATACGGCAACGTTATCAAATGCAGGCACAAAAATGCCCGTTACCCTTCCTTTACCGTGCCATGAAATTGTGCAACGACTGTGATTTAAACTATCGCGCCAGCAAAAACAAACGATTGCTGGTAGAGCTCACTTTAATACAGGTGGCACAAATAACCGCCGAAGGAGACGATATAGCTAATGGGCACAGCCCTAAACAAGTCATAAAACCTATATTTACACAGCCTGCAGCCACCCAACAGCCACAGGCTACTCCCGCTGTACCCCGGCCGCAAACACCCGTCATAGCTAAACCGCAAGCAGTTCCTACCGTTGCTCCCTCCACCGGCACTACCGCCACAACAGCAAATACTGCTTCGCACGCCACCCCTACCTCCATCTTGCTGGCACAAGGCAAAGAAGAAAAGAAAATTCCGGTTATAAAAATGTCAGGACTCGGCGTATCCATTAAACGCCCGAAAGCCGAGGAAGAGGTAAAAAATACGGCTACAGCCACTATCACACCACAAACAGCACAACCGGAAGAGGACTACATCTTCAATGAAAGAGACATAAACTACTATTGGCAAGAGTATGCAGGACGTATGCCCAAAGAGCAAGTAGCCATTGCCAAACGCATGCAGAATATGCACGTCACTCTACTAAATGCCACTACTTTTGAAGCTGTCGTAGATAATGAAATTGTGGCAAAAGAATTTATCTCGATGACTCCCCAATTACAAGAGTACCTACGTACCCGCCTGAAAAACCGCAAGGTAACCATGAGTGTACGTATCAGCACTCCCACTGAGAAAGTCCGCGCGTACGGCCGTGTTGAAAAATTCCAAATGATGGTTCAGAAAAACAATGCTCTTTTACAATTGAAAGACGAATTCGGATTGGAACTTTACTAAGCATTATAAGTAAAGAGGCTCAATATTCACATACACGTCACAACTTATTGAAAATAAAAGCATTATATTTTATTTTGCATATCGCTTTTTATGTTTATTTTTGCCAATAATAGACAAACAAAGCAAACAATGAGAAAAGACGTTGCCGTATTAATGGTGCTGTGGGTGATGTGTATACCATACGCTACCTTTATATGTGCCTCAGCCACTCCGAACAAATTAGATACGCTGAAAGCTTTTCTTCGAAAAAAAATACTTTACGATGAATACGTACCGATAGACAGCGTCATTTGCTGGAGCGAAAACATCCTACCGGTCATCAAGACAAACAATCGGAATGACGAAAACTACTTTTTGCTGCAACTGCAACTTGCCAATGCCTATACATTACGAGGCGACATCAGCCTCGCCATAGACCGGGCACGACTAATGTACGAAGAAGCCAAAGAAACGGAATATGAGTTCGGAATTGCAGTTGCCAACCAAGCCATCGGCGATGCTTACACCATAGCCAATCAATGCGACAAAGCATTGGATTCGTACCAGGATGCTTTAAAGGAATTAAACCATCTCTCGCAGCAACATCCCTACCGGATACAACTCTTATTAAAGATATCCAATGCTTTACAACGTAAAGGACAACTGGAAAAAGCTCAAAAAATATTGCATGACATAGAACAAACTCTTCAGAAACAACCGGACTATGCCACCTGTTTTTTTGCCAATATCGAAAAAGCCAACTATGCTATCTCTCACGGACATCTTTCAAAGGCTTATCTCAAGGAAGCCGCAGCATATCTGCACAACATGGATTCCATCTACCGGATACATCCTGAAAAGTTTTACTGTTTTCACCTGAAATATACTACCGCCGCCTACTATCGGGCAATGGGCAACTGGAACAGAATGTATTGGAACAAAGCCCTGCAACTGTATGAAGAGCTACGACAAGAATACACGGTCAACAAACAGTCTGCCTATTACCGATGGATCACGCAAGAAACAATATACCTATATAAGATACAAGGGAAATCAATGGCCGCCTGCCTGTTGTATCAAGAATTATATTCCACTGTTGACACACTCACTGCAGAAAGTTATGTCCGACAAATCAATATTCTACGAGCCAAGTATCAGATAGACCAAATGGAAATAGCCAGTAGAGAAGAGCACAACAAATTCATCACTGGCATATTGACCGGGAGTATCCTATTAGTCTTCATATTTATTATTATAACCATCATGCTTAGAAAACAGCGACAGGAAATCGCCCTGTCTACACAAAAGCTGGAACACCTGCGCACCAATGCCGAAAATGCCACATCCGCCAAAAGCATATTCCTCTCGAACATGAGCCATGAAATACGTACTCCGCTCAATGCACTCTCCGGCTTCTCCTCACTACTGACCGAAGAAAACCTGGATAATGAGACGCGTCGTCAGTGCAATGAAGTAATCCTGCAAAATTCCGAGTTATTGTTGAAACTCATCAATGATGTGATAGACCTATCAAGCCTTGAATTCGGGAAAATACAATTCTGTATCAACAAATATAACGTTGTCAATATTTGCCGAAATGTAATCGATACCGTCAGCAAAATAAAACAGACTCAGGCAGCCATATGCTTCATAACCGAATTAGAGAGCATGGATATAGAGACAGACGATGCACGTTTGCAGCAAGTGCTGATAAACCTACTGATTAATGCAACCAAATTTACATCGCAGGGTAGCATTATCCTGGAGCTTAGGAAGCAATCGGAACAAGAGCTGCTCTTTTCTGTCACAGATACAGGTTGCGGTATCCCTAAAGAGAAGCAAGCTGCAATCTTCCGAAGATTCGAGAAACTAAATGAAAATGCACAAGGAAGCGGGCTGGGACTTTCCATCTGTCAGCTTATCATTGAACATATCAGTGGAAAAATATGGATTGACTCCGACTATACAGGCGGCTCACGCTTCTTCTTCACCCACCCCATCCGGCAATCACAGTCCACTAACCCCCAAAAGGAGAATAACGCATGAAAAGATCATTTATCATACCAACCTTACTCATCCTACTCCTGCCCGTACAAATTATCAATGCCGATGTACAAAGCCAGAATTCCGTGCTCCACCAGCATTCTATTGAAATAGAGAGATGTATAAACAACGACATCCGAAAAGCCGATTCTTTGGTAAAAACCGGAAAACCAGATGAAGCACTTACATATTACAAGAGCAGCCTTAAGTCAAAAGACTCATTATATAATCTTATTACCAACTCCCAGATGGAAGAAATCCTTTCACTCTACAACATGGATAAGCTCATACTGCAAAGAGAACAAAGACACAGTATGTTTCATCAAACCTGTTTATACATCTCAGTCATCATTATCTTAGCTCTACTACTTTCCAATATCCATATATACCGAAGCCGGAAACGGCTGCAAAAGAATGAAAAAGAAATCAGAAGATTAACCTCCATTGCCGAAGAAGCCAATGAAATAAAAAGCCACTTTCTGACAAATATGAGTTACAACATCCGTATACTCTTAAATAATGTAGTAGGATTCTCGCAACTGATGACCGAAGACGGGAACCTGAACGAAAAGGAAAAACGAGAATACTCCGGCATCATTCAAAGCAACTCGGCTGAATTAATCCAACTTGTGAATAACGTATTAGACCTTTCACGTCTGGAAGCCAACATGATGAAGTTCCAGCTACAGAACTGCAATGTGCAAGAGTGGTGCAACGAACTCCCCTATCTGGTGCAGATGCGAAGTGAAGGATATATACATCTGGAGCTTCAAGCCGATGTGGACAATGCAATCATATACACGGATGTCAGCCGCTTCACACAAATAATTTCCAGCATGCTACTCTATCCTGTAGAGTGCAAAAAGCCAAGAAGAATAGGTATGCAACTGGTTTACAATCGGGAAAAACAGGAAATAAACTCCCGAATAGACAACAGTCCACTTGCTGATTCGGCATTTGCCTCACAAAAAGAAGCTATATTACAAAAAATCAATCTATTGTTTTTTGAACATTTCAACGGAAGTTATCGTGTAGAGAACTGTGAAAATAATCCGATTATATTTTTCACATATCCAGCGCTTATAACCTGATTATATGTACATTCACCTCAACCGTTATTTAGACAAGATACAAATTAAATGTTTTTAATCAAGATTGATAGCAAGTATTGAAGAAAACAACTATTTTTGCCAAATCAATTAGTACTAATAATTAAAAAATTAAAGAAAATGGCTTACGTAATTAGTGACGATTGTATTGCTTGCGGAACTTGTATCGACGAGTGTCCGGTAGGCGCTATCTCTGAAGGCGATATCTACTCTATCGATCCTGAAACTTGTACTGAATGCGGTACTTGTGCAGATGTTTGCCCTTCTGAAGCAATTCATCCGGGAGAATAATACAATCCTAAGAAAAAGAAAAAAGGCTCGGTTTCAATGAAATCGGGCCTTTTTATTTCAGTACTAAAAAGACTCAGTGCCAAGAAGAAAAATATACATCTTTATCTATACTGGCCAAACCCGCTTTTTGCGTGAAATATCTAAATATACAAAGAAGCCAACCAATCCACAATACATTTCAAACGTGAATTAGTTGGCTTTTTATATTGCAGAGTTACACCCCATACACCTGAGATGAACTTCTGTCATCAAAAGATTATACCAGCTTTGACAATGCTTCCTTGATACGGCTAATAGCTTCCACAATATTCTCATCGCTGGTAGCATAACTCATGCGAATACATTCGGGAGCACCAAACGATGTACCGCCTACACAAGCTACATGAGCTACTTCCAACAAGTACATAGCCAAATCATCCGAATTCTCAATCTTACGGTCACCAGCAGACTTACCGAAGAATGAGCTACATTTCGGGAACAGGTAGAAAGCACCTTCCGGTACATTTACTTCGAATCCCGGTACTTCCTTAGCCAGTTTCACAATAAGGTCGCGACGGCGTTCAAAAGCCTTACGCATCTCTTCCACCGGAGCCTGCGTTCCCGTATAAGCAGCTTCAGCGGCTTTCTGAGATACAGAACACGGCCCTGATGTGTACTGCCCCTGCAATTTGTTAGAAGCCTTTACAATCCATTCCGGTCCTGCAATGAAACCAATACGCCAGCCTGTCATGGCATAAGCCTTGGAAACACCGTTTACAATCACTGTACGATCCTTCATTTCAGGGAATTGTGCAATGCTCTGGTGCTTACCGATATAATTGATATGTTCATAAATTTCATCAGCTATGACAATTACCTGCGGATGCTTTGCCAACACGGCAACCAATCCGGCCAATTCCTCCTTGCTATATACAGACCCCGTAGGATTGGAAGGAGAACAGAGAATTAGTGCTTTTGTTTTTGGCGTAATAGCAGCCTCCAATTGAGCCGGTGTAATCTTGAAGTCCTGCTCGATGCCCGCTGTGACAATCACCGGCTTACCTTCTGCCAGCTTTACCATTTCAGGATAGCTGACCCAATACGGCGCAGGCACAATCACTTCATCACCTGGATTCACCAATACCAGAATGGCATTGCAAACCGACTGTTTAGCTCCGTTAGCACAAGAAATTTGCGCAACTGTATAGTCCAGACCATTCTCCTTCTTCAATTTTTCTACGATAGCATTACGTAGAGCTGGATAACCCGGAACGGGAGAATAGCGAGAGAAGTTATCGTCTATCGCCTTTTTTGCAGCCTCTTTAATGTGGTCGGGTGTATTAAAATCAGGTTCTCCGACACTTAAATTAATTACGTCTACACCTTGAGCTTTCAACTCTGCACTTTTTTGAGACATAGCCAACGTCGCAGAAGGCGACAAGCTATTCAAACGGTCTGATAATTGGTTCATTCTATTTCTATTTAATGGTTGTTATGCAAATCCGGTTGCAAAATAAACGATTTTCTTTGATATAATAAAACAAAAAGACAGTTACTTACTAAAATGGAGAGTGTGTCCCATACGCTCTTTCTTCGTACGCAAGTAACGCTCGTTATACTGGTTCGGAGTAGTTTCAACCGGTACATTTTCTACAATCTCCAGACCATAAGCTTCCAAACCGACACGTTTCACCGGATTGTTTGTAAGCAGACGCATCTTATGCACCCCCAATTCACGCAGTATCTGAGCCCCCACACCATAATCGCGTTCATCTGCCAGATGCCCGAGACAAATGTTGGCATCTACTGTATCCATACCGTCTTCCTGAAGTTTATACGCTCTCATTTTTTCCATCAGACCAATGCCTCGACCTTCCTGGTTGAGATATACGATAACTCCTTTACCGGCTTTTTCTATCACCTCCATCGCCTTGTGCAACTGCTCGCCGCAATCACAACGCATGGAACCGAATATATCCCCCGTAGCACAGGAAGAATGTACACGCACCAACACCGGTTCATCGGGAGCCCAAGTACCCTTAAACAAAGCCACATGCTCCAATCCGTTGGACTTCTGACGGAAAGGAATCAAGCGGAAATGTCCATGCTCTGTCGGCATATCCACCTCTACACCTTTTTCTACGATAGATTCCTGTTGCAAACGGTAAGCTATCATATCGCGGATAGAAATCAGTTTCAAATTAAATTCATCTGCCATTTTACGCAATTCGGGCAAACGTGCCATAGTACCGTCTTCGTTCATGATCTCCATAAGCGCGCCGGCAGGATAGAAACCCGACAAACGACACATATCAATTGTAGCTTCGGTATGACCAGCACGACGTAATACCCCCTTCTCCTGCGCATACAAAGGATTGATATGTCCGGGGCGACCGAAAGTAGCCGGAGTGGAAAGCGGATCGGCCAGTGCCTGAATGGTTGCAGCACGGTCTGCTGCAGAAACACCGGTTGTACAACCTTCTAATTTATCGACAGTCACCGTAAAAGGAGTACCCAATACCGAGGTATTGTCCGTTACCTGATGAGGTAAATCCAGCTCTTTGCAACGAGACACCGTAATCGGAGCACACAATACTCCACGTGCATGCTTCAGCATAAAATTCACTTTTTCCGATGTTATCTTTTCTGCTGCAATAATCAAGTCGCCTTCATTTTCACGATCTTCATCATCGACTACAATCACGAAATTGCCAGCCTTAAAATCTTCAATGGCCTCCTCTATCGTATTTAACTTTACTTTTTCCATATCTTTATTATTTATTCTGATTGACTTTTATAATATTCTGTATCTCTTCGTTTGTGTGGATAATCCGCTCCATGTCCTTATTCAAGCGGATACGGAATGCCCAAATACGGAAGTAAAAGAACAAGCCGACAGGCACTATCGCTCCACACAGCATATTCAACCAATAATTACGGAAAGGACGCACATGGGCATGAACAGCTATTACCGGGTAATTATTCAATGCTGTCAACAACGGTATAGACCTTGTGTTAGACATCTCGTCTATCAAAGTTTCCAACCGTTCATTGAGAGCCACCACTTCCTCATCGTGTGGCGCATCGTTCATCCATAATCTGAAATAATTGGGTGCTCGCATCAGAGTTTTCTTTTCGGCATACGCACGGCAATCCGCCGACAGCCGCTGAAGTTCTCCCGGCAAACGTACATAATCAGGATCGTGAATAATCACTTCTTTCCGGAACAAATGGCGAACACTGCGGATACCTGCTATCTTTTTAAACCAATTGATATAGGCATCAGCATTCAGCACCACCGAATCATTATTGGATTTATAAGTAAGGAATGCACCCAATGGAGCCAGCACAGCTGTACTGGTCCACATACCCATCCACACAATCCACTTACCGTCACGAGCCATCTTATAACCCGTATTGTTGATAATGTAATAGATGATAAAAATAAGCACGGACACTACTACAGGCATGCCCAAACCGCCTTTACGGATGATACCACCCAACGGTGCACCGATGAAGAAAAAAATAAGGCATGCCAACGAAAGCGTCAGTTTCTCGTGCCAGGAAGTCATATGGCGCCTCAAACTGTTTTCCGTCTGCGATATATTGAAACCCTTGAAACTCCAATCACTTGCAGCACTCTCCGCACGGCTGACAGCCGTAGACATTATCTTCTGTTTCTGCATTAAAGTAGCCACATTAAACAGACTGTCCACATCGTAGCTACCCAAAGTTGCAGATTCTATTTTTATCGTATCAGCCTTACTCAGCGTATTGGAGGTCGCCTTATAAGTACTCGCCATAGCCTCTTTATAATAAGTACGCCCGATGCTATCGTTCTGCACCTTCATAGAATCAATGCCGGCCTGCAGCATTTTCATGTCCTTGCTATTGGATTGGTTGCTCATAAATCCGGCATCCACCATATTGAAATCCGAATTGAACTCTATAATCGCATGCTTCTCAACGAACGCTTCCCGACGATAAGGCACATTTTTCTGATTCATACTCTGCGACTTCAGATTTTCAAACTGCTCACCGCTGTAAAGGTGAAGATAAAGATGCTGTTTGTCCGCTGTCATTTCCAATCTGCCGGAATCCGATTTGATAATCTGCGCATTCTCAAACCCTTTCTCGAAATTATAAATCAATACATCGTACAGCATACCTGTCTTACGGTTTTTATGCTTTACGTAAAGGTTATACCCGTCTATCTCATCATAAAATACTCCTTCAGGAATGTCCACTTCGGGCGATTTCTGCTTCATGGATACCAGCAATGTCCATAACTTAGTCTGCGCTTTAGGGCCAATAACATTCTGAAAATAAAAGGAAACGCAGCAAATAATGGATATGAAAATTATCAGCGGACGCATAATCTTAAGCAAAGAAATACCTGCCGCTTTCATGGCAAGCAATTCAAACCGCTCTCCAAAATTGCCAAAAGTGATAAGAGCTGCCAGCAAAATAGCCAAAGGCAATGAAGCCGGCACCAGCGTCAGCGCCGAATAGAAAAAAAATTGGGCAAGAACATTCATCTCCAATCCTTTTCCCACCATTTCGTCTACATATTTCCACAGAAACTGCATCATGAAGATGAAAAGGCAGATAAAGAAAGTGCCCATAAAGAGCATGCAAAAGCTCTTTAAAATAAATATATCTAACTTTTTTATGCGCAGCATTTTACTTGTTTCATGCAATAAACGCACAAAAGTAGCACAAAAAAGGGAGTACGGGAAATTTTTAATTGAAAGTTAACTAAAAACCGCATGTTCTACGCAAGGTATCTACCTGAGATTCCCACAATTCACGCAAATCATTTGCTTCGTCTGCATTGGTGAAATCTGTTATTTCAAGTACAAAATCATTGGTTAACTCATTGTTTGTCATCTTTAATTCAAAATACTCACGCGGTTTTTCATTATCCAACCAACGAAAGCGGATAAAAGAGTATGCACGCACCGCAATGATTTCAGCATCGCGTCTCTCTGTCTTTCCCCAAAAGAAAGATACTATCTTATCATCCGATTGCACCCTGTCTGCAAACCAACCCTCCAAACCTGTAGGAGTACTTATTGCTGTCCAAAGAATACTTTTAGAAGTCGCATTCAAGAGATATTCCAAATGTATTTTTTCCCTTTCCATAGTCTATTCTGCTTTTATTGCGCCAGCCAAGATAAATACTTTTTTCTAATTAGAAAAAATAATTCATTGATTTTATTCTCATTTGCTTTCTATTCAAAGTTAAAACGTTGATAATGTTATACAATAGATACAAAACAATAAGAGTAAAAAGTTTTTTTTATCTCAGATCATAAAATATGCGACAAAAAAATACGCCTGAAAATTTTGGCAGTTTAAAGAAAAGCTATATCTTTGCACCCGCAATCAAGAAACAATGGCGGGATAGCTCAGCTGGTTAGAGCGCATGATTCATAATCATGAGGTCCCCGGTTCAATCCCGGGTCCCGCTACTGATGAAGATTTAGACTGTTAGGAGGCTTCCACTCTTGGCGGTCTTTTTTGTTTTT
>ERZ1673743.3639-NODE-3639-length-11620-cov-4.288284_pt1 | contig 11620 bp, 11 predicted proteins | sample MGYA00580197_ERZ1673743 | MGnify/ENA primary metagenome ERZ1673743 (study PRJEB41218, sample SAMN15661795) | gut metagenome | host: Homo sapiens | place: Canada: London | collected 2015-08-20/2019-03-30 | study: EMG produced TPA metagenomics assembly of... | reverse complement strand
GACGCCACTGCGCCTTAAGTTAATAGCATTGTGTAGCGACCCTACAATGAATACCCCTGTTTTAAATCCCGCCCCTTTAGCGATTGTATACATTCAGATGGATTTCACTTGTATTCGGGGATGTCGGCGGGACGGAATACCACTGACCTCCCGGACATGCCGCCGGCTGTGAAATATCCGAGACAGAAATCACCCGCGAACATGGACGGCCCGTTGCTGTCTGACGAAATCGCCTCAAGATAATCATACATCGCACGGCTGATGCGTGTCACAGTGGCCGATACAACATCGCCGTCAACAAGCACTTCATCGTCATCCTCTTCATCGACATCTCGGCGCGAGGTCATGATGACCTCGGCGATATAGCCGTCCTCGGCCAGATTGTCGCGCACATAGGTCCAGCGGTACATCTCGCCGTTGCGGTAAACCCGCACCCAGTAGCAGTCGCCCGTAGTGGCCGGATCATCGGCAATTAGCACCTGCAGCACGGCCACGTGATCGTATGGCATCTTTATCCAGTTGAACTCCATTCCGGCAATCTCCGGTGCCGGAAGCATGCGGCACTCTGATGTGTACACCGCCCCGGCACGGCTTACCGTGAGGCGATAGTCGTGGCCGGGCACGCCGGGGATGTCAGACACATAATCACCGTTGGTGTCGGGCGTGAGCGTAACGATCTCGCCTGAAGTAAGATCGGCAAGCTCCACAGCGGCATCGGTGAGCCGGGTGCGGTCCATGGGTTCGTCCATGGGGGTGGTCATTGTCAGCGCCACAGTGGCGCCACCGGTGGTCAGAGCGCCCTCTATGACGGGAATAGGGTCGATGTCGCGGTATTTGATGTCAAGCTCTTTCTCGCACGACACCAGCATCATCGCGGCGGTCGCCGCAGGGGCAAATATCTTTAAACAGCGCATGAGTCAGAATTTTAATGTATATGACACGGAGGGAATCAGGCCGAAAAGCGACTGCTGTACGGCGCGCGTGCCTGAGGGTTTGGTATCGTCGTCCTCGAAATAGACAACAAACGGATTGTAGCGGCAATAGGCGTTGTAAACCCCTATCGTCCACTGGTATGTGAACCTGGGCCCCTCATGGGTGTATGTGGCTGACAGGTCGAGCCGGTGTGTGGAGGGTGTGCGGTAGCCGTTGCGCCGCGAATAATAATAGCAAGTGGTGCCCGAAAGCTCATATTTCACGTCGGGCGCCGTGAGCGGCTGCCCCGATGAGAACACCCATGAGCCCGAGAGAGTCCACTGCGGCGTGAGCCGGTAGATGGCCGTGGCCGAAAAGTCATGGCGCCGGTCGTTCGAGGCATCATACCACTTGCCGCCGTTGATACCCGGGATGCGTGTCTGTGTCTGCGACAGCGTGTACGAAACCCATCCGGTGAGCCTCCCGGTGTTCTTGCGTGCCATCAGCTCAAGACCGTAACTGCGGCCGCGGCCGCCGAGGATGATGTTCTCAAGATTCAGTTCAGAGAACATCGTGCGCCCGTCACGGTAGTCATATACGTTGCGGATATCCTTGTAATATGTCTCGGCCGACCAGTCGAAGGCGCCGTCGGCGGTCATTCCGCCGTATGAAAGCGCGTAAAGCACGCTCTCCTCAGGCTTGACTCCGGCCGACGACAGCGCATAGCGGTCAAACGGAAACGTCGTGGCGCTCGACCGTATGGAATGTATCTGCTGTGTGGTCACACCTGCACCGGCCTTTATCGCATGGGTGCCTGAAATGTCATATTTCAGTGAAACGCGCGGCTCAAGGCTAAGATATGTCTTTGACCTGAAAGCGGGCGCGGGCTCTTCGGCCGACACAAATTCGTTGAACCGCGAGCCGCCGAGCGCCGAGAACGCTCCGGCACGCAGTCCGGCCGAGACTGACCAGCGTTCGGCGAAGACGCCGTCCCATGCGGCCCAAAGGGCGTTATGCCAGCCTGACCGCACGTCGCGCTGTTTCGTGCCGTTATATACAAACTCGGCCGACATTACCCTGAACAGCTCTGACCGAAGGCCGAATTCAAGGGTATGCTCATCTGCCACGGTCCAGCTCACGCGCTCGTTGAGGCTATAGTCGCCGATTGACTCGCGCAGACGCTGGTCGGTCTGCATCATCGACATCACCATGTGTGGCGTGTAGCGACTCATCGCGAGTGTAGTGGTAAACCGCAGGTTCTCGCCCGAATGCGCAAGCCAGTTGGCCGACGCGCCGAGATTGCCCCAGTACATCCCCATTATGTCGCCCACCGCCAGATTGTCGTGGCCGAGGAAAAACGATACGTCGAGCACATCGCCGCCGCGGGGTATGTACCTTACCTTGGCGGTTATGTCATAGAAATTCATCACCGTACTGCGGTACTGTGGTATCATCTTCAGAAACAGGTCGACGTATGAACGGCGCGCCGTCACGGCAAACGACAGCCGGTCCCGTATCACCGGCCCCTCGGCCTTGATTTTGGCGGCGAGGATGCCCACGGTCATCGAGCCGTGATATGCCTCCATGTCGCCGGGCGCGAGGGCAGTCTCGAGCACCGACGAGGTTGCTCCGCCGTAAAATGCCGGAATCGGGCCTTTGTAAAGTGTGGCACGTCCGATTGCGTTGTCGTTGAACGTGGAGAAGATACCCATCACATGCGAGGGATTATAGAGCGTGATGCCGTCGAGCGTCACCAGATTCTGCGTGGCGTTGCCGCCGCGCACCTCGAAACCGCCGGCCTGACTCTCGCTGTGCACACCTGGCATAAGGGTTATGGATTTCACTATGTCGTTCTCGCCGAAAAGCACCGGCACCTGCGCCAGTCGCGAGAGTTCGAGCCTCTCGGCCCCCAGGGTGACATCGCCCACGCGCTGGCGCGCCGACTGACCGGTCACCACAACCTCGTCAAGCTCGCGGCGCCCCACGGAATCAGCAGCCTCTGCGGCATCTGCCGCAAAAGCTATCCCGGTAAGCCCCGATGTCAACAGAATAATAGAACCAAAAATCTTTTTCACCAGAAATTGCGTTGCAGAGGAGCAATTTACCATCCCTCCCCCGGTTTTCCGCCCACAAAGTTACGCACCATTTCCCCAAAAAAGCAAATCCTCCCACAAAAAAACCGCCAAAAACCAAGAGACAAAGACAACAGACAAGGACAGAAAGAAGGCAAGCGAGACAACAGGAGAAATACTATCGGCCGGAGGCCCGGGCGATGACGGCGACGTTGCCCGCATAGGCGGGGAAGGTGATGCAGCCATCGGCGACACGGGCCTTCTGACCTGTGTAGAGCTCTTCAACAAGGGTGCCGTCGGCGAACCACGGGGCGGTGACGATGGGTTTCCGTGCCTCGGGGCTAAGACGGATCATTACGGTATCGGTGTCATTGTGGCGCACGCAGGTGTGGGTGTCGAGAGTCGTCTGTCGGCCGGTACCGATGACGGGATGCGCCTTACGGATCCGTCCCAGCCGCCGGAAGTGGTCAAGCAGCGTGGTGTCGGCACTGTTCCAGTTCATGTCGGACCGGAAAGCCTGGTTGCTGTCGACATTCAGACGAGCGTCGCTGAGCGGACGACGCGTCTCGTCGCCATAAAATATCTGCACGGCACCGGGCGCAAACAAAAGAGTGACGGCACAGTCGGCCATGTTATCCATGTCGGCGTCGCGGTGATACGAGTTGTTGAGGTAGCTGAACGGATGCCACCCGGGGTGAGCAGCCACGCTGTCAGCGTAAGCCTGCCAGGTGTTCACTATGGCATCGAGGTCGCCGCGTTTCGGAAAATAGAAGTTCACGAGGCTCGAGAATCCGGCGCCGGCGTAATCAGGTTTATAGTCAATTGACGCGCCGTCGTAATCGCCGGTGAAATAAAACCGGTCGCGCCACGATGCGGCAGGGTCATCAGGATGTGCCGTGCGCCAGCGGTCGAGGGCATTGTTGCATGCGTCGCTAAGCTCTTTCCAGCGGTCGAGGCGCACATTCTCCACGATGTCGCACCTGAAACCGTCGATACCGAACTCCTCTACCCACGACGCTATCCACGCCATCACGTACTGCATCGGACTCCACTTGCGGTCATGCCTCAGCGTGCGTGCCGACGGGTTGCCCCAGGCGTCGTTACGGCTCCCCTCGCCTTTCCATTTCCAGTGCAGGAAAGCGGGTATGGTCACCGGAGTGTCGCTCTCGTCCTTGAAGTCGGGCATGCCGTAAAGAGTGGCCTCAAGGGGGTTGTTCTCATCCCAGTTCTCATCGGGCATGCGCACCCAGCCGCGGTCATACCATCCGTTCCAGCCGAGGCGTCCGGCAAAGAAACTGTCATAGCTCCAGTCGCGGCGGTGTTCGGCGGCCTCTGCCTCGGTCAGACCCGTGTCGGCAAAACAGAACTGCACGGCGTCGAGAAGTGTCGGATAGCCCGGGTCGTTCAGATTGGCGCCAAGCATCACACGGATTCCCTGCGCGTGCAGGGTATCGACCAGTTCGCGGAACTCGGCTACCGTGCCGTAATTCTTGTCAATCTGGGTATAGTCAAGCGGGTAATAGCCATGATAGCCATAATGCGGGAAGTCGTTTACCGGACCGCTCCCCGACATCCAGCCGTGAATCTGCTCGTAGACATCGGTCATCCACACAACATCCACGCCCAGGTCGGTGAAATACCCTTCACGGGCTTTCTGCAGCATACCCTTGAAGTCACCGCCATGGAATGTGGCGGCATTAAGCCGCTCGGAGCCGTAGTCGGTCACACGGCCGTAGTTGACATCGTTGGTTGAATCGCCGTTGCAGAAACGGTCGGTTATCACGAAATACACTGTGGAGCCGCCCCAGTCGAAATCATCGGGGGCGGGAGCCGGAAACGCCTGCATCACTGCCGCGGCGGCAAGAATACATGGAATCACAATCTTTCCTTTCATGGCTTTTTTTGGCACAAAGTTACCCAAGTGTCACCCCCTGCGCAATACTGATTTTTAACCACACCGGTCAAACCGGTAACCGTTACGAACCCAGAGGCGTCTCGGGTGTTAAATCAATATAGTGGATATGAAATGAAATTACGACTCACTTTGGCCGCAGCAGCGGCCGTTTTACTTTCAATATTTAATATGGATGCAAAGAAATCATACATCTTCCTCGCACCTGGTGTGGAGGAGATTGAGGCCATGGCTACCATCGACGCTCTGCGGCGTGCCGAAATTTCCGTGGTGGCTGTGGCCGTAGACACGACACTCGAAATAAAGGGAGCCGCCGGCCAGACCATAAAGGCCGATGTGCTGATGGCCGATGTCGACACGTCTGACGCCGACTGGCTGATTGTACCCGGTGGCGTGCCCGGCGCACCGAACCTGCACGCCTCAAAAAAAGTGAACGACATGTTGCAGACACATCATGCCCGTGGCGGACGTATCGCCTCAATATGCGCCGGACCGGCGGTGGTTCTGGCTCCGACAGGCATTCTCAAAGGGAAGAAAGCAACCTGCTATCCCGGCCTGGGTGACGCCATCAACGCCAACGGAGGCACATACATCAAGGCAAAGGTGGTAAGCGAACCGGGCCTCATAACATCGGAAGGCCCCGGCACTACCCTGCCGTTCGCCATAGAGATCATACGCCAGACCAGGGGCGACAAGGTTGCCGACGACACGGCCGCCTCGATGCTTGTTGATCTCTGAGCATTCTCTCTGTCAGGCCTCAGATTAGTTTCATCGCCGTGGCAGCCATGATGGCCTCGACGGAATTTCCGACACTGAGCTTGTCGAGGATGTTCTGCCGGTGACGGTTCACCGTGTGCACGCTTATGCCGAGCGACGCGGCAATCTGCTTGCTCAGCCTCCCCTCCTTAATCATGTGAAGAATCTCCTTCTCGCGGCCGGTGAGTACCCGGCCGCGACGTTTGTCGAACGACAGTGCCATCACCCTCCCTGTGACGTTGCTCACTATACGCGGCTCTATGCCTTCAGGCACAGACTGGTCAGGCGACAGGTCGTAGCGACATAGTATCAGCCACATGCGTCCGGCTGGCGAGAGCCGCAGAATCTGAGTGGAGTTGTCGACCACGCGGTACTCGCCGCCCCGGTCGCGCAGACGGATGCGGCAGGTTGCGCGCCATGCTGTCTTTTCGCCGGCATCGAGCGTGTCGACGTATTTGAAGAACTCATACTCGAGCATACGCTTGTCGACCAGATCTTCAGGGTGCAGACGGTTGTATATCAGGTCTTCATCGCTCGAATCCAGAATTTCCGAAAGCCTGTCGCCGTCGTTTATCCCCATCAGGGCACCGAAACGCCCGGCATATAGGTAACACCTGTCGCACGAGGCGTCGGTAATGACCGCGCACGCGTCGCTTACCCCGGTCATGGCCTCGACCGCCCGGCGGCAATCGGCGATAACCGTAGAGTCAAGCACCTCGCGGTCAAGGCACTGTGCTGCGTACACTGCATTCAGCTCTTTTCGCAATATATCCATCGGGCATTATCGGTACAGTATATGAATCAGCATGCAAATCCGGCAAACCGGTACGCAAATGTAGGTCTTTTTCGCTAAATTTGCAGTCGATAACGAAACCATACTTTGAAGATGACTGATTTCGAGGCCGAATGGGCTAAAATGTTGCGCGGCGAAGTTTATGACGCCGTCCGTGAGGAGTTTCAGGAGCGCCTGAAAGTCACCCGGGCACATTTGTGGGAATTCAACAATCTGCATCCCGGCGAGACAGAGCGCATGCAGACACTGCTGCGCGAACTGCTGGGGTCATGCGGAGAGCGGCTACATGTCAACCAGCCGTTCAGGTGCGATTACGGCTGTAACATCCATGTGGGCGAGAACTTCTTTGCCAACTTCAACCTCACCATTCTCGACGAGGCCGAGGTGCGCATCGGCGACAACGCCTTCATCGGCCCCAACGTGAGCATCTTCACCGCATGCCACCCGCTCGACGCCGAGAGCCGTAACACCGGTGTGGAATGGGCGCGTCCCGTAACCATCGGCAACAACGTCTGGATTGGCGGCGGCGCCATTCTGCTGCCCGGTGTCACCGTCGGCGACAACGCGGTAATCGGCGCCGGCTCGGTCGTCACCCGCGATGTTTCCGCCTCGACCCTCGTCTGCGGCAACCCCGCACGCCCCCTCAAATCCCTCTGACCCATTCGGGCATTTCGATAGATGGTATTCTGGTGTAGGCTTAAGAGAATGGCTTAGAGGCAGACAATCTCAAAAACATCTGTCGAACAATTTGCAAGTCAGAATAATTCAGAGTGTGATCCAAAACGGATAAGTTTGATGATTCCTTTCTCCTTGTCCCACCATATCAGTAACGTGTCATTCTCGACATGACACTCCATATAGCCGCGGTAATTGCCTGTCAGAGCGTGCGGTCTGTGTTCTTCGGGAACGGGCTGCCCGTTTACAAGCATGTTGAGAATTTCCTCAAGTCGATCTATTACCTCTATTTTGTGTTTATATCGCTTAAGATCTTTCTTAAACTGAGACGTAAGCTTAAGGATATTCATAACGAATCGACAAAACTGCGGAAACTTTTCAGGTCGAGAGTGTCGAGATTCTTTGAAATTTCCGCCTCTTTCATAGCCGCAAGAGTGATGTTGTTGGGGCGCTCTGCCACAAATGCCATAAGCACACTCTCCACAAGATTGTTGAGACTGCGATTATGGCGCTTGGCCTCGGCCTGAAGGCGTGAAAGAAGCTCCTCATTCAAACGGAATGAGGTCTGTTTTCTGGGAACTGATGCAGTATTCATGACTAATAATTTCTGGCAAAGATATACCTGTTAGCCACTGATGCCGTCTAAATGTCTGGCTATCCCTACAAGTTTATGGTCAATATGTATATCGATACCAAATTTTTTACGTTGGCAATCATATTGTAGTGCAAAGATAATACAATTGTATAACACTTGCAAATCACGAGGGTTGCTGACAAAAATGATAAATCCGGGGTACCTGACATGTCTGACACATCAACCCCTACTACTACCGTAGCTACAATTTTCAAGATTGTTAAAAAAAGCGGAGGAATCGGCGTGGCGGTGACGATTTTTTTGTAACTTTGTCAGCTAATCGGGCCTTGTGAATCCCACCCGGGATGACGGCGCCCCTGCATACAGAAAATCTATAACACCTAAGATATATATGGAAATCATCGGCAAAATCATTGTCGCTCTCCCCGAAGTCAGCGGCACCTCGAAGGCTGGCAACGCCTGGAAAAAACGCGAATATGTGCTCGAGACCGTCGAGACATACCCCAAAAAGGTGCATTTTGACTTCTTCGGCGAGCGCGCCGACCAGTACCCCCTCAACGTGGGCGATGAAATCAAGCTGAGTTTCGACATCGAGAGCCGCGAGTACAACGGCCGCTGGTACACCTCGATCCGCGGCTGGAAATCAGAGCCCGCACAGGCCGCCGGCGCTCCCGTAGCAGGCCCCGCCACGATGCCCGGACAGGCCTACCCCAACGCTCCGGTACCCCCCGCCATGGCCGCCCCGGCAATGCCCACACCTGCCGCCGACCCGTTCGCCGCACAGGGCAACGCCAACGACGACCTCCCCTTCTAAGGGTTTGCAAAATCTCCGGTACCCGGAGCAAACATCAATATGCACAGGTAACCTCAAACTGATCTACTTTGGGACTGTTCAGCAAATTCTTCTCTAAAGAAAAGAAAGAGACTCTCGACAACGGACTCGAGCGCACCAAACAGGGGTTCTTCAACAAGATCTCACGCGCAATCGCAGGTAAATCGAAAGTCGATGACGATGTGCTCGACGAACTCGAGGAGGTGTTCATCACCTCTGACGTAGGTGTCGACACAACGCTCAAGATCATCGACCGTCTGCAGAAACGTGTGGCCCGCGACAAGTTCGTGAGCTCGTCGGAGCTCAACGTCCTGCTGCGCGACGAGATCTGCCAGCTCCTGGCCGAGAACAACAATGAGTCGACCGACGAGGACTTCACCGTTCCCGCCGGCCACCATCCGCATGTCATAATGGTGGTGGGCGTAAACGGCGTGGGCAAAACCACCACAATCGGCAAGCTGGCCGCCCAGTTCAAGGCCGCCGGCAACAAGGTGATGCTCGGTGCCGCCGACACTTTCCGCGCCGCCGCCGTCGAACAACTCGACATCTGGGGTGAGCGCGCCGGAGTGCCCGTGGTGAAACAGAAACTCGGAGCCGATCCCGCCGCCGTGGCTTTCGACACCCTGCAGTCGGCCAAGGCCAACGACATCGACGTGGTGATTATCGACACCGCCGGCCGTCTCCATAACAAGAAGGGGCTGATGGACGAGCTGTCGAAAATCCGCAACGTGATGGAGCGCGTGGTTCCCGGAGCGCCGCATGAGGTTCTGCTGGTACTCGATGGTTCCACAGGCCAGAACGCATTCGAGCAGGCGCGCCAGTTCGTTGCCGCCACGCAGGTCAACGAGCTTGCCGTGACCAAACTCGACGGCACCGCCAAAGGGGGCGTGGTGATCGGCATCTCAGACCAGTTCAAGATTCCGGTGAAATACATCGGCCTGGGCGAAGGTATCAACGACCTGCAGGTATTCCACAAGCGCGAGTTCGTGGAGTCGCTTTTCGGCGACAGCAAATAACCCGAAATAATAGATGAAACCGACACGGGTAAACATCATATCTCTCGGTTGCTCAAAAAACCTCGTCGACGCCGAGTCTCTGATGCAGAGGCTCGGCGACGTCGGTTGTGACGTCAGGTTCGAGGATGACGGTCCCGCTGATGTCGTGGTGGTGAACACCTGCGGCTTTATCGGCGACGCCAAAGAGGAATCGATAAACACCATACTTGAGCTCGGACAGGCCAAAGCCGCCGGGCGCATAGGGCGCATCTTCGTGATGGGCTGCCTCTCGGAACGTTACCGCCAGATGCTCACCCACGAGATGCCCGAAATCGACCGCATCTACGGCAAATTCGACTGGGGCGGCATTGTCGACGAACTGAAGGCACCCGCACATGCCACACCAGCCACTCCTGCAGCCGGAGCGCGCCGCCGCGTCACCACCGGCCCCTCGAACGCATTCATCAAGATTGCCGAGGGGTGCAACCGTTTCTGCGCGTTCTGCGCCATCCCGCTCATAACGGGGCGTTTCAAATCGCGCCCCGTCGAGGATATCGAGAATGAGGTACGTGCCCTGGTGGCGCAGGGGTTCAGCGAGTTCAACATCATCGCCCAGGATCTGTCGAGCTACGGACTCGACCTCTACGGCGAACTGTCGCTGGCACGGCTTGTAAACCGCCTGGCCGACATCGAGGGTGTACACTGGCTCAGACTGCACTACGCCTACCCCGCCCAGTTCCCCCACGACATACTCGACGTGATCAGGGAGCGCGACAATGTGTGCGCCTACCTCGACATAGCCCTGCAGCATGCGTCAGACAAGGTGCTGGCCAACATGCGCCGCCACATCACCCGCCGCGAGACCGAACAGCTGCTTGACGAGATACGCGCCAAGGTGCCCGGCATACACATCCGCACCACACTGATGACCGGATTCCCCGGCGAAGGCCCCGAGGAATTCGAGGAACTGATGGATTTCGTGCGCCGCCAGCGTTTCGAGCGCATGGGAGCTTTCGCATACTGCGAGGAGGAGGACACCTACGGCGCTCAGCACTTCGCCGACGACATTCCCGCAGAAGTGAAACAGGAGCGTCTTGACCGCCTTATGGCCCTGCAGGAGGAGATCTCGCTTGAGATACAGCAGGAAAAGGTCGGCAAGACCGTAGAGGTGGTGATCGATGCCGAAGAGGATGACTATTACATCGGCCGCACCCAGTGGGACAGCCCCGAAGTCGACCCGCAGGTGCTCGTCGAGAAGACCCGCGAACTCATCCCCGGCCGGTATTATAACGTTGAGATCACCGAGGCTCTGCCGTTTGAACTCATAGCGCGTCCATGCTGAAACAGGTTGTCGACAACGCCGTCTCGAAAGGGCTCACATTCGCCATCTGTCTATTGCCCGGCGAACAGCGGGCCAGATATTTCATATCGGAAAACGGGCGCACACACGAAACGTGCGTCACTACGCATGGTGAGGTTTCCTCAACCGACAGTTTCGTAATCTCACCATGGCTTGCGCCCTGGCACGACCGAATCACCATAGAACGGGAGGTCACACCCGAGACGTTCGCAGAGTCTGTAGCCGCCATACCCGGCAACTGTACTCCCCCTGAGACCTCCACAACGGTGCCGCAGATTACCCGCGACGAATATCTTGCCGCAGTGAGCCGCGTCATGGAATCATGCCGCCAGAGGCAGGGAAAGACGGTATTCTCGCGGGCGATTTCAGCCACGATGGCCGACGGCACCACTGCCGGAACCATATTCGACGACTTGTGCCGGGAGTTTCCACAGACATTCCGGTTCATATTCCACACCCCTGAAACCGGGCTGTGGCTCGGCGCCACCCCCGAACTTCTGCTCGACCACGACGCCACCACACGCCGTTGCCGCGTGATGTCGCTCGCCGGAACACGTCCGCGCACCGAGGGCGACACCCCCTGGGACGACAAAAACCTGCGAGAGAACCGTTTCGTCACCGACTTCATCACCGACACATTCCGCGCCCTCGGCGCCGATGCCACCACCGGCCCGCAGCAGACATTGCGCTACGGCCGGAACATCGAACATATCTGCCA
>ERZ1673743.3638-NODE-3638-length-11620-cov-4.382706_pt1 | contig 11620 bp, 11 predicted proteins | sample MGYA00580197_ERZ1673743 | MGnify/ENA primary metagenome ERZ1673743 (study PRJEB41218, sample SAMN15661795) | gut metagenome | host: Homo sapiens | place: Canada: London | collected 2015-08-20/2019-03-30 | study: EMG produced TPA metagenomics assembly of... | reverse complement strand
ACAGACTTATTAAAAGCCGTCATCTGCATTCTCAGCTCGGAAAACGGATTCGTTTTACCCGAACTGAGAATGCAATAATTAAAATTTGTAAATAATGACGAACGTGCAATACGGTAGAAACCGACAAAGGAAAACAAATAAATATCTAAAAGAGAAAACGTAGGATGTCAACATCGAATATGAAATCTGAGTGAACAATAAAACTTATTTTTCAGAATAAAAGCGTTTCTGCATGGTTTTCTCAATAATATGATTACATTTGTGGTGACATTATAACAAGGGAATAAAATGGAAATCCATCGCTGATATCGAATCGTTTTTTTACGAATACAGACTACCAAGTTCTTACAGGACTTACCTCATTCCGTCAGTTGTTCTTTCCTTTGTCCCGATCATTGTCGTCGCTCAAAGGTGTTCGTCGTCTTTACCTTCTTTTCCTTTTTCGTTCTTTTCCTCGTCTTTCATGCGCAATAATTTATCTTTACCGAAATTTATTTCTATCACCACTTTCTTGGGCGAGTCGATATGGTAACTCACAATTCCGGCATCTCTAATCAAGAACATAATAATGACAACCAGCATCCCGACCAGATTTTCGGCAAAGACACAATTGACGGACACGCAGTGCGCTAAATTAAAAATCGTCGTCCAATTGGACATTCTCTTTCCCATCCAGGCCGAGTGGAAGCGCTTGATCGACGATGCCGAACAGTCCGAATGCTGCTGAAGATAAGCGTCGTCAAAGCCGTTATCCCGGCTGACTTTCATAATCGAATCGATGACTTTCTGTTTTTCTTCGTCATCACTGTGCTGCAAGCCATTACATTGCTTTTTCTTCCATTGCTTCTCTTCGACTCTTTCCTGAAGGGCATCCCTGTTCTCGTCATACACGGACTTTTCGCCACTCTGATTTGCTTTTTTCTGACTCATGCTTTTCTGATTTGCTTTTTCCTGACTCATGCTTTTCTGATTTACTTTTTTCTGACTTGTACTTTTCTGATTTACTTTTTTCTGACTTGTACTTTTCTGATTTACAGTCCTTTTTACTTCAATGTGTTGTTCTCTTTCACTACTGTTCTGGCAGTTTTCTTTTTTGTTCATTACTAATTATATTTAAATTAATCCGACAAAATTCGGGATTTACCTTTAACATTTTGGGTCACGCGTGACTCTTTCTACATATTTTTTCATTTTAGTCAAGCGTGAACGGTTTTTATTCTACCCACAGTCTACTTTTGCCCCGAAATCAATAAAAAACAATTGAATCATATGACTGAAATGAAAAAACAACATTCCCTCCCACGGGTACGGCTCATGAGGCGGGCCGCCGTCATCCGTCGCAACAATGACATGAACCGGCGTGATGCGCTCATCATCGCCCACCGAATCGGTGGACTGATAAGGAAGATGCACAGGGAGAACGTGAAATTCTGCTACACCAAGCAGGACGGAACCGTGCGCCACGCTGTCGGCACGCTCACCGGATATCAACACAGTTTTCACCGCCCCTATATGCCACGACCGGAAAATACGTTTGTAGTCTACTACGACCTCGAAGCCAAAGGGTGGCGCACGTTTCATGCCGAAAATTTCCTTTGCGTCGAATGAGTTTCGAAGAGCAGATGAGATTCGGAGAGCAAATGAGTTTCGGGCAGCAGATAAATTTTGAAATGAGTTTCGGACAGCAGATAAGTTTTGGACAGCAAATGAATTTCGGAGAACAAATGACTTCAGAAGAACGAAAAGAATGGGAAACGCTTTGCAGAATGTATCATGTGGACTCTTTGTACGAAGCCATTCAAGGGTGTCGGGAGGAACTGGAGTTTCTCGTTCGCTGTGCCGAACGGCTCGAACCCCGTGCAGAGGAGGAATGAGAAAGGTCAAAGACCGGAGTAAGCGGGCGGAACCGCCTCATGTCAGCGAGGAGGCTACACCGTTTAACAGTCCTTGTTTATGCCGTTTTTACCTTGCAGGCTACGCCGTTTCTACCATGCAGGCTGCGCCGTTTATCCCCGGTGGTTTCGGAAAAGGGATTTCTTTTTAACGAAGTGTAATTTTATTAACAATATAAAGAATAAAGTATGGAAAATTGGAGATTTATCGAAGCAAATTCCGATTATATGGTTTCAGACCATGGGCGGATATTGAGTTTCAAAGGCAAATCGAAGTTGATAATCAGCAGCAGCATTACCGCAAAAGGTTATGAGTACGTGGCCATCCGCCAAAAGGGGATATACGTTGGCTACTCTGTACACCGCTTAGTGGCAACAGCTTTTATCCCCAACCCGAAGCGTCTCCCCCAAGTGAACCACCTCGACGGAAACAAGCTCAACAACCACGTCGCCAACCTCGAATGGTGCGATGCCTACGACAATGTCATGCACGCCATCCGGACCGGTCTGCGTCCGTCGTCACCCGCCCTCTCCCCCGTCCCCTGTGCCACAACGGACGAGGCAGGAAATATCCTGCAAGCCTATCCATCCATGAACGCACTGGTAAAAGGGGAACAAATGAACCCTAAACAACGTAATTGGCTGGTGCTGCATTTATTACACCCCGAAAGACTGAAGCAATCGGCCATGAAGAAAAAGCCAAGAGCCGAAAGAAGCGGTTCGGAAGAATGCTTTCTGATAGCACCCGAAATACCTGTGCTGACCGTTAAAGCTGATTCAATCGGGGAGTCCGAAGCAGGCAATGTATGTGTGCAGTCAGTTTCTTCTCCCCTTGTTTCATCGCCTCTTCCTCTTATTTCTCTCTTTGTTCCCGTACACCATTCAGTGACGCAACACTATTACCGCCGCCTGTCTCCCGAAGAATCCGCCATTTTTGGTTTCAACACTTATATATTGCCCAGAGAAAGAGGACAAAGAAAGGAGTTTCTGCAATGAAAGACACCATCATCATCCACTGTTCCGCCACCCGTGCGGGACAGAACATCACCGCTGCCGATATCGACTGCTGGCACCGTGCCCGTGGCTTCTGGTCCATCGGCTATCATTACGTCATCCGCCTCGACGGCACCATCGAACCGGGACGAGACGTCACCCTCGACGGGGCGCATTGTATGGGCTGGAACCAGCGTTCCATCGGCATCTGCTACGTCGGCGGACTGGACAAGGAAGGCCGCCCCGCCGACACACGGACAGATGCACAACGCACTGCCCTCATCCGACTGGTGAAATCTCTGCAACTGGCCTTCCCCAACGTGAAACAGGTCATCGGACACCGGGACACAAGCCCCGACCTCAACGGAGACGGCATCATCTCACCCAATGAATACATGAAAGCCTGTCCCTGCTTCGATGTGAAAAAGGAGTTCTAGGGAGTAGTTGTACGCAATAGTAACTCTATTCTCCTCCTTCGGGAAGGAGGAGAATAGAGATAGAATCGACTTTTTAGTCACCCTCAGTTGAGAGACAGAACTGACTATCAAGTAGCTTATCACCATACTGAAATGAGCTAAATTAAAATTACCGATTCGCCTTATTCATTATTTATCATTCATTATTTATCATTCAATATCACTCTAAATATTCAAAAAGATGGCCCGTATTTCCAAACCCGGATTAGATTATTTCCCGCTCGATGTCAACTTCTTCCAAGACAGGAAGGTACGCCGCATTTCCAACCGTCATCATGCAGCAGGAATTGCCGCACTCACTTCCCTGCTCTGCCTCATCTACAAAGAAAAGGGATTTTATGTCGCATGGAATCAAGATACCTTGTTCGACATTTCGCAGGAAGTGTGTTGCGAGGAGGAGGAGATGCAGGCCATCATCGACGACTGCCTGTCCGTCGGACTGTTCGACACCTATATATATAAGGAGTACGGGATTCTGACTTCGCAAGCCATCCAAGAGCAATACCACAAAATCATTACCGACAGCCGAAGGAAATACAAACTTCCGCTGGAACAGTTTTGGCTCATCAAGGAAGGAGAGGATGGAACGGAAAATAATTCCGCAGAAATAAGAAATAATATAAATTCAAAAGGTACAGAAGTGTATGAAGCGGAAAGCCATATAGTAGGCGCAGAAGTCAACGCAATAAAAACAGGAATCAATATCACAGCTACAGAAGTTACTAAAACAAAGACAGGAATCGACACGACAGGCACAAATATCCATGCAGCAGGCACAGGAATCAATGCTACAAAAACAGTGACCGACGAAGCAGCTATGAAAATTAATGCTGCAAAAAACCGAGAAATTGCAGCAACAATCCCACAAACAAAACAGGAAACGGATACAGAAATCGAAAGTAAATCGGAAACAGATACTGAGATTAAAAGCAAACCGGAAAGAGAAAGAGAAAGAGACAAAGAAAGGGAAAGACAAAGCAAAACCGAAAATGAATGGGAGAAGGATAGAGAGCAGCCGCCCGTTCCGTCAAACGGCGTTTTTCAGGCTGCGCCTGTTGCTGTCAAAGGTTTGTCTTTAGAAATCTCGTCCGGAAAAAGAGGAGAGGAAAATAAGGAAGAAAGAAGAAATGAAGGAATAGATCAGAAGGGAGAAACTAGATATAACGGAATTCAGTACGAAAGAAACCAGCTAGAAGAAGCCAAGTACAACGGAACCCAATACGAAAGAAGTCAGCTAGAAGAAGCCAAGCACAACGGAACTCAGTACGAAAGAAACCAGCAGGAAGAAGCCAAGCACAACGGAACTCAATACGAAAGAAACCAGCAGGAAGAAGCCAAGCACAACGGAACCCAATACGAAAGAAACCAGCAGGAAGAAGCCAAGCACAACGGAACCCAATACGAAAGAAACCAGCAGGAAGAAGCCCCGAACGAAAGCACTGCTTCCGGAGGATTCTCCGAATCCCTGCTACGCCTCAACATGGACGCCATCGGCATCCGGAACGAACCAACCGTGAAAGCCATCCTCGCCCTCGCCCGACGCAGAAAGCTGGGTGGTCCCTGCGGCACCTTATGGAAAGTCCTCAGCTCCGAATACCGCTCCACCCTGCTCAAAAAGAACGAGCCGGGCGACTACATCCTCTGGGCACTCAACCACTCGGCAGAATTTGAAGACACCTACAACGGCATCCTCAAAAAGCGAGTTAGGGGAAGATGAACATTTTTAAGAGGAAGATGAACATTTTTGAGCACCCACGTCATTTATTTCTCCCGCCAAACGCATCATAAAACAATAATTTATCCTATCTTTGTAGAATAAAGAAAAGCCTCTTCACTATACATGCGAAGAGAAACATCTCTTTACAACATAAAAGAGAAACAACCAAAACAATGAGCAAATTTATCAATCCGTTCACCGACTACGGATTCAAACTAATATTCGGCAGAGAAGTGTCTAAGGATTTACTAATCGAATTTCTGAACGACCTGCTCGAAGGTGAACGAGTGATAACGGACTTACAGTTTTTGAATAATGAGCAATTGCCGCTCTATCCGGAAGGACGAGGTATTATCTATGATGTATATTGCACCACGGACACAGGCGAAAAAATCATCGTTGAAATGCAGAACCGTATGCAAAGCAACTTCAAAGAACGCTCGATTTATTATTTATCGCGTGCCATCGTCAATCAAGGAAGGGTAGGCAATGAATGGAAGTTTGAAATAAAAGCCGTATACGGAGTTTTCTTGATGAATTTCATTATCGACAAGAACATAAAACTCCGCACGGATGTTATTCTAAGTGACAGGGAAACAGGAGAACTCTTCTCGGATAAGTTCCGGGAAATCTTTATCGCTCTCCCTCTCTTCAACAAAAACGAAGAGGAATGCGAAACGAATTTTGAACGTTGGATTTATATATTAAATAATATGGAAACTTTAAAACGCCTGCCATTCAAGGCACGAAAAGCCGTCTTCGAAAAACTCGAAGAGATCGCTGATGTGGCTTCTATGTCTCCAAAGGAGAGAGAGCTATACGACAATAGCGTCAAAGTGTACCGGGATTATTTGGTGACAATGGATGCAGCGGAAAAGGAAGGAATAAAGAAAGGGATGGAAGAAGGGCTGAAGAAAGGTCGCGAAGAAGCCTTGAACATCTTTCAGACAGCCATCGACATGAAAAAGCAAGGAATTGACAATCAACTCATTGCCGAAAAGACCGGTCTGCCCCTATCGCTCATAGAAAGCCTCAAATAAAGGTAGAACCTAAGCATCCGCCCCCTGAAAACAAGCCAAGTACCTGCCCGAAAAAGATGACTGAGATCGAAAAAGAAAGGGAAAAGGTTGCGATTATAGTAAGTGAGCCGGGAAGCCAAGTTGCGGAAAGAAGCACTTATATTCTGATTTACAATAAGATAGAATAAAAAAGGAGGAAAAAGAGAGGCTTTAAAATATCAATAAGTCTTAGAAGAACTTGGTACATTCGTGATTGTAAACTTACCATCAATATCCGTGATAGTACCAAGAGTAGTGCCATTCACTAATACCGAAGCACCTACAACAGGCAGGCCATCTTCCTCGGCGGTTAACACACCGGTAACTCGGGACGTCTGCTCTGTCACCAGACCTATACCCAAAAAAAGGAAGGTCATAAAGAACATCAATTTTCTTTTCATAAATTCTCTCTTAAATTTAACCTATAAATAGACTTCTAGTCTCTAACAGGGTGCAAAGATAACACTATTTATATCAAAATTAAAAAAGTGTTACGTTTTTAACTATAAAGTATCATATTGAAAGAATTTAATCAGTATATTGATGAAATGAGAAGATTTGAGCACGATTTTAATAATATTCAAATTACATTACACGACATAAAGATAGTGTTAAAATCGTTATTTTCATAAAATAACATCAGCGAATCATTCAAAATGCTATCTTTTTATCATTTTATGCCTTAAATAGCCCCAAAAACACTTAACGCTTCCCGAAAGGACAACTCCCCGCCGTACCAAGTTCTTCTAAAACTTTGCGCGTTTCCTATGTAGGAATGGTTCCGCAGACAGTAACGATCAAACAGGGCGTTATCAACGTAGTATTAAAAAGTGACGCCAAAGCCCTGGACGAAGTCGTAGTAACGGCCATGGGTATCTCCCGCGAAAAGAAAGCGCTGGGCTACGCCGTTCAGGACGTGAAGTCCGAACAACTGACCCAAGCTTCCAACTCCAGCCTGGCAGGAGCGTTGCAAGGAAAAGTTTCCGGTCTGGATATCAAACCTTCGAGCGGTATGCCCGGAGCATCTTCACAGATCACGATCCGTGGCGCACGTTCTTTCTCCGGAGATAACACGCCGCTTTACGTAATCGACGGAATGGCAGTGACCAGTACTCCTGACGTAGATACGGACATACAGAACAACGGTAGTGTAAGCGGCGTGGACTTTGCCAACCGCGCGGTAGATATCGACCCGAACGACATTGAAAGTATCAACATTCTGAAAGGACAGGCGGCTTCGGCACTTTACGGAATCCGCGCATCCAATGGTGTGATCATCATCACCACCAAAAGCGGTAAGGGACTGGAAAAAGGCAAACCCCAAGTCAGTTTCTCATCCAATGTCAGTTTTGACGTAGTCGGTCGCCTGCCCGAATTCCAAAAGACGTATGCACAGGGGTCCGGCGGAAGATACAGCCCAACTTCAGGATTATCCTGGGGACCTAAGATTTCTGAACTGTCCAACGATCCCAATTATGGCGGCAACACCGACAACGAATTTACTCAAAAGTATGGCATGCAATCCGGCAAATATTACGTGCCGCAGCGTGCTTCAGCAGGTCTTGACCCTTGGGCTACTCCACAGGCTTACGACAATACAAAAGAATTCTTCGAAACAGGTATCACTTGGAGCAACTCGCTGAACGTGGCACAAACGCTGGAAAAAAGTTCATACTCCGTTTCTCTTGGAAATACGCACCAAGACGGTATTATCCCCAAAACTGGCATGGACAGATACAACGTGAAAGTAAGCGCCGAAACGAAACTGACGAATAACTTCACAACCGGTTTTGCAGGAAACTACATCACGACTTCGATTGACAAGGCGGTAACGTCCGGAAACGGACTGCTGAGAACTGTTTACGCTTCGCCCGCAAGCTACGATCTGGCAGGTATCCCCAGCCATGTAGACGGCGACATTTATAAGCAAAACTCTTTCCGTGGAAATTTTGACAATGCCTATTGGGCTATTGACAACAACAAATACACAGAAGACACCAACCGTTTCTTCGGAAATGTATATGCCACTTATCAAACAGATTTCGGAACGGCCAACCATAAACTGAACGCGAAATATATGTTAGGTGTAGACGCTTATACCACTCACTACTCTGACAGCTACGGATACGGAAGTAACACCGGCGGCGGTCGCGGCCAGATAGAAAACTACGGTTGGACAAACGCTACCTACAACTCATTGCTGACCATCAACTACGACTGGCGCATCAATGACGACTGGGGATTGAACGCTGTAGCAGGTAACGAATTTATCCAGAGCAACAGAAAGAAATACTACGAATACGGAACAAACTATAACTTCGCAGGGTGGAATCATATCAACAATGCAACCACTCAGCTTACAGAAGAAGAAAGATGGAAAAACCGTACTGTCGGTTTCTTCGGCAACGTATCGGCTTCGTACAGAAACATGCTTTATCTGACTGTGACCGGACGTCAGGACTATGTGTCCAACATGCCGCGCAACAACCGTTCGTTCTTCTATCCCTCTGTGTCAGCAGGTTTCATCCTGACAGAACTTGATGAACTGAAAAATGATGTAGTCAACTACGCCAAACTGAGAGTTTCTTATGCGGAAGTAGGACAGGCTGGTGATTTCCTTGAGAATTATTACTCGACTCCCACGTACGGAGGAGGATTCTATTCGCTGACTCCCATCATGTACCCCATCAAAGGTACTACTGCCTATACCCCGTACTACACAATATTCGACCCGAATCTGAAACCGCAGAATACACGTTCGTACGAAATCGGTGCCGACGTGAACTTCTTCGACAACCTGATTACGTTGAATTATACTTATTCGCGTCAGAACGTCAAAGACCAGATATTTTCAGTGCCTTTGGCGTCTTCTACCGGTGCCAGCAAACTGTTGACAAACGGTGGTAAGATTCATACCGACACGCACGAAATCACATTGGGATTCAACCCGATCCGCACGAAGAATATCAACTGGGACTTCGGTTTCAACTGGACCAAAATCGACAACTATGTAGACGAACTGGCTCCGGGTGTGGAAAACATTTCACTGGGTGGTTACGTCACTCCACAGGTTCGTGCATCAGCAGGCGAAAAATTCCCTGTAATCTATGGCGTAGGATATAAGAGAGACGCTAACGGCAATCGTCTGGTAGACGAAAACGGTTTGCCTGTTGCCGGTGAGGCACAGGTGATCGGAAAAGTTTCTCCGGATTTCGTAATGGGTTTCAATACGTCATTGCGTCTGTGGAAATGTACCATCAGTGCTGTACTTGACTGGAAACAAGGTGGCCAGATGTACAGCAGAACTACCGGTTTGTCCGACTACTACGGCGTCAGCAAAAGAACAGAAAATCGGGAAGGCACGATCATCTTTGACGGTTACAAACAGGACGGAACCAAAAACGATATCGCCATCACCGGAGCCAATGCGCAACAAGTGTACTACAGCCGCCTGAACGATATTGACGAATCTTCTGTATACGACAACTCGTTCATCAAACTCCGCGAAGTGGCAGTAAGCTACAAAGTACTCCAGAAAAAGTGGATGGAACTTTCGGTGAATGCTTTCGCAAGAAATATCCTCGTCTGGGCACAGATGCCTGACCTTGATCCGGAAGCCAGCCAAGGAAACAACAATATGTCCGGAGCTTTCGAAGACTATTCAATGCCGCAAACAGCTAGCTTTGGTTTCGGCTTTAATATTAAATTTTAATCTGCAAGACAATGAAAAAATATAAATCAATAGGAAAATTGCTGGCAGTTTCTTTCTTTACTGCTGTCATTGCTTCTGCTTGTACGGAAGATGCAATGGACAAAGTCAACAAGAATCCCAATAACCCGCAGGATGCTCCGGCGAAGTTTTTGATAACAGACTTGGGAGTCAGCACTGCATTCAGCACAGTAGGAGGAGATTTTTCACTCTATTCGTCCGTTTACATGGAGCACGAAACAGGTATCGGCAACCAACTCTACCGGGCAGAAGTCCGCAGCGGAGAACCGACCACTGCCACGACCTACAACAATGCGTGGATCAGCGTTTACGCCAATATAAAGAATGCAAAGATTGTAATCAACAAGTGTCAGGAAGACCCATCGGAAAAAGGCAATGTAGTAACTGAAGCAATAGCCAGAATCCTTCTTGCCTACAATGGTGCGGTAGTAGCCGATGTGTTCGGAGACACACCGTTCAGCGAAACCGGAGTTTTAAATCCGGACGGCACACCGAAGTATATGCAACCTAAAATTGATTCACAAGAGTCTATCTACAAAGAAGTAATGCAGAACCTGGATGCTGCTATCACACTTTTGAAGGATGGAACAGCCGAAGACGAAGGATTATCAGGTGCAGTGGGATCAAAAGACCTCATCTACGGATCAGACCAAGATGCACAAGCCGGTCTGTGGCTTAAAACAGCTTATGCACTGAAAGCACGCTATACAATGCGTCTTCTTAACAAAAGCGCCAATCAGACTACCGATCTCCAAAACATTCTGACCTATGTAAGTAAATCATTTACCAATGCAAATGAAGAATGTAAACTGGACATTTATGACGGTGATTCTCAACTAAATCCCCTTTGGGCTTTCAGCTATAGCCGCAACAGCCTTGCAGCCAGCGAAAGTCTCATCGAGAAATTTGCAACAAGAAATGACCCGCGAGCTCCACGCTCATTTATCCAACCTGATCCTAGCGGAAATGTTGTATATGGAGGCGGTGCAAATCAAGCCACAACAATCGATGCCATCAACGTAGCTCCTAACGGCACCCCTCAGGAATTACAGAATAATTATGGCATGTCTATGGCCTCATGGGCTATGACCGCTCCCACACAACTGATCAGTTACCATGAAGTAAAATTCCTCGAAGCAGAAGCCCTGTGTCGTCTGGGTGGCAGAGTAGATGAAGCAAAAGCCGCTTTGAAAGATGCCGTTATCGCTGCATTTGCCAATTTGGAGAATACAGTTGCCGATGCCGCCAGAAACTGGCTGGGCGGGAAAGCCGATTTCTTGGGTGACGCCGTCGCCGAAGCCTATTTTGATAATGAAGTAGCTCCTCTTTTTGCCGCTAACCCATTAAAAGAAACAATGGTACAGAAATATCTCGCATTCTTTGGTGCATCCGGCGAATCTTTGGAAGCTTACAACGACTACCGCCGTATGAAAGGTGCGAACGAAAACTTAGTGGAACTGAAAAACCCGCTGAACTCTAACAAATTCCCGCTGCGTTTCGGTTACGGAGCAGACGATGTATTGGCAAATGTAGCCATCAAAGAAGCCTTTGGTGACGGACAATACGTATACTCCGAACCCGTTTGGTGGGCAGGTGGAAGCCGATAAAAATCGCTCTTAAAATCTCTCAAAGGAGAGACTTTACATAGAGTCGTTTCTGAACTCTAACAAATTAACGGAAACGAACAGAAATAGGCCGACCGTGAGGTCCGCCTATTTTATTTTTACAGTCGCCAGCTATTTGTTAATATCACA
>ERZ1673743.3636-NODE-3636-length-11625-cov-3.352723_pt1 | contig 11625 bp, 8 predicted proteins | sample MGYA00580197_ERZ1673743 | MGnify/ENA primary metagenome ERZ1673743 (study PRJEB41218, sample SAMN15661795) | gut metagenome | host: Homo sapiens | place: Canada: London | collected 2015-08-20/2019-03-30 | study: EMG produced TPA metagenomics assembly of... | reverse complement strand
AATCCCGAAATAACCCTGTTCGAATTACGACGATGAACGTGTACGCTTCGGTCGCCCTGTCGGGCGACGGCTATATGGACGATCGGTCGCCCCGGCGACTGATTCTCTCGACGCCCGCCGACTGGCGCGAGGTGATGCGCCTGCGGGCGTGGGCCGACGCGATCCTCGTGGGGGCGGAGACCGTGCGCCGCGACGACCCGTCGCTCACCGTGCGCGACGAAGCGCTCCGCCGGGAGCGCCTTGCGGCAAACCGGCCGGCCGACCCCGCGAAGGTCACGCTGAGCCGTTCGCTGCGACTCGCCCCCGCGTCGAACTTCTTCACCGCAGGCTCAGGCGCACGGATCGTCTTCACCGACAACGCTGCCGCATCGCCGCTCGAAACAGCGGCCGAAATCGTCCGTATCCCCGACCTTTCGGCGGCGAGGATCCTCACCGAACTGGAAAAGCGGGGCTTCGAACGGCTGCTCGTCGAGGGAGGCCCGCGCACACTCGGCCTTTTTTTTGCGGAGGGGCTCGTCGACACGCTCCGCATGGCCGTCAATCCCGCCGTCCGCGTCGGCGACCCGCACGCCCCCCGTTTCGAACCGCCTTTCGATCCGGCACGCTTCCCGCAGCAGCGCCGACAGCTGGAAGGAATGGAGGTGACGACCTACACGCTGCATCCCGACCGCACGGAGGAGGATCTGCATTACCTGCGGCAGGCCATCGCCCTGAGCCGCCGCTGTACGCCCTGCGCCACCTCCTACCGCGTGGGGGCGGTCATCGTAACCCGTTCGGGCGACCGTTTCACGGGGTATACCATGAAACATCTCCCACGCACCACGCCGAACAGGAGGCGATCCTCAAAGCGACGGCCGCCGGAGCCGATCTGCACGGCGCGAGTATCTACTCCTCGATGGAGCCGTGCTCGACGCGCAGCAGCGAACCGGAGAGTTGTTCGGAACTGATTCTGCGCCACGGCTTCTCGCGCACGGTTTTTGCTCTATACGAACCGTCGTGCTTCGTATGCTGCGAAGGAGCGGTGCGGCTGCGCAAGGGCGGCGTCGAGGTGCGCGTCTATCCGCAGTTGGCAGGCGAAGTACGCGCGATCAACGGCCACCTCGGTCTCCACGAATAGAGAAAAAGTGGACTAAACGGACTAAAAATGTCCTTTTCGTCCTTACAAAAACACATTTGAAGCGGATAATCTCTATCTTCGCAACATCATAAGTATAAAAGATATGAAAAAAGTCACGCTGGTTATGCTCGCCCTGACGGCCGTCATGCAGCTTCCCGCACAGGAACAGGGGCGGACGCTGTCGCTGGAAGAGGCACTCGAAATGACGCTTTCGGACAATCCGGCCATTCGGGCCGCCGAGTTCAACCGCCGCGCCGCACAACAGGAGCGCCGCGCTGCCATCGGTCTGCGTATGCCGCAGATCGGCATCACGGGCAGTTACGCCTATCTGGGTAAGGACATCGAAATCGATCTCAACAATATGAAGGCGCCGGTGCAGAATCTCGCGGGACAGATCCTTCAGAGCGGCATGATCCCGTCGGACTATATCCCCTCCATTTCGCAGATGTTGAGCGGAGCGATGGCGGCCAGCTGGGCGCTGCCGCTGCAAGACCGCAGTCTGGGATTCGTCGGCGGCGACGTGACGGTTCCGCTGTGGATGGGCGGCAAGATCAACGCCGCCAACCGTGCGGCGCGGATCAACGAACAGACGGCCCGATCGCAGGGAATCCAGCAGCGCAATGCGCTGGTATCGGAACTCGTCGAACGTTACTACGGGCTGGCGCTCGCGCGGCAGGTCGTCGTCGTACGGCAGCAGGTGGTGGACGGCGTGCGCAAACACCTCGAAGACGCCGCAGCTCTCGAAGCGCAGGGCATGATCTCACGAAGCGAAAAGCTCTACGTCGAATTCAAGATGTCGGAGGCCGAACGCGACCTGCAAAACGCGCAGTCGCAGGTCGAGACGATCGCCGCCGCGCTGAACAGCACCATAGGCCAGACAGACAACTACCAGCCCGTCACGGCGATGTTCATACTCGAACGCATCGAACCGCTCGACCATTTCCGGACACTGGCCGCCGAACGCAACCCGCTGCTCGATCAGGTCGACCAGAAACGCCGGCTGGCCTACGAAGGGGTACGCGCGCAGCGTTCGTCGTTCCTGCCGCAGGTGGTGGCCATGGGCGGCATGTCGTTTTACGACTATCAAGTATCCAAGGTGCTGCCGCGCTGGGCGGTCGGCGTCGGCGTGAACTTCAAGCTCTTCGACGGCCTGAACCGCGAATACAAATATTCGGCGGCCAAACAGACCGTACGGCGTGTCGAAGCGTTGCAGGACAAAGCCGGAAACGACATTTCGGTGCTCGTCGAGAAGCTCTACAACCAGATGGAGAACTACCGCACGCAGATGGCCTCGATCGAGGCTTCGCTCGCCTTCGCCGAGGAGTATCTCAAAACCAAGAACGCGGCGTTTCTGGAAGGGATGAGTTCGTCGACCGACCTGATCGACGCCGAACTGAATCTGGCCAAGGTAAAGACCGAGCGCATCGAAGCCGCCTATCGCTACGACGTGTCGTTGGCGCAACTGCTCGAAGCCGCCGGCATCAGCGACGAATTCACCGCCTACATGCGCCGGCAGGACGCCCGCCGCATCACATTCGAGAAATAGTAAAAACGAAAGAGATATGAAGAAGAAAAACATCATCGCAGTCCTCGTCGCCGTCGTCGTCATCATCGCGGCAGTCCTATTGGTGAGCCGTTATTTGAAGGCCAGGACGCCGATCCTCCTTCAAGGCACGACGGAATGTACGACCTATAAGGCTTCGTCGAAAATCGCCGGCCGCATCGTCGACATGAAGGTCGAGGAGGGGCAGCGCGTCGAGCGTGGCGAACTGTTATACACGCTCTCCACGCCCGAACTGGACGCCAAACTGCAACAGGCCGAAGCGGTGCGGAGCGCAGCGTCGGCAATCGACCAGAAAGTGCTCTCCGGCGCCCGCGTGCAGCAAATCGAAGCGGCGCTCAACATGTGGCAGCAGGCGCAGGCCGGACGCGAACTGGCCAAAAAGACCTTCGACCGCGTGAAAGCGCTCTACGAACAAGGGGTCGTGCCGGCGCAGAAATTCGACGAGGCGCAGGCGCAGTACAACGCCATGACCGCGACCGCCGCGGCCGCCAAGGCGCAGTACGACCTGGCGGTCGACGGCGCCTCGAAGGAGGAGAAAGCCGCCGCCGCGGCACAGGTGCGGCAGGCCGCAGGCGTCGTATCGGAGGTGGAGAGCTACCTGAGCGACGCGATGGTCTATTCGCCCGTTACGGGCGAAATCTCGACGATCATCGCCGAGCAGGGCGAGCTGGTGGGCAGCGGTTATCCCGTGGTCGCCATCCTCGACATGAGCGACATGTGGGTGACGTTCAACATCAAGGAGACGCTGATGCCAAAGATCCGAATGGGCAAGCGCCTGCGCGGCTATGTGCCCGCACTCGACCGCGATGTCGACTTCCACATCACCTACATCGCTCCGCAGGCCGATTTCGCCACATGGGCCGCGACGCGCACGCAGGGCGGATTCGACATTCGTACCTTCGCCGTCAAGGCCAAGCCGCTCGGCGCCGAAGAGGGGATGCGCCCCGGCATGAGCGTTCTGGTCGACTGGGACGCAATCGAGTAGCCGATCGGAGCCATGCGCAACTACTTCAAAGAAACCGATCAGGTCGTGCGGCGCGAACTGCGGCGCATCGTCCGTCAGCCCATGTACTGGGTGCTGATGGTGGTGCTTCCCGTCGTGTCGTTCGCCTTCTTCGCCGTCATCTTCGAGCGGGGCGTGGCGCGCAACATCCCGATCGCCGTACTCGACGAAGACCACACGACGCTGTCGCGCAAGGTGACGCAGATGATCGACGACACGCCGACGGCGATGGTCTCCTACGAGGTGCAGAGCATGGAGGAGGCCCAGCGGCTCATGCGCGAAGGACGTATCTCGGCCATCGTCCACATTCCGGCGTTTTTCGAGAAGAACATCCTCAGCAACAGCCAGACCCATATCGAATGTTCGGTGAGCGGCACGAACATCACCGTCAACGGACTGCTGTCGAAAGACCTGCAAACGGCCGTCACGACCTTTCAGGCAGGCGTGCAGCTGCAACTGCTCATGAAGCAGGGGTTGACCGAGAAACAGGCGATGGCGCAGATCATGCCCGTGCGTTTCGTCAAGCACGTACTGTTCAATCCCTACATCAATTACAGCTATTACCTCTCGCCGAGCTTCATGCCCATGATGCTGATGATCTTCGCCATGCTCGTCACGATCTTCGCCATCGGCACCGAACTCAAAGCGGGCACGGCGCGCGAGTGGCTCGACACGGCGGGCGGGTCGGTATTCCCTGCGCTCGTCGGAAAGATGCTGCCGCTCGTAGTCATGATGCTGCTCATGACGCTGATGATGTTCCTGATCCTGTTCAAAATCGTAGGGGTACCGCTCAACGGCAGCCTTACGGCCCTGCTCTTCGGCTGCATGCTGTTCGTGCTGGCCTACATGGCCATCGGCGTACTGATCGTCACGCTGCTGAGCAACCTGCGCCTGTCGCTCTCGATCGGCGGCGGTTATTCGGTGCTGGCCTTTACCTTTTCGGGACTTACCTTTCCGATGATGGCGATGTACCCGTGGGTGCAGGCGTTCAGCAAGATCTTCCCCTTTACGTTCTATACCGACATCTTCATCGATCAGGCGCTTCGCGGTGCACCGGTCGTCGATTCGCTGTGGGACATGGGGTATATCGCACTCTTCATCGTACTGCCGATGCTCTGCCTGCCGCGCCTGCGCAAGATCTGTTCCGATGAAAAATACTGGGGGAGGATGTAACGATGGGACGAATCAAAGAGATACTGCAAGCCTACCGAACCGAACTGGCTTCGGTCATCCGCAACGAATACAAGGCGGTCTTCACCGACGGCGGCGTACTGCTGGTCATGGTGCTGGCCATCTTCATCTACTCGACGCTCTATGCGTCGGCCTATGCTCCCGAAGTGCTGCGCAACGTCCCGATCGGCGTGATCGACGAGAGCCAGACCCCGTCGAGCCGCGAACTGATCCGCACCTTCGACGCCGGCCCCAATACCTACGTGGCCTACGAGCCGAGCGGCATGGAGGAGGCCGAAGAGCTCTTCTTCGCTCGCAAGATCTACGGCGTGGTCTACATTCCGCAGGACTACGAGAAGCAACTGCTGGGCGGTTCGTCGGCCGCCGTATCGCTCTATGTCGACGCCAGCTACTTCCTCATGTACCGTCAGGTGTTCCAAGAGCTCGTGACGGGCATCGGACAGACGGGGGCCATGGTACAGTTCCAGCGGCTCATCGCCAAAGGCGCCGACATCCCGCAGGCGACGGCCGCGACGCAGCCGGTCATCTACCAGTCGCACAACCTTTTCATTCCCTATCTGGGCTACGGATCGTTCATCATGCCCGCGATCATCATCGTCATCATCCAGCAGACGCTCCTGATCGGCATCGGCATGATCGGCGGCACATGGCGCGAATTCGGACTCTACCGGAAACTGATCCCCGCCAACTGCAAGCGCATGTACACGCTTCCGATCGTGCTGGGAAAGGCGTTGGTCTACATCTCGATCTACGCCGTCACGCTGCTCTACATCATGACGGTGCATTACAAACTGTTCCACTATCCCTCCAACGGCTCGACGGAGGCCGTCGTCGGACTGCTCGTGCCCTATCTGCTGGCCTGCATCATGCTGGGTATCGCCATTTCGACGCTGTTCCGCTACCGCGAACAGTCGCTGCTGCTGCTTTTCTGGACATCGATTCCCATCCTGCTGCTCAGCGGCGCTTCGTTCCCGCGCGAAGCCATCCCCGAATGGCTCTACACGCTGGGGCAGGTCTTCCCGAGCAGCAGCGGCGTCAACGCCTTCATCCGGATCCGGACGATGGGCGCTTCGCTGCGGGACGTGATGCCCGAACTGAGGATTCTGTGGGCGCAGGTCTTCGTCTACGGAGGGTTGGCCTGCATCGGCATCCACGTGATCCTGACACGCCAGAAGCAGGACGAAGGCGGGCAATAAAACCTCGCCGAAAAATCGACGAACCCCTGCCGCGAACCGCAGCAGGGGTTTCCGTGTTCGGGAGCGAACTTTTCAACCGACGTTCCGGATCAAAACATCGGGCCTCTGCCGCCCGGAGGAGGCCCCATAGGCGGACGGCCGACACCCCTGCGGTTTCCGCCCAGCGCCCCCATGCCGTCGTAATCCTTGATGTCCTTGGAACCGCGCTTGCCGAAATTGCGCAGGTTGTAGACGAACTGCACGGTATAGTAGCGTCCGATCACGCTGTTGATCGAATTCTGGGTATATCCCGAACCGGTCGTGCGCGAGAAGGCCGTATTCTGGTCGAACAGGTCGTTGACGCCGAACATCACCTCGCCCCGACGGTTGCGGAAGACCTTCTTGCCCAGATAGACGTTGCACAGCACGTAGGAGTTGTCGTAATCGTTCGTGAAGCCGATATTCTGCTGGTAGGAAACATTCCCCGTGAAGGTGAAGCTTTTCAGGAAGACGAACTTCATCGCCGCGGTCGCCACATGGTTGAAATAGCGGTTCTTGTTATCGGAATCATTGACGACCAACGAGTTTTTCGCGATGTTGTAGGCACCGTGCCACGAAAGGGTGAAATCGACGTTCTCGGAGATGTTGCTGCCCAGCACGGCGCGGAAATCGTAGCTCAGACGGCTGGCGTCGTTGCGCTCGCCGCCGACGATTTCGCCGTTGTTCAGATAGACGCTTCCGTCGGTCGCCTTGCGCGCCACCAGCGTCGGCGTAAGCGTGTAGTTGACGCCCGCCATCACATTGAGGTTGCTTTTCAGGAACGAGACGGGCAATCCGTAGCTCAGATGCGTGCGCAGGTTCCAATAGCCGTCCATGTTGGTATAGGTGGAATAGGTGTGCGGATTGTAGGTTTCGGTCACGGGATCGCCGCCGCCGTCGACTTCGCCGGTCGGAACCTCCACCTCCACGTCGTAGGCCATGCTCGACGTGATGTAGTTCGACGTATTCTGCATCGAGAACATCCACATGAACGTACGTCCCTTCTCGACGTTGGAGTTCACGTAATGGAACCGCACGTTGTTCGAGTAGGAGGGACGCAGATGGGGGTTACCTTTCGAGATGCTCTGCGCATTGGAGATATCGTAGACGTTCTGCAACTCGCCGATACCGGGATTGTCGGTCGAGGAGTTGATGAACAGCCGGATCGAATTCTCCTTGTTGATGTTGAGCTGTCCCATCAGGAAATAGGTCAGGTTGTTGAATCCGTGCGACGTCTTCGCATCGTCGCCCGCCCCCATGACCTTCGTCGCCGAGAGCACCTCGCCCGTCAGCTGGGCGCGCTGGTAGGAGACATTGGCCACGAAACGGTTCTTGCCCTTCACGATACGGAAACCCGGCCCGATGCGATGCGTCAGATAGCCCGTGTTGGACGATTGCGACAGGCTCGGATCGGGTTCGACGCCAGCCGTTTCGAACCGGTCGTCCGGCGTCACGTAGACCTTCTTGTCGCTCTCCTGATAGTTATAGGCCACACGGTATTGCAGGCTCAGCTGCGCATACTGCGAAACCGGTTCGGTATAGGTCACGTCGCCGCGCAGGTTGTAGCTGAACGACGGCGAATGCGCACGCTGGTAGCGCAGCAGCAGGGTATCCGTAGGAACGACGATCAGATCGGGATCGATACCCCGCGCCTGGTTCGAATAGCTGTCCGTATCTCCTCTGTTGTTCCGATAGCGCACGCTGCCGTCGAGCGTCAGCGTGCGGCCGTCCTTGCCCAGCTTCGTGCGATAGGAGAGGTACTGGTTCAGATTGACTCCCGTGCGGTCGCCGTCGCTGAAATTGTCCACCACGCGCAGACCGCTCTCTCCCCACTGGTGGCCATAAGTCGTGCTGTAAGGATCGTAGCTCTGGAAACTGAGCCCCGTGCGCGACATGAGTGACTGGTTCTCCGAAATACGCCATTCGAGACGGGCATTGAGGCGGTGGTTGCCGTTCGTATTGTTCGAATAGCCGTCCGTATGCAGCGTATCGATCGGCGACGGAGTTTCGTACCACTTGTCTATCGTCGAGTAGTTCTTGGTCGTCGTACGGTTGAAGAAATAACTGGCCTGCAACGTCACCTTGTCCTGCCGGCCGGTCTTTCCCCAACTGTCGGAGTAGTTGACGCCGAACGAGTTGACCGACGCCACGCCGCTCTGAGGCCGCACCATCAGCGCCCCCACGCCGCCGCGGCCGCCCGAACCTCCCGACACGCCCAGAATGTCCTCGAACGAGAAATTCTGCTGGTTGACGTTGTTGAACAACCCGATCACCGACACGCGGCTCGACCCGTGGAACAGATTGACGTTGCCGCCCACGTTGTACTTGTGGTTCGACGTCGTTCCTTCGGTTTCGGGCTGGTAGCCGTAACCGGCATAGAGCTTGCCGAACTGGCCCTGACGCATGTTGGGTTTCGTGACGATATTGATCGCCTTGTACCCCTCGCCGTCGTCCATACCCGAAAATTCGGCCGCATCGCTCAACTTGTCGTAGACCTCGACCTTGTCGACCGCCTGTGCGGGCAGCGACTTGATCGCCGAAGTTACGTCCTCGCCGAAGAACTCCTTGCCGTCGACGAAGACCTTCTTCACGGTCTCGCCCTGTGCCTCGACCTCGCCGTCGGTAATGGTGATGCCGGGCATCTTCTTCAGCAGCCCTTCGACATCGGCGTCGGCCGTCACCTTGAAGGCTCCGGCATTGTAGCTCACCGTATCGCCCTTCTGCGACGTACGCATCGACTTCACCTCCTTGACCACGGCCTCGATCTCGGTCGACGAAGGCGCCAGCTCGAGCGTGCCGAGCGACTTTTTGGCGACCGACAGTTTCAGCTCCTTTTCAAGCGTTTCGTAGCCCAGAAACGAAACGGAAACCTTGTAGGTGCCGTAGGGAACCGTCGCCTCGACGCGCCCCTTGTACCCAGTCGTGAAGTAACGTTTCTGCGCCGCAGGATCCGCCGGCGCAAACTCCACGACGGCACCCGGCACGCCCTCGCGCGTCGAGGCGTCGATCACGGTCGCCGCCACGCTACCCGACTGGGCATAAATTTCCATCGCGGTGAACAATGTCACAAACAGTAAAATCGTTCGTCTCATCTTCTCTTTTATCTTTCTCCCGGGATCGTTCCGATCGCCGATCGGCAAATCTTCGCGAAGATAGCCAAAATCCGGCAAACCGCCGCGAATACCCCATCTATATTTGTCCGCTCCGGCGTCCGAAACACACGGACCGGCCTTCCAAAAAACAGGGTGTCAAGAGACTTGACACCCCTTTCACCAAATCAATTCTGAAGCCCTATTAAAATGTGAAGTGGTTTATCGAACGACGGTAGGACGCCGGATGCGCCCCGTCCGTTGCGCCGCACGCCGCGGCGAAGATGATGCACAGGGTCCGCCGACCGCTGCTTCTCCCATTGTTGACGGTGTACGTCGTTTAACACACGCTTCATAGCCGACCTCTCGGCGACAGCCACTTTTTCCAACCTTCTACGACGTACGTCGGCGGCCCTGCGCTTCATCCGAATCGTTTCCTTCCGACGAGCCCGTCCGGCCGCAACTCCGCCGCAGCGGCATCTCCTTCCGTCCATCGGACAGGAGGCCCCTCCGGCCGCAAGAGACGGCATCAGTCCCCGAAACGCTATGTCGGCAATCGATCTCATCGTCGGATTTATACGAAACAAAGATAACGCCCCGAACGGCTTTCCGGTGCCGAAAGCGGGGTCAACGGGCAAAATCGGCGGGTGAACCGACTAATCGGCAGGGTGAACCGACGTAAGCCAACGCTTGAATTCGGGAACCCGGGCCTTGGAGATGACGATCCGTTCGGGTGTTTCGACGCTCAGACGCAACGCCAGCCGGCTGCCGAACCAGACCGCGATCTCGGCGACGGCCTGCCGCGCGACGATGAACTGGCGGTTGGCACGGAAGAAATCGCTCGCCGGCAACAACGTCTGCAACGTTTCGAGCGGCTTGTCGAGCGGATACTTCTCACCGTCGAGCGTACAGGCCGTCACCCGCTCGTCGCTCGTGTAACAATAGGCGATCCGCTCGCGTTGCAGAGGAATGAACTTGTCGCGCACGCGCACCAGGAAAACCTGCTGTCGCTCGTTGGCACGCTCCGCCAGCCGTTCGACCCGCTCGCTGTAACGGCTGCGTTCCAATCCCGAAAGCCGCCGCAACTTCTCCAGCGCACGGCGCACCTCTTCCTCCTTGATCGGTTTGAGCAGGTAGTCGATGCTGTCGACCTTGAAGGCTTCGAGCGCATAGCGGTCGTAGGCGGTCGTGAAAATGACGGGAGCCGTGAGCGAAACCCGTTCGAAAATCCGAAACGCCTCGCCGTCGGCCAGATGAATATCCATAAGCACAAGATCGGGCTGCGGATGCGTCCCGAACCACTCGACGCTCTCCTCGACCCCTTCGAGCACCGCCGTGATCTCCACGGCCGGCGCCACACGGTGCAGGATCGACTGCAAGTTGACCGCAGCGGCGGTTTCGTCCTCGATGATTACGGCTTTCATTTCGTGCGGGGTTTCAGAAGCGACATGCAGACCGAGAAGATCTCCTCGCTGCGGTCGATGCGGATGCCGTGGCCCGTGATGAGCTGCCAACGGCTGTCGAGGTTGTGCAGGCCGATTCCCGTACAAGGTTCGGCGTCGAGCTTCGGCAAGAGGGGATTCGACACGACCAGCTGGCCGTTTTCGACGCGGATCGAAACACGCAGCGGGCGGCGTTTGGTTATGGCGTTGTGCTTGACGGCATTCGACAGCAGCTCCTGCAACGTCAGCACGGGCAGTCGGTAATCCAAGTATTTCGGGGCGACATCGACATCGAAAAAGAGCTTGTCGGCATAGCGTATCTTGAACAGGTATCCGTAGGCTTCGGCGAAACGCAACTCCTCCGCGAGCGTCGTCAGCATGTTCTGGCCGTTGCGGATGATATAGCGAAACGAGAAGGAGAGCTGGTCGATGTAGGTGAGTGCCTTCTGTTCGTCGCCCTCGCGCACGAGCATCGCCAGCGAATTGAGCGAATTGAAGAAGAAGTGGGGGTTGATCTGGCTCACCAGCATGTTGTAGCGCGTCGTGAGGTTCTCGCTTTTGAGTTGTTCGTTCTCGACCTCCATCGCCTGCCGCTGACGAAGCAACCGGCTGATCTGCCCGTACAGGAGTACGACGACCAGCGTGAACGAACACTTCATGATCAGGTTATAGTCGAGCCAGCTGCCGCTGAGCGCCAATATCGTCAGCTCGTGCGTCCGCCAACGCACGACAGGGGCGATGAAATAGAGCCCGACGGCAAGCCCCGCACACAGCAGACCGCGTTTGAAAAATCCCGACATCGGCCGCACGCGGTCGCCCAGCCGCAGGAGCGAAAGCAGCAGGAAAGCCAGCACGAAGAAATAGAAGAGCTGCAACGCGAAGATCACCCCCTCCTGCGGACGTTCGAAGATCACTCCGTAAACGAACGGCACGCCGTTGCGTTCCAGCACATGTCCCAGCACGAGCCGACCGCCCGAACGGTGCGATTCGAGCGCGTCGGCCACC
>ERZ1673743.3634-NODE-3634-length-11629-cov-4.588906_pt1 | contig 11629 bp, 5 predicted proteins | sample MGYA00580197_ERZ1673743 | MGnify/ENA primary metagenome ERZ1673743 (study PRJEB41218, sample SAMN15661795) | gut metagenome | host: Homo sapiens | place: Canada: London | collected 2015-08-20/2019-03-30 | study: EMG produced TPA metagenomics assembly of... | reverse complement strand
GAACACACCTTCGGCGGTCACACTGGCATAGGCGTTGTCAGCGGCGGTTTTGGCGGCGTTGATGGCGTTCTGTGCTGCCTCTTTCTCGGTTGTCACGCTGGCGTGGGGGTACTGCTCGGCCACGTTGGCGGCGGCAGTGTTGAGCGATGCCTGGAGAGCCTCGATTTCGGCGAGAACGGCATTGTATGCGGCCAGGTTGTCGGCCTTGCGTTTCTCCTCGGCCTTGAATGCAGCCTCGGCCTCTTTGGCCTGTGCAACGAGAGCCTCGATGTCGGCGGCGATACCGTCGGCGGTCTCCATCAGCGAGTTGTAGCTGTCGATGATGGTGTAGCCCTCATAGGCGGCGTTCACTGCGGCTTTCAGGTCGCTGATGCGGGTGGCCAGGGCGTCGCCGGGGAAGTTGTCTTTCACGTCGGGAGCCTCGGTGGCGATGGTCTCGAGGGCGGTCTCAAGGGCATTCTCAAGAGCTGTCACGCGGGCCAGGGCCAGCGAGTAGCTCTGCTGGCTGTTCACCACGGCCATGGTGAATCCCTCGCCGGGAACCGATGCGCCTGCGGCATACGATACCTGGAAGTTGTTGACGGTGATTTCGGCGGTCTCGGCCATGAAGTCGAACGGAGCCTTCACGTTCATGCTGAACACGACGCCCTCGTTGCCGTTTACGGCGTGGTTGGTCATTATGTCAGACATGATGAGGCGTGTGGTGCGGCCGTCGGCCTGCGGAACAACGTCGATGTAGGCGGTGTTGCTGCAGCGTGCGCCGAGCTCGATCTCACCCTCGATGGTGAAACCCTCGGGGAGCACAACATCGAGCTGGAATGCGTCGATATTGCAGTTGTTGGTCATGCTCACGTTTATCATGCGCGAGCGGCCCGGGGCGAACACCATCGAAGGTGCGTCGGCGCTGGCGATGATGCGCGATGCCTGCAGGGTGGCTGTCACGTCGAACGCGGGTTGTGACCAGGTCTCTGTGCCGGCGGCGTCAGACATGGTGATGTGGCGTACTTTGATCGTGTGCGCGCTGTTGTCGAGTTGCCCGGGTTTCACGCGCACCGGCAGGGTGAGCACGGTGCCCGAGTTACCCATAACAGCCTCGCGGTTGCGCGAGATCACCATCACGCGGCCGGTAGCAGCCCTGAATGCGATCTGGTGGCCGTTCTGGCTCAGACGGTCAAGATTCTTTACCGGCTCGCCTGCGAATTCCAGGCAGTCGGGGAGGGCCACGTCAAACTGGAACGAGGCCACAGGGTCTGTGTTGTCAAGCGTCACGGGCACCTGAACCGTCTCGTAATCCAGGAAAGTCACCGGAGCGATTTCCAGGCGGTTGTCGGCCTGTGCGGCTTTGGCGCTCACCAGAGCCACAAAGAGCAGCAGAGCCTTGACGACAGACTGTTTGTATGAAAATCTCATTATTTCTGTATTGTCTTTTTCCACCCCTGCTGTGAGAGGATGTTGCAGAACCCGCGGGTTCTGCGACACCCTCACGCAGGTGCGGGATTTCGGGTTAGATTAATGCATCTCTTTGGTGGTGGTGCCGTCAGAGTGGCGGATGATGTTGATGCCGCGCTGTGCCGAGCGCATGATCTGACCGGCCACGTTGTAAACACGCTCTTTCATGTTGTGCATGCCGTTGGTGATCGACTCGATCATGGTGGTGTCGGCTTTGCCGACCTTCAGGGCGGTTGAGTTGGCGTCGGCGAAGATCACGTTCTCAGCCTCAACCACACCGTGGCCCTTGACCTCGATGATGAGCAGGGCGCCTTCGTTGCCGCTGATCTGCTCGTTGGCGAGCGACGCGATAACCAGGCGGGCACCGTTGCTGTTGTCGAAACGGTACAGGTCGTGGCCTGCGGCGCGCTCGGTCAGGGTTGCCGATACCAGTTCCACACCGGTGGGGAGGGTCAGGTCGATCTGACCGCCGATGAGGGCGTCGGTGTTGGCAAGCGACAGTGCGTAGGTGCGGGTGTTGCCCTCCTCGCTCATGAGTACCATGCCCATGGTGTTCTGGCTCTGGCGCACGCCCTTGGCGAGTGCCATGCGCGGAGCGGCCTTTGCACCTTCGGTTGTGGCCTCATAGTCGTAGTCGAGAGCCATCTGGATGATGGCTGTGACGTCGGCGATGTTCAGGTCCTTGTCGCCGTTGACGTCGGCGGCGGCTGCCTGGCGCGGCGACTCCTCGGCAAGCTGCTGATAGGTCATGCCTTCGCCGATCCAGTTGATTACCATCTGCACGTCGGCTACGTTGACCACGCCGTCGGGGTTGAGGTTCACGTCGCCCGGGGTGAAACGGTTCTCACCGGCTGTGGTGACGATGCTGTTGGCCTCGGCAGCGATGGCGGCAGCCTCGGTGCGGTAGCCGGCCAGGGTGTTTATGAACTCGTCGAGCTGGTCGGGGTTGAACGAGGTGATTGCCGCTACAGCGTCATACAGGTTGTTGTAACGGGTGATGAGGTCGTTGACCTTGGTCTCGAGTTCGCTCTTGACAGAGGGAACGATATTGCCGATGACAGCATCCATGGCCGACTCTACGGCGGCGCGTGCCTTCATCACCTCGTTGGTGGTGTAGGCGTAATGGATGTTGGCGGTTGCCGATGCAAGCTGAGAGGTGATTGCGCTCTTGTTGGTGAGCTGGGTCTGGGCAGTGAGTCCGTAGGCGGGTTTCAGTGCGTCGATGTCGTCCTGAGCCACGTTGATCATGCGCTCGATGTTGTCGAGCATACCCTCGTAGCGGTCGAGTACGCCGAACTCTTCGGCAGTGGTGCGGAGAGCCTCGAGAGTGTCGCGGTAACCCTGCAGCTCGGTGTTGAGGGCGTCGTACTGGGCGTCGCTGGCGGCACGGCGGTCGGCCTCCTGCTGGGCGGTCTGTACGGCATTGCTGATCTGCAGCTTGAGGTTGTCGGCCTGGCCGAGGATGTCGGTCATGGCCTGGGTGTATTTGTCCTTGCTGATTACAACGACATTGCCGTCGGCATCCCAGCCGCTCTTCTGGTTGCCCAGAGCGGTGCTGAGGGCGCTCAGCTCGTCGGCGTACTGCTGTACGGCATCGCCCATGAGGGCCTTGGCCTCGTCAGATGCGCCGTCAAGCACAGCCTGGGCTTCGCTGATGGCGGTCGCGGTCTCGTTGAACTGGGCCAGCAGAGCATCGATGATGCCGGGCAGCGGGTCGCCGCCGCTTACAACCTGGTCGCTCTCGACGATGGTGTACGACTTCATCAGCGCCACGTAGATATCGCTGAGTTCCTGGGCGTAAGCCTTGGCGTTGTCGCGGAAGGTATCCTTGTCGTCGACGGTTATGCCGTTGGTCATCACCTGGATCTTGTCGTCGAGCTGGTGGATGGCCTCGTCGTAGCCGTTGAGCGTAGCGGTGTCGAGATTGCCGTTGACCTTGCTGTTGTTGAACGCTACCTTGGTGTCGGCAAGCAGTTTGTTCAGGGCGTCTTTCTCTAAACCGAAGGCGGTGAGATATGCGGCGTCAATCTGGCCGTAAGCGGCTGTGATGGCGTTGTTGATGGCGGTTTCGTTGGCGGGAACGGTGAGCTGGTCGTGGTTGCGTGCAATCACATCCTTCACATTGTCAACTGCCACCTTGGCGGCCTGGAGGTTGGTCTCCTCGGCGCTCGACAGCGAGTTTACATAATCCACGAGAGCCTTGTAGGCGTCTTCGAGCCCGGGGATGACTACGTTATAGTAGTTATCGTGAGCGGCGTTTTCGGCGTCGATATTGGCCTTGAGCTGTTCGGCTGCCGTGACGATGTTTTCGGCGTCGGCGAGAATCTGGGCGAGCTGGTCGAGCTGTGCCTTGAGATTGTCGATGAGCGACTGGTCGTTCTGGGCGGCGTAATCAAGAGCATCGGCGGCAACGACATGAGCCACAAGAGCTGCGATATTGTCGTTCTTGATGGTCTCGCCACATTTGTCGAGGCGCTCGCCAAGTGCGTTGAAGGTAGCGGTAGCGTCGGCGAAACTTGCGTCCCATTTGCCGAGTGCAGCGCTACTGAGGTCGATAGCGGGCTGCACGAGGTCAAGCTGGTCGGCAACGTCGTCCATAGGCAGTATGATGTTGCCGGGATTCGCTGCGACTGCGGCGGCATGCATCGAGTTGGCGGCATCAAGATAGCCCTGTGCGTTGGCAAGAGCCTTCACAGCCTCGGCGGTGGTGAGACCGGCGTTCTCGAGTGTGGTCTTTGCCTGGTTGATGGCGAAGAAACACTGGCCGTAAAGTGTGTTGTAGTAGTTTACGGCGGCGGCGTTCACCTGCTGTACCATCAGGTTGACCTTGCCTTTGATCTCGGTGATGAGGTCGGTGGCATTCTGCACCTGTGCGGCATATTCGGCCTCGGTGATGACATGCTTGGCGCTGTTCTGCTCGGCGAACCATGTCTTGAAAGCCTCGTTGACTTGGGCAATCTCCTGATAGTACATGAAGATGCCCTCGTGGGTCTTGACAACGGGGATGATTACCGCGCGGTATTTCTCGTTGTGCAGCTTGTAGGTGAAGTCGTTGTAGGTGTTGATGGCGTCGGTGTATGCCTTGTTCATGTCGTTGAGCGTGCCTGCCCAGCCCTGTGTCGTGTTGGCGTTCGTGTCGAAGACGCGCTGGCCGTACTGGTTGTCGTAATCGCTGTAGATAGCGTTTGCGGCATCCTCGATGGCCTTGTAGTAGGCCTGGAAGTCGCTGTCGTTGCTCTGCGATGCGCCTTCGCCGTATGCCTGATTGACATCGCGGTCAACGGGCACCAGGCCGGTGACATCCACGTCGTTGACGGTGGCACCGTCTTTTAGCAGACCGTTGAGAGCCGAGATCCAGTCGGCTACGAGGCTGGCGGGAGCACCGCTTGCGATTGCGGCGTCGTTGATCTCGTCGATGTAGTCGTTGATGGTCTTGCGGATGCGGTCAGATGCGGCGAGCTGTGCGTTGTGGGCGGTCTCGTTGGCGGTGATTGCCTGTTTCATTGCGCCGATGGCGTTCACCATGGCGTTGATGTCGGCAGTGAGCTCGGCTGTCTGCTCGACGGCTTTCTTGTCGGTATGAGCCTTGTCGATGGCGTCCTTGATCTTCTGGATCTGGGCGGCGAGGCTCGATGCGTTGTCGGCACCGTTGATGAGGTTGGCGTAATATTCCTCGGCCGGTGTGAGCGACGTGTCGATGTTGTGCTGGATAAGCTCGGCCAGCAGGTCGTCGAGATTCGGAGTGGCGAGGTTCCAGAGATCCTGATATGCCTTTTCGTTGGCCTTGAGGGCGTCGATGGTCTCCTGGAGCTTGTTGATCTCGGTGATGAGTTTCTTGAGATCGGTGTCGACCTGTGTGAAGTCCTTGACGGGGGTGGGAGTCTCACCCTCGGCTGTGTCGAGGTTGCCGTCGATGCGGGCAAGCTCGGTATCCACCGCCGTGAAGGTGACGGTTTCCTTGTAGAGGTATTCGCCTGTGGCCTGGTTGGTCTTGGTCTGGGCAAGCAGATTCTCCACGACCTTGTAGTTGGCCTCGGTGGCGTCGGTCTCGAACTCTTTGGTGGCGTTGTCGACCTGGGTCTTGGCATCGTATTGCGCCAGTGTTTCGGCAAGGCTCTTGGCGGCCTCGTAGCAATCCTGGGCGTTGAGGTCGGCGGCCGCGGTCAGGTCATCATTGAACCCGGCGAGGTCGTTGGTCAGACCCTTATAGGTGCCGTTGAGGAATGTGTTCTTATTGTATGCGCTGCCTTTGAAGATCTCTTTTGCGTCAACCACGCCCTTGAGGGTATTGAGGTCGGCGGCGAAGGCCTTGACTGCGACATTGGCGTCGGCGAAGGCATTGATGAGCTTTGTGGCGTTATCTTTTTCGGCGGCGATACCGTCGGCGACTACCTTGATTTCATCGGGTGTGGATTCAAGCGTGAGGTCGTCAATCGCGCCCTGGAGCGATTCGAATGTACCCAGGAATTTCGAGTAGATGTCTACGATATCCTCACCCTCGGCGTTCTTCAGATCGGGTTTGCCGGGCTTGCCTGAGGTTTCATCGAGGATGTATGCTTTGAGGGCGGCCAGGTCATGTATAAGAACCGTAAGCCGGGAGGCGTCGTCGAGGAATTTCTGGAGGTCGTCGATCTTGGCGGTGATGTCGGTCAGTGCGTTCTCGTAGTCATCGCCGGTGAGGTTGTGGCGTGTGTACTCTTCATCGATGTTGGCACGCACGTCGGCGAGAGCCTCGCGGATGTCGGCGAGTTTCTGCTGGTACTCGGGGAGGTATTTCTCGGGCAGGAGCTTACCCATAAGGGAGTTGAAACGGGTAGCCACGGCGTCGTAAGCCGAGTTGGCGGCGGTCATGGCGTCGTTCTGGTTCTTCACCATTTCCTGTGCGGCTGCAAGCACATTGTTGATGAACTTGATGGCGGCTTCTGCGTTGGCGATGTCGTCGGTTACAAAACCGGCGGCCCCCGCGATTACATCAGGCTTGATGCTGAAACCGTTCAGCGTATCGTTGTACTTGTCGTTGATCTGGGTCTGCCATACCGAAATCATCTGGGTATATACGGTGTCGAAACCTTCAATACCCTTGAGTTCGGCGATAAGGGTCCACGCCTGGTCAAAGGCGGTCATCAGCTCGACTTTCTTCTGCTGGAATGCCTGATATGCGTTCCAGTCGGCGAGAGCCTGGTCAACCTTGTTGCTGAGGTCTGAGATTTCCTGGCTGATCACGCCATGCTGGGCGTCGTCGAATGTGATGCCTTTCTTGGTGAGGTCTTTGTATGCCTCTTTGATGGCATTCTCGTAAGCGGTGATCTCGTTGCCGATTTCGGTCACGCCGGGATTGCACTGCCCTTTGACGTAGTCGTTGTTGGTGGCGTTGATCTTGGTCTGCACGGCCTGCAGGGCGGTGCGCAGGTCGGTCGCGCCGGCGAGAAGAGCGTTCTGGGCGGCGGTGTTGGCCTGAATGGTGTCGTAGAGGTCGTTCTCTGCGGTAACCCTGTCGTTGTAAGCATTGACATCAGCGGTAAGCTGTGCGATTGCGGCTGCGATGTCGTTGGGGGTGTTGTAGAGATGGAACTTCTTGTAGGTGTCGAGAGTCTCGCTGTCAAGTTCGGCGATATTGCCGGTGATGGTGTTGATGCGGGCCTCGAGCTGGGTTTTCAGTGTTCTGAGGGCTTTTGCCTCCTGGCTCTGGTCGGCGGCATTGACGGTCAGAAGTGTTACGGCGTTCAGTGCGTCGGTAAGCGTGGCCTGCTGTGCGTCGAAATCGTAAACGAGCTCAAGCGCGGGGTTGGCGAATGAGTAGGTCTTCGACTGGTCGATGGCGGCGATGGTGATGGTCACGTCGGCTTTCTCCAGGCTGATGTTGAACTCGAACGTGTCGGTGCCGGGTTTGATTTCCTGTGCGCCGATCTTTACTGTAACCTGTGCGTTTTCAGGGTTCTGGAGAGAGACACGGTATGTGCCTTTGGGCAGATTTTTGATGGTCTGCGTGAATGTGCCGATACCAATTACAGATTCGGCCTTGTAACCTCCCTCTGTATCGGTGAAGACATCAGCGTCGCCGCTGATACCTGACTCTGTCCACTGCGAGGGATCCTTAAGATAGTCTAAGTTGGCGTCGGCCAAGGCGTTGAAAGCCAGGGGTGTCACCAAGATAGATGCAAGTATCTTTTTTTGCATTTGGGGTGGGGTTTAGTTAAAGATTTATATTTATTAATGTGTTTTTAGTCGGTATAGTGTTGTCTTATAGAAAAATGCGGGTTAAAGCATAAGTCATGACGTGATGATTTGACGTTATCTAACATCCTTACACTGTGTGAGTTATGGATTGTAGATTTTTCGGCATACAAATCGACACAAAGGTAAACATAAATTCACATTTTTACCCCCCCAATTGTTAAATCTTGTTAATAAGCGTTATGGCTACATGTTAAAATAGCTGTCGCTTACTTATTGGTGCCGGGTGAAAGTGGAAGAAATAAAGGGAATTGCCAATAAAAACTTTTCGCACCTTTGGCTTGCAGATTATAACCAAAACAGACAAGATCATGACAACGGTAAAAGTAATGTTCAGACTTCCCGCCGACAGCACGGAGACGGGAACGGTTTATTATCAGATTGCGCGCGGGCGCATGGTGAGACGCATAGCCACACCATATAGACTCACCGGCGCCGAATGGAATCGCCGCCGCTCACTGCCGGCGGCGCTCCCGTGTGCCGAGACTGTGCGGCGTGCCGAAACGGAGGTGATTCTCGATGCCGTGCGGCGGGGACATGCGCGGTTATTGCGTATCATCGAGGGCCTTGATCGGCGTGGCGAGCCCTATACCCCCGATGACGTGGCCGACGAGTACGGCCGTTATTGCAGCCGGTATTCGTTTCCGGGCTATCTTATGACTGTCGCCTCAGCCATTGCGGCCGAGGGGCATGCGCGCACAGCCGAGACCTACCGCGCCGCAGCGGCAAGTTTCGGGCGGTTCACCGGATGTGAAGGTATATTGATTGACTGCCTGACCTCAGCGACAGTGCGCCGTTATGAGGCGTGGATGCTGGCGCGCGGACTGGCACGCAACACAACTTCGTTTTACATGCGCATACTCAGGGCGGCCTATAACCGGGCTGTGACCGAGGGGGCCGTGACACAGCGGTGGCCTTTCCGGGGGGTATATACCGGGGTGGAAAAGACACGCAAGCGTGCTCTCACGGCACGGTGCATGCGTCGGCTCCGGGAAATGGATCTCGCCGACCGGCCGCCGCTGGCCTACGCCCGCGACATGTTCATGCTCAGTTTCTACCTGCGCGGAATGAGTTTCATTGACCTGGCGTTTCTGCGGCGCGATGATCTGAAACGGGGATATGTGACCTACCGGCGTCGCAAGACGGGTCAGTCGCTTGCCGTGCGTTGGACGCGCGAGATGCAGGCGATAGTAGACCGCTACGGCAACCGCGCGGGGTCGCCGTATCTGGTGCCGATAATCACGGATGCTGAGGCCGACCCGCTCAGGGCTTCCCGCAACCGCGCATATATGATAAACCGCAGCCTCAAGCGCCTTGCGGCGATGGCGGGGTGCGACATCCCGCTGACCATGCACTGCGCCCGGCACAGCTGGGCCACTACGGCGCGCAGGGTAGGGGTACCCCTGGGCGTGATCAGTCAGGGGATGGGGCACCGCTCCGAGGCAACCACTCAGATCTATCTCGACTCGATAGACACTTCGGTAGTGGACCGCGCCAACGACCGGGTGATTGCCTCGCTGGGCTGAGTCACTTCAGCAGCTCAAGCAGCTGCCCGGCGGCGTCTTTGGTGTTGACCTTGGTAATTATGTGGGTGATGCGGTGTGCGGCGTCGGTGACGAAGGTGGTGCGCACGGTGCCCATGTATTCGCGGCCGGCCATCTTCTTCTTCTGCCATACACCGAACTCCTGGTTGACTGTGGTCTCGGGGTCGGAGAGGAGCATGAAATCAAGGGCATGTTTCTCGGCGAACTTGCGGTGGCTGGCGGCAGAGTCCTTGCTGATGCCGATCACGGTATAGCCCAGCGCCTTGAGTTCGCGGTTGCCGTCGCGCAGCGAACATGCCTCGGCGGTGCACCCCGGGGTGTTGTCTTTGGGGTAGAAGTAGATGACGAGGGGTTTCCCCTCGAACTGCGATGCCATGACGGGGTTGCCGTCGAGGTCATAGCCTAAGAAGTCGGGTATCTGTTGGTTGAGTTGCATGGTGGGAGTGGGTGATTTATGTAACGTATGTGACTTATGTTACTTATGTGCTGACGGCGTGCTGCCGCGCGGCGATTCCGTGGTGGAAATGCCTGTTGCGGCTGACACGCCGTCAGCGTAGTTGGCGCGGCATCTCCCCGCAGGGGGCGCCGCGATGTGGGGTTATTGTTTCTCGTGCGCTTATTTCTCGTGCGCTTATTTGTCCTGCACGAGGGCCAGGAGCAGGTCTTTCTCGTCGTCGGGGTTCGACTGGATGTCGATTTTCCCTTCGCGGGCGAGCCAGCCGATGGCTGCGAAGACCTCTTTGTCTTTGAGTTTGGTGATTTTCTTGAGCTGTTTCAGGCCAAGAGTGTCAGTTTCGTTGAGAGCCTGCCATACAAGGCCGGCGAACGATCCGATTGCTTCTGCGTTCATATTGAAAAACTGATTAACGGGTTAAACATTCGTTAGTTGTCAAAAATCCAGAAATTGGTACATTTACGCCGCAAATTTACACAAATTTTTTAATTTTAAGAAATTTCGGTAATTTTTGTATCCGGTTCCCGGTTTCCTTTATTTTTGTTTTATATCTATAACAAGCTACAAAAGTTTGGGGTTCAAAACCTTACCTTTTTTATTGCTGTCAGGTAAACAAAATCATTCCGGAATACGAAGTACAAGCCACGTAGTGGCGTGCGAATCCAGGCCGCTGCATGGCTTGTGCTTCTCGTTTTGGTCATTCATGTGGTTTTTTGGGGCACTTAGCGGGATTTTTTGTAACTTTACGCCGTCAAACACGAGAAATGGCTCAGAAGAAACGCAACAGTCAGCCGCAGGGCGACAGCAACGGCGACAACGGTTTTGTCAGGGGGCTTGTGGTGAGAAACACAGGCGCCTGGTACACTGTGCTTGCCTCGATGCCCGACGGGTCTACCCGCGAACTGGCGTGCAAGATCAAGGGCAATTTCCGCCTGAAAGGGATACGCACCACCAATCCCGTGGCCGTAGGCGACAGGGTGGAGGTGCGGCTTGCGCCCGACGGCGCGGCGTTCATCACCGCCATCGAGCCCCGGCGCAACTATATAATACGCCGGGCCAGCAACCTCTCGAAAGAGGCCAGCATACTCGGCGCCAACCTCGACATGGCTATAATCGTGGCCACGCTCAGGCATCCCGAGACGTCGACAACCTTCATCGACCGCTTTCTGGCAACCGCCGAGGCTTACAATGTACCCGCCGCGCTGGTGCTGAACAAGACCGACCTGCTCACCGACCCCGACGACCGCGAACTGCTCGACGCCGTGGAATATCTTTACCGCTCGATAGGCTATCCGGTGATAGCGCTGTCGGCCAAGACAGGCGAGGGGGTCGATACGTTGCGCGAACTCCTTGCCGGAAAGGTGACGCTGATTTCGGGCAATTCGGGTGTCGGAAAGTCGACGCTGATCAACGACCTCATTCCCGGGGCTGATCTCCGCACCGGCGAGATCTCAGACGTGCATGACCAGGGTATGCACACCACCACATTCTCAGAGATGTGCCCCCTGCCCGGCGACCGTGGCGGCTGGCTGATCGATACTCCGGGAGTGCGCGGATTCGGCACGATAGGGATGGACCAGGCCGAGGTGTCGCACTACTTCCCCGAAATCTTCAGAATCTCGGCCGACTGCCGCTACGGCAACTGCACCCACACGCACGAGCCGGGGTGCGCCGTTCTGCGCGCTCTCGCCGACAGCCGCATCGCGCAGTCGCGCTACACCTCGTATCTGAGCATCCTCGACGACATCACCGAGGGGAAATACCGCAAACCCTTCTGACCCCCTCTCACTCACATTTCCCTCAACTCTCTAAACTTTCTAAACGCTATAAACTATAAAATAAACTCTCTTTTGTCTTCTAACCACATCACATCATGAAGAAACTTTTTTTGTTTGCCGCCGCAATGATGCTCGGCGCATCGGCTCTGACGGCAAAACCCAAGGCCAAA
>ERZ1673743.3633-NODE-3633-length-11635-cov-4.162867_pt1 | contig 11635 bp, 9 predicted proteins | sample MGYA00580197_ERZ1673743 | MGnify/ENA primary metagenome ERZ1673743 (study PRJEB41218, sample SAMN15661795) | gut metagenome | host: Homo sapiens | place: Canada: London | collected 2015-08-20/2019-03-30 | study: EMG produced TPA metagenomics assembly of... | reverse complement strand
GAACAGACGCAATAATGCTGGCAAGTTTTGATACCGAAACAAAAGAGGTGAATATGCTCTCAATTCCTCGTGATACAAAAATGTATATAGGAAACCGTTATCAAAAAATTAACGCCGCACACGCATTTGTGGATGAAAGCGGAGAAATCGGCGGTGCGACAGCAACTTGTGAGGCGGTAACGAGAATAACGGGTATTCCGATAAATTACTATGTTGATTTCAGCTTTGACGCTGTTGCTCACGTTATAGACGAACTTGGTCCTATTGAATTTACAATTCCGGACCTTTACGGCGACGGTGTAGGTATGGTATATGATGACCCTGTACAGAGTCTGCATATAAATCTTCCGCCGGGAGATTATCAGCTGAACGGTCAGCAGGCTGTATGGCTTATGCGTTACAGACACGGTAATGTTAATCCGTCAACCGGTGTATTTAAAGGTTATGTAAACGGTGACAGTGACAGAGTTGAAATGCAGCAGAAATTCCTGAAAGCTGTTGTAGACCAAAAGGTTAATGCATCTTTGATTTTGAAAATTCCTTCAATATTCAAGGATATAAGCTCTGAAATTAAGACAAACTTTACAGTAAGTGAAGTTATTAAGTATTCAAAATATTTGGCTGATTTATCAAGCGTGAATATTCATTCGTATTCATTGCCTGGTGAATATAGTTCAGATTCAGCGAACGGCGACGTTTGGATACCTAATATGGACGAAATCAGAACGATGGTACAAGATGTGTTCGGTTATCCTGCAGATAATATAACAACAGACAATCCTAAAAATGCTACAAGAGAGAGCGGTAGTTCTTCATCAAGCGGTATATCTTCAAGCTCGTCAAACACTTCAAATTCATCAAATTCATCAAATTCATCAAACTCAAAAAGCAGAAGTTCAAATTCATCATACAGTTCATCGGGAACTTCGGGTTCATCAAGCTCAGGTACCTCAAACAGTTCATCAAGCTCATCATCCGGTTCATCAAACTCATCATCCGGTTCGTCATCAAATCATGAAACGACCGAAGAAAGTACGGGAACATCAAGTTCTTCTCACGAGAGTACAGGCGAAAGATATGAATCAAGCGAAGAATCAAGCGGTGAATCTTCGAGTTCTGAATACAGTAGCAGTGAAAGCAATGACGGCAGCGATGAATAATAAAGATAAAATCACAAAAAAGTCTTGAAATTGTTGGATTTATGTGATATAATATCTTTCAAAGCGGAATATACTATATTCAGAAAGAGTGGGTTTACCCACTCTTTCATATTTATATGAAAAGATTTTTTGAAAAGTTACGGAGGTACAAATGGCTAACGGAACAGAAATCCGAGCACTTGAACTCGGAGAACAAATTGCACAGAAACAAAATGTATATATTGTTGATGTGACATACAAAAAAGCCGACGACACTTATTCGCTATGCTATTATATTGACAAAGAGGGCGGAATTGGTATAGACGAATGTGAATTGTTTTCAAAGGCAGTAGAGGAACTTCTTGACGCAGAAGATTTTATTGAAGAAAATTATACGCTTGAAGTTTCGTCGCCGGGGGCAGACAGAAAACTTACAAAGGAACGTGAATTTCTTTATTATATCGGCAGAGAGGTTGACGTAAAGCTTTACAAAGCAGAAAACGGCGTAAAGGAATTTACAGGCGTTTTAAAGGATTACAAGGATAAAACAGCATTTGTTGAACTTGATGGGGAAGTGAAAGAAATACCTGTTAAGCAAGCAGTTTATATAAGATTATCATTTAAGTTTTAGAGAGGAAGATTTATAAAAATGGAAAAGGGATTATTTGAGGTTCTTACGGAAATCTGTAACGAAAAGGGCATAAGTCAAGAGGTGCTTATAGACGCTCTTGAAGCGGCTCTTGTTGCGGCATATAAGAAAAACTTTTATTCAGCACAAAACGTTGAGGTTTCAATAGACAGAGAAAGCGGAACTGTAAAGGTATTTGCAAAGAAAGAAGTTGTTGACCTTGTATATGACGAATTTGAAGAAATTTCACTTGAGGACGCAAGAGCAATCAACGGTAATTATCAAATCGGTGATATGGTAAATATAGAAGTAACACCGAAAGATTTCGGCAGAATCAGTGCAATGACTGCAAAACAAGTTGTTACGCAGAGAATAAGAGAGGCTGAAAGAGGAATAATTTACAGTGAATACACCGAAAAGACAAATGACATAGTTTCGGGAACAATCGAGAGAATAGAAAAAGGAAACGTATTTATTGACATCGGCAAAATCGAAGCAATGCTGCCTGAAAAAGAACAGCCAATCGGCGAAACATATGAAGTAGGTCAAGTGCTTAAATGCTATGTGAGCGAAGTGAAAAGCGGAACAAAGGGTACACAGATTATAGTTTCAAGAACTCATCCGGGACTTGTTAAAAAGTTGTTTGAGGCAGAAGTACCTGAAATTGCCGAGGGTATTGTTGAGATAAAGAACATTGCGCGTGAGGGCGGTTCAAGAACAAAGATTGCCGTTTATTCAAACGATCCTAACGTTGACGCACAAGGTGCTTGTATCGGACCGAAGGGTATAAGAGTTCAGAATATCGGCGAAGAATTGAAGAATGAAAAGATTGATATAGTTAAGTGGAGCGAAGACCCTGCCGAATTTATTGCGGCAAGTTTAAGTCCTGCCAAGGTTATTTCAGCTGAAATCAACGAAGAGGAAAAGAGTGCACACGTTGTTGTACCTGAATATCAGCTTTCGCTTGCAATAGGCAGAGCAGGTCAGAATGTACGTCTTGCGGCAAGACTTACAGGCTGGAAAATAGACATCAGTGCGGAGGACTAATATATATGAAGCACATACCACAAAGGATGTGCGTTGCGTGCAGAAAAATGTATCCGCAAAATGAACTTATAAGATTGGTTCGTGACAACAAAACAGGTGAGATTAAATTCGACTGTGATAAAAAATTGTTCGGACGTGGTGCTTATATTTGCAAGAATATAGACTGTATTCGAAATGCGGAGAAAAAAAGAGGGATTGAGCGTCATTTTAAATGTGCCGTCCCAAAGGAACTATATAAAGCGGCGGAGGAATTGATTTGAACAACAAATTTTTAGGTATGCTCGGCTTGGCAAAAAGAGCCGGTAAGGTGCAGACAGGTGAAGATATATGTTCAAAAGCCGTTAAAAGCGGTGTTTCAAAGCTTATTATAGTAGCATGTGACGCATCTGATAATACAAAAAAATCAATAACCGATTCATGCAAATTTTATAAAACGAAATTTGTTGAGGCGGGAAGTAAGGCGGAGCTTGGCAAGTTTACAGGAGCAGACAGCCGTGCGGTAGTTTCCGTGAATGACGACAATTTTGCGAAAGCAATTTTAGATAGATTAAACGACTAATCCCTCTGGGACATGGAGAAAGGGTGATGCAAATATGGCAGATAAGATAAAATTAGGTGAGATTTCAAAAAATCTAAAGATTACAAATAAGGATATAATAGCTAAACTTGCGGAATTCGGAGTAGAACTAAAGAGTTCGGCAAGCGTGGTTGACGAAGAAACTATCGGTTTGATTTTTGATATTTATACGGAGATGAACCAAGTTTCAGATGAAGAAATTCGCGAAATGCGTGAGGCGGCTTTGAAGAAAGCAAGCGAAGACGGCAATGACGAAGAAAAATCGTCGAAAAAGCCTGCCAAGGAAACAGAAGAAAAGGCTGAAAAACCTGCTAAGAAAGAAGAAAAGAAAGCAGAAGAAAAATCTGTTAAAGAAGTTAAAAAGACTGAAGAAAAAGCAGAGGTAAAAGCCGAAGTTAAGACTGAAACAAAGGCTGAAAAGAAAGAAGAAAAGCAAAAGCAAGAAAAGCATAAGAAAGTTGCAAAGAAACAGTCGGGTCAAAGAATTGACTTGAGCAATATCGACCATACCAATACGGAAGAAGAGTATGTTGTAAAGACAGAGGAAAAGAAACGTTATGTTGATACCCGTCAATCAACTGTTGAACTTGATACAATAGAATCCCGTGAACGTATTGAAGATATGGTTCCTGATAATATCAAGATGGATAAAAAGGGCGGTAAAGCTAAGAATAAAAAGGGCGGCAAAAACCGTCGTGAAAAGGAAAAGAACCAACAGCCTAAAAAGGAAATAAAGGCTAAGGTTATAACAGAGGTTGAAATCCCTGAAACAATTACAGTCGGTGAATTTGCGTCTAAGATGGGTAAGACATCGGCAGAAGTTGTTAAAAAACTTATGATGCTTGGAGTTATGGCATCACAAAACCAAGCTATCGACTTTGAAACAGCACAGCTTATCGGTGACGATTTCGGTATTGAAGTTAAACAGGAAGTTGTTCTTACAAAAGAAGATATGCTTATGATTGAAACCGAGGAAGAAGATAAGCCGGAAGATCTTGTTCCGCGTCCTCCTGTAGTTGTTGTAATGGGTCACGTTGACCACGGTAAGACATCGCTTCTTGACGCAATCCGTGACACAAGCGTAACAGATACAGAGGCTGGCGGTATTACACAGCATATCGGTGCTTACAGCGTTAAACTAAACGACAGACTTATAACATTCCTTGATACACCGGGTCACGAAGCATTTACAACAATGCGTGCGAGAGGTGCACAGGTAACTGACGTTGCAATACTTGTTGTTGCGGCTGATGACGGTATTATGCCACAGACAATCGAGGCTATTAACCATGCAAAAGCGGCAGGTGTTACAATCGTTGTTGCAATTAATAAGATTGATAAAGACGGTGCTAACCCTGAAAGAGTTAAGCAAATGCTTGTCGAGTACGATCTTGTACCTGAAGAATGGGGCGGAGATACTGTCTGCGTTGAAATTTCGGCTAAAAAGAGAATTAACATTGACGGACTTTTGGAAATGGTACTTCTTGTTGCAGATATGCAGGAGCTAAAGGCTAACCCTAACAGAGATGCACAAGGTACTGTAATCGAGGCTGAAATCGATAAGGGCAGAGGTCCAGTTGCGACTGTTCTTGTACAGAACGGTACACTTAAAGTCGGTGATTTTGTAATTGCCGGAACAGCTGTCGGCAGAGTTCGTGCGATGGTAAACGATAAGGGCAGACGTGTTAAGACTGCACCACCGTCAACACCGGTTGAAATTCTTGGTTTGTCGGAGGCACCGTCGGGCGGCGACACATTTATGGTCGTTGAAAACGAAAAACTTGCACGTGACGTTGCTGAACAGAGAAAACAGGAACTTCAAGAAAATAAATTTAATCAAGTTGTTAAAGTATCGCTTGATAACTTGTTCAGCCAGATTGACGAGGGTAACATGAAAGAGCTTGACGTTATCATCAAGGCTGACGTACAAGGTAGCGTTGAGGCTGTTAAACAGTCACTTGAAAAATTGTCTAACGATGAAGTCAGAGTAAGAGCAATTCACGGCGGTGTAGGTGCGATTAACGAATCTGACGTAATGCTTGCAAATGCGTCAAATGCTATCATTGTCGGCTTTAACGTAAGACCTGACGCAGGTGCGCTTGCGTCTGCTGAACAGAATGAAGTTGATATAAGACTTTACAGAGTTATTTATCAGGCAATCGAAGAAATTGAGGCTGCTATGAAGGGTATGCTTGACCCTGAATTTAAGGAAGTCGTTATCGGTTATGCGGAAGTACGTCAGACATTTAAGGTGTCAAACGTGGGTACTATCGCAGGTTGTTATGTAACACAAGGCAAAATTCAGCGTAATGCTGAAATTCGTATCGTTCGTAACGGTATCATTGTTCACGAGGGTACTATAAATTCTCTAAAGAGATTTAAAGATGACGCAAAAGAAGTTGCGGAAAACTTTGAATGTGGTATCGGTGTTGAAAACTTCAACGATATTAAAGAGGGCGATACTATCGAATGTTTTGTTATGGAAGAAATAGAAAGATAGTTATTGGCTGAAATTCAGCCATTCATCGGAGAGGAATAAATATGGCAAGAATTGATAAAATCAATGAAGAAGTTAAGCGTGAACTTGCAAATATAATTCGTGAATTAAAAGATACGCGTATTCCACTTATGACGAGCGTTGTTACTGTAAATGTGACAAACGACTTGAGATATGCAAAGGCATATATTTCCGTTATGGGTGATGAAGAAACAAAGAAAAAAGCTATGCAGGGCTTAAAGAGTGCCGCCGGCTTTATAAGACGTGAATTGGGTAAACGAATTGATTTAAGATATACGCCGGAATTTGTGTTTGAACTTGATGATTCAATCGAGCATGGTGCAAATATCGAAAGACTTCTTAATAATATAAACAAGAAATAAAGGGGATTAGTTATGCAGGCTGTTATTGATAAGATAATGGAGGCAAAATCCGTAGCAGTGCTTACTCATTTGAATGAGGATCCGGATACAATCGGCTCATGCTTTGCATTTGCAAAGGTTATGAGAAAATTGGGTAAAGAGGCGACCGTATATGTAAACGGCATAATTGAGTCAAGATTAGCATTTATAGGTAATGATTATGTTTTGTATCAAGAGGGTATGAAACATAATCACGACCTTTGCGCGTGCATTGACTGCGGTGATTTGGGACGTATTGCAGAGAGAAAGTCCCTCTTTGAAGAAATAAATAATTCAATAAATATTGACCATCACTTGACAAACACTAATTTTGCCGATGCAAATTATGTTGACGGTAAAGCGGCTGCGGCAGGTGAAATTTTGTATGCTTTATTTGAAAAAATGGGCATTGAATTGGATAATGATATTGCCAAGGATTTGTATACGGCAATATGCTCCGATACGGGTTGCTTTAAGTACAGTAACGTTACGTCTAAAACAATGCGTACGGCGGCAAACCTTTTGGAATATGATTTTGACCATGCGGAAGTGGCAAGATTACTTTTTGACAGTGAGTCGCTTGCGGCGGCGAAATTAAAAGCAGAAATTACCGAAAATATCAAGGAATATGCAGACGGAAAAATTAAAGCGGTAATTACCGATGAAAAAATCGGTGCAAAGTACGGAATGGGTAAGGAAGATATTCCGAATTTGGTTGATATTCCGAGAAGAATTGAGGGTACTGAAATTGCGGTTTGCATAAAACGTACAAACAACGGTTTCAGACTTAATTTGCGTTCAAACGGTAAAGCCGACGTTGCGGAAGTTGCAATGAAGTTCGGCGGCGGCGGTCATATTAAAGCGGCAGGTGCGACTTTGGATTTCGATTCAACCGAAAAAGCCGAAAGGGCTGTTATCGACGCTTGCAAAAGAGCTTTGGATAAAATAATTTAACGGAGATTATAATGAACGGTATAATTATAATAGATAAGCCTTTGGGACGTACTTCGCATGATATGGTTTATGTTATGCGTAAGATGACGGGTATAAAAAAGGTTGGACATACGGGAACGCTTGACCCTGAGGCAACGGGCGTACTGCCTGTTTGTATCGGCTCTGCAACAAAGGTTGCGGATATGCTTACTTTGTCGGACAAGTGTTACAGAGCTGAGCTTGTGCTTGGTATGACGACCGATACGCAGGACGCTGACGGTGAAGTGCTTACGGAGTGTGAAGTGACTTGCAGTGAAGATGAAATCAGACAAGCTATAATGAACTTTGTCGGTGAAATCGAGCAGATACCGCCTATGTATTCTGCGATAAAGCAAAACGGCAAGAAACTTTACGAACTTGCAAGAAAAGGTATCGAAGTTGAGAGAAAAAGCCGTAAGGTGACGATAAATTCTATTGATATACTTGAAATTAACGGCGAACGTGTGACTATTGACGTTTCGTGTTCAAAAGGTACATATATCAGAACACTTTGCGAGGATATAGGTATGAAACTGCACGTCGGTGCGTATATGAACACATTAAGACGTACAAAAACAGGACCGTTTACGATAGAAGAAAGCCACACTCTAAAGGAAATCGAAACATTGAAAAACAACGGCGAGCTTGAAAAAATCATAATTCCCGTTGACAGAATGTTTGAGGAATATCCTAAAATTAAACTTAACCCAAAGCAAGTTAAAAGCGTTACGAACGGTGTACAGATGACGTACAACGGTAAAGAGGGACAATCTTACCGTGTGTATGACGAAAAAAATAATTTTTTGTGTATATCAAAGATTACAGACGGCAAATTAAAACTTGAAAAATCTTTCTGGAATTAAGGGGGCGATATAAATGAAGATATTCCGTGATAAAACAGATTACGATGGTACGGTTGTTGCACTCGGAAATTTTGACGGACTTCATATCGCTCATATGACGATTATCAGAAACGGTATTAAATATGCAAAAGAAAACGGCTTAAAAAGCGGTGTGCTGTTGTTTGAAGAAAACACAAATGACGTTGTGGGGCATAAGATTGAGCTTATAACGCCGAATGAGGCAAAGTTGGAGCTTTTGGAACGTGAAAAGCCCGATTTTGTGTATATGGAGAAATTTGATAAGGAGTTTATGAAAAAAACTCCCGAAGAATTTGTACAGTATCTTGTTGAAAATCTTCATATAAAGGCTGTTTGTGTCGGATATGATTACAGTTTCGGCTACAAAGCACAAGGTGACGTCAAACTTTTAAAATGGTTTGGCGAGAAATACGGATTTTATGTGTTTGTTACGGACGTTATAAAGCTTGACGGAAAAATCGTTTCGAGTACATACATAAGGAGCATTATAAAAGCCGGTGATATGGAAAAAGCGGAACGTTTTTTGGGCAGACGTTATTGCATTGAAGGCAATGTTGTGAAAGGTTTGCAGAACGGCAGAAAAATGGGTATTCCGACTGCGAATGTTGATTATGACGTGAATATGGCGCTTCCCGAAGAGGGTGTTTACGCAGGTATAACGTATGTGCGTGGAAAGCGTTTGAAATGCGTTGTTAATGTCGGAAAAAATCTGACATTCGGTGCAAGAAAATTGACAGTGGAAAGTCATATCCTTGATTTTGACGAGGATATTTACGGAGAATATATACGCGTGAGTTTTGCGAAAAAACTCAGGGGTGTTATAAAATTTGACGGTGTAGATAAACTTATTGAACAGATACATCACGATATGGAAGTTACATCAAAAATGGATTTATAAGTGTTTTTGAGAGGAGTTATTTATGTTTACAAGTGTAATTTTAGCGGCAGGAATGGGAACAAGAATGAAGTCGAAAATGCCGAAGGTACTTCATAAAGTATGCGGTAAACCACTTTCAAAGTGGGTTATTGACGCGTCTAAGGCGGCAGGTGCGGACAAGGTTTGTGCGGTTGTCGGTCATAAGGCAGAAACGGTTAAAGAGGTACTCGGCGATGTGTGCGAATTTGCATTGCAGGCTGAACAAAAGGGTACAGGTCATGCGGTTATGCAGGCTATCGACGTTATAAAAAATTCAAAGGGCGAGGTTGTTATTCTAAACGGCGACACTCCTCTTATAACTGCCGAAACAATAAACAAGGCTATTGAATATCACAAAAATAACGGCAATCAAGCAACTGTTATAACCGCAATTCTTGACGATGCGACAGGTTACGGAAGGATTGTAAGAGATAATGACGGTTCTGTTTTGAAAATCGTTGAGCAAAAGGACGCAAGTGAAGAAGAAAAGAAAATCAACGAAGTAAATTCCGGAATGTACGTTTTTGACGCACAGTCGCTTGTATATGCACTTGATAAGATTACTCCGAACAATGCACAAGGCGAATATTACCTTACAGATACTCTTGAAATACTTCTAAGTGCCGGTAAGAAAATCGGCGGTTACGCAATTTCGGACAATGACGAAATCAGAGGTATAAACGACAGAGTACAGCTTAATGAAGCCGAGAAGATTATGCAAAAGCGTATTAATGAATACCATATGAGAAACGGTGTTACAATGCGTAATCCTGAAAGCGTTTATATAGAAGACGGCGTTGAAATCGGCAATGATACGGAAATTTGTCAGAACGTCACAATAAAGAGCGGCACAAAAATCGGCTCTGACTGTGTTATCGGTTCGGGAAGTATGCTTGACAGAGCGGTTATACATGACGGTGTTGACGTGTTAAGCTCAGTTATACTTGAATCGGAAGTTGACGAGGGTACACACGTAGGACCTTTTGCGTATATCAGACCTAATTGTCATGTGGGTAAAGAAGTTAAAGTCGGCGATTTTGTTGAACTTAAAAATTCAAATATCGACGACGGTACAAAGATTTCTCATCTTACATACATCGGCGACAGCGATGTCGGTAAGAGGGTAAACTTCGGCTGTGGTACTGTAACGTGTAACTATGACGGTAAGAAGAAGTACAGAACAACAATCGGAGACGATTGCTTTGTCGGCTGTAACACAAACTTCGTTTCGCCGATTAATGTCGGTGACGGCGTTTATATTGCCGCAGGCTCGACAATAACAGAAGATATTCCTGAAAACAGCTTGTCTATCGCGCGTGCAAGACAGGTTAATAAAGAGGGTTGGAAGGATAAACGTAAGTAATATGAGTTTTAAAGATATTTGGGCAGATAAATTATCTGCCCTTTTTGGACGTAAAGAGGAGATTATACCAATGTATTTAATAGTGGGACTTGGAAATCCGGGTAAGCAGTACGATATGACGCGTCATAATATCGGATTTCACACAATAGACTATATTGCGGATAAGTACGGTGCAAAACTTACCAAATTAAAGTTTAAAGCGGTGTACGGTGAGGCAACAATAAGCGGTGAAAAGGTGTATCTTGTAAAACCGCAGACATATATGAATTTAAGCGGTGATTCAGTCGGTGAAATGGCACAGTTTTATAAAATACCGCCTGAAAATATTATTGTAATCAATGACGATATATCTCTTGATATAGGCAGAATAAGAGTAAGACCGAAAGGAAGTGCCGGCGGTCACAACGGACTTAAATCTATAATATACCGTCTAAACAGCGATACATTCCCAAGAGTAAAAATGGGTGTCGGTGCACCGAAACACGAAGATTATGATTTGGCAGACTTTGTACTCGGCAGATTTACAAAGGAAGAAATTCCTGTAATGGAGGACGCAATAATGAAAGCGGAAAAAGCTGTTGCGGAGATTATTAAAAACGGTGTACAGTCTGCGATGAATAAGTATAACGGCAAATAAAAAAGTGCATTTTGTCCGTCCACGACAAGGTGTGTAAAGAACGGTTGTGGGCAGAAAGGCTGTAAATATGAATTTTTCTGATATTTTAAACGATTATGCACCGTATAAAGGCATAGTCGAAAATCTAAATAATACGCCTGTTTCTGTTGCGGGAATAGTTGAATCGGCTCAGGGACAGCTTATTTATTCGCTGAAAAATGAAAATAAATCATCTGCGCTTGTTGTGTGTTACAGTGATATGGAAGCGAGAAAACTTTATTCGGATATGGAATTGTATTCGGATAATGTTTTGTATTTTCCGACAAAGGAATATATTTTCTATAATATCGAAACCTCCGGTCATCAGAATGAGCACGCAAGAATTTCCGTTATACAGAAACTTGTAAGCGGCGGCGATTATATAGTTGTGACAAGCCTTGACGCCATTCTGCAGTATACTTGCGATAAAGAAGAATTTAAGAGCCTTTGTATAGATTTTGAGCTTGGAAAAACGTTTAATCTTGAAAAGCTGACGGAGGACCTTGTTGTAATGGGTTACTCAAGAGAGGACAGCGTTGAGGGTGCGGGACAGTTCGCA
>ERZ1673743.3609-NODE-3609-length-11675-cov-14.707573_pt1 | contig 11675 bp, 10 predicted proteins | sample MGYA00580197_ERZ1673743 | MGnify/ENA primary metagenome ERZ1673743 (study PRJEB41218, sample SAMN15661795) | gut metagenome | host: Homo sapiens | place: Canada: London | collected 2015-08-20/2019-03-30 | study: EMG produced TPA metagenomics assembly of... | reverse complement strand
ACCCGAACGAAAGACCCTAAAAAGTAAAGACCCTAAAAAACTTTGAATACCCATATATAAATAGAATGACAAAGAAAAATGATTAAATGAAACTGGAGATATACATATGTACAATCCTGATGAGGACTATCAAGCTATGCTTACTAAGCTAAAGGCAATTTGTAAAAATAAAAACATTACACAATATGCTTTGGCAAAAGCCACAGGGATGTCAACCTCCAGTATGAGTTGCCTGATGAGGGGAGAAACGAAACCATATATTTATACAGTACTGACAATTTGTGATGCCTTGAATGTGACGATAGCGGATTTGCTGGAGAGGCAAGGGTACGATGAGAACTGTGAAGAAGATGAGGACGTGAGAGAGATGATTGAAGCATACCAATGTTTATCGCCGGAGAAGAAGCGGATGCTAAAAGTTTATATGGACATGCTATTGCAATATGGCGGGGAATTATAAAGAACTATGTCGATATTTAGCTATACTACCTCTGCATAACGAAAGAGAAAAGACGCATTTCCAGTGTTAGAATGTAGACAGAAAAATTTATAACCCGTGTCCCGATAATAAAGGCAGCCTGCTATGAGGCGGCACTGGAGAGGTGTTTCATATAGGTTTAGTAGGCTTGGACGGATCAGTTTGTCTGAGCAGACAAGTTCGGGATGGACATTATTGTAGATTTTGCTCTGTCAAACTTAATTCCGTAAGAGGGTATAGTGCGGACTTTGGGTGATGTTTTTTTTGTTTTAAAAATCAAATACGTGGAATTGAGTTCACATGATAGTATTTCTGATAGAAAATCTGCGTGAGGAGGGGTGATTTGGCATGAGTTAGATATAATTCAGGGTTATTTGATGCTATAGAATGAAGGTTTGATAAGATGGTTTTAGAAGAATACCTAAAAAAAGTAATAACTCAAAATCTTTATTTGCATTTTTTTAACAGAGAAATATATAGAGGAATTTATGGAGCGCGTATAGATCGAATGCAATTGGATCATTCAGATATATTAACTACAATTATGATTTGTGGCTGCAATGTATTACTAGGATCGTATTCTGCGTTCCATGAAACTATTAAAATGTTTTCTGATAAAGGAAAGATATATAGAGAACTAAATAATTTTGGAATTATAAAGATAAGTGGTGAAACACTGAATATAGATTTAAATCTTGGGCATAAGCAGGAGATATATTGTCATGATAGAGAGTTGTATCCTGGATATTTTGAAAGCTGGGCAATCCAAGATTTAGAGAATATTGTGCCTGACATTATTAAACCAGATGTGACGGACCATATTGAGATGATGTTTATCAGGAAGGATTGGGAAAAGATTACATCATATGCTCCAACGCTAATAGACAAGAAGACTATAGGAGAAAATAAACAGCTGCTTTGGGAAATTGTAAAGCATAGAGAAAATAAAGCTATAACAAAATCTATTTTTTGCATTGATGGAATCAGCACTAATAATATGGCGGTCAGTGTGGGAAGGACACTGTCAGGAATCTACGTGAAAGACTATATCTCATTTGTAAATGGTGATATTATTACAGGAATCCCTGGATTAGGAGAATATGATTTTCTGGCAAAGGATTTTCCTTCATATGATTATGAGATATTAAAAGAACTTTTACAACTATTGGGATTCCCGAAAGTATTTACATTAGTGGAATTAGAGAAGATTTTGAAATTCTACCGTTCTCATGAACATATGGAGTTTGCGTTGAGAATCCAAAAATTACTTCATAAACTATATGATTTAAGCAAATTTAGTAAATTTGAATTTCCGATAGATAAAAAACGATTATATTTTATTCCGATTATACGAGAAAAATTGTGTACGCTGGATTGTAAAGAAATTGATTTTGAATCAAGTAATTTTTACAATCAGGCGCTTGAAAATGTGACAATGGCACTTGAAATACTACAGCAAAATGAAAAAAAGGAGACTGAAGAAATGAAGAGCAGTAAAGTGTTTGTAGTGACAGGAAGAGATGAAGATTTAAGGGTGTCTATTTTTAATATGCTTCGTGCGCTTAAGTTGGAGCCTATGGAATGGATGGATGTTTTGAAATCGACGGGACAGCCATCCGCTTATATCCATGATGCGATTAAAAAGAGCATTAATGATGCAGGGGCAGTAGTAATCATTATGGCACCGGAGGAAAGAGCGCAGCTTGTTGAAAAGTTTTGGTCAGAAGCAGGGGATGATAGAGAATATTTTCAGCCGAGGCCTAATGTGATTTTTGAAGCTGGACTTGCGTTAGGGATAAAAGAAGAGAAAACGATTATTTTGCAGTTTGGCGATATACGGATTTTTAGTGATATCTTTGGTAAGCACATTGTAAAATATAAAGGGAAAAGCCGAGAGCTGGAATTTAAAAATGATTTATTTCATAAATTGCAAATGGCCGGTTGCAACTGTGATGCAGGAAATGACTATTTTAATATTTCTATAAACTATAAATAATGGCGAAATTGTTTTGATATAGAAATGTGTCTTTTAAATGATAGGAGCAAAAGTAGTGGATAAGGTTAGATTCTTTGGAATAACTGGTGATAAAAAATTGATGTTCAACAATGAATTAACTCCAGGAAGCGGGCTTTTTCTGCAAATTGATGGAAAGAAGATTATAATGGATCCGGGACCTGGAACATTTTGTGCCTTTAATAGGTTATACCCGAATATGGTGAAACAATTAGATGCAGTTATTCTTTCACACGTACATTTTGACCATTCCACAGATATAAATGTTATGATTGAAGGAATGACAGATGGAGGAAACAAAAAAAGAGGAAAACTAATTACTCTTGAATTTGCTTATGAAGGCGAATCAAAAGTAATTTATAATTATCTGAAATCTTTTCCGCAAGAAACATGCTTAGTAGATCGCTCGCCTATTACGATGTTGGGGGCTGTAAAAGTTGAAGCAATAGAGCATCAGCATGGTATTCCGAACTATGGATACAAATTTTCCTATGATAAGACGTGTGTTTCCATAATTACAGATACCAGGTATTTTCCGGAACTTTCGGAGCGATATATGGGCAGTACAACTATGATAGTGAATGTTCCTTATTATGATTTTCCAGAGGGAAAGCATCCGAAGCATTTGAATATTTCAGATGTGAAAGATATATTAGTAAAGGTGAAACCGAGGAAAGTTTTTTTGACTCATTTCGGAGAGAATATTTTCCAGCATGATGTTTATGGAATTGCTGCATCTTTGGAAAAAGAATTGGGAATTGAGGTAAATGTGGCTGAGACAGGAAAGGAATTTAAATTAATTTAAATGAACGGCGGGATAAGATATGTTAAATGTGGGTATTGGATTGACATCCAAATGTAATTGCAATTGTGAGCATTGTTATTCTAGAATTTACGGAAATAATAGTTTTCTAGATACAGAGACATTATTCAAATTTTTTAAAACATTCCAGATAGAAAGTGTTAATTTTGGTACAGGTGAAAGTTTTTATCATCCGGATTTTTTATCGATCATTCATTACTTGCATCAGAAAAATATAAAAATCTCTGTTACAACAAATGGTTATACGGTAGCGAATATGACAGATGCACAATTGAAATTGCTTCATGATGTAGATTTTTCTCTGGATTTTCCAAGGGAAAATTTGCACGATGCCAGCCGACAGCCAGGATGTTTCAAATTAGTGAGGGATGGAATTGCAAGATGCAAAAAGCTGGGGATTACGTGTTCGATTGCGTGGTGTCTTACCCCGGATAATTGTATTTATATTCGAGAAATGTTTTGCCTGTGTAAAATGTGGGATGTTTTTTTGCGAATAAATATATATAAGCCTGTTGACGGAAAAAAGGGCTTTACTTACCCATTATTTTGGAAAAGCATAAATGAACTTTTGAGATGGGGAAATATTGTTTCTGTCAGTGAGGGCGTTGTTAATGCTGCTATTGGAAATCGGGACGGACTGTGTGGTTGTAATCCATCTAATCTCAGAATATTTCCAAATGGAACAATGAGTTCTTGCGTATATGTCCAGAATAATGACATGACACTTGGAAAGGCCTGTGGCATGTCCGAGGAAGAGCTGATGGGGTATTTCCATCGTCAATACGAGGTGTCAGAAAATAGTATTTGTATAGGATGCCAGGATTTTCTTGTATGTAGAGCCGGATGTATGGCGAGGCGTAAGATTTCAGGTAGAGATAGGGATGAATTTTGTTATGTAGAGATGGATAAAGCACCTCAGTTTGAGCGCATTGTGTATTCGGATAAAAAATCAGAGCTGTTTGTACACAGCAATTATATCTGTACATTTATTATGGAACCAAGGAGTAATTGAGTATGAGACTTGCAAAGAGCTGTATAAAACTTGAACGTGATAAGAGAGTATTATTGTTTAATCCGAAAAATTTAGAAATTGTTGTAATGACATCCGATAAGTTTTATTCAAGGCTTGGTAGTAGTGAATTAAGTGAATTGAATAACTGTGGAATGCTGGACAATGAGAAAGTAGCTGGCTATGATTTAAAGGAAGTATTTCCGGAGCATATTACTAAGGTATACCTTTTGTTTGGGACGGATTGTAATATTTCCTGCAAATACTGCACCGTGAAACATAATGCTAGGAATTATCCATTCCAAGACACAATGACGGATGAAACACTAAATAACAGCCTGAAATTTCTTTTTGAGAAGAACGAAGGGATAAGTCATATCACTTTGTATGGTGGAGAACCTATGCTTCATAGAGAGCGAATAAACCAATTTTTTGATTATGTGGAATCTTTGCCAGTTGAAAGAGTACCGCGGATTGACCTTATAACAAATGGAATATTGACCGATTTGGAACTTATGGAACGGATGAAAAAATGGAATGTTTTAGTGCTTATATCACTTGATGGTACTAAACAGGAGCATGATATCTTTAGGGTTGATGGCAATGGGAAAGGAACCTATGAAAGAGTAGTAGAAGGAATCAAAGCATATCAGAAAGCTGGATTAAGAGTTGGTATTTCTATGGTGCTTGGAAAGCATAATTGTAGGAATATTCGGAATATTTGTACAGAATTAAAGCGAACATATAACATTGTTTCAATCGGCTTGACACTGCCTCATATGGAGCCGGATATTGCAATTGATGATGAATTTAATGATTTCCTTAAATATGACTATAAAGAGGTGCTTGATGCCTGTCAAGAGCAAGGACTTTGGTTTGAACAGGGCATGAAGCGGCTGCTGTCACTTGCAGAAAAGAAATACTATATTTATGGATGCCCTGTTGATTCAAAAGGATGCATGATTCGTATTCTTCCGGATGGAGTGGTGACTTTATGTGAAAACATGGGTCTGCGGGAGATGTACCAGCTTGGAAATGTCAATGAATCCGATATTCAGATATCACATATGATGGAGACACAGCAGTTTCAGCAGTGGTACAGGCGATGTACGAAGGATTACAGTGACTGTATGGAATGTTCGGCATATGGCATTTGTGGAATGGGATGTCCATATGATGCCTATCTGCAACATGGAACGATAAATGCAATAGAACAAAGGTGTTGTTACATAAGTAAACAGGCAGTAAGTTGGTATTTAGAAAGGGCAATACAGATGGCAGATATTTCCGATGAGAACTGTATTAAGGTATTGGATATTTCTGAAAGGAAAAGGATACTGGTAGATTGTCCATGGGAAAAGAAATAATTTTTGTTACGACGTTACTGACCGATCAACAGTTGAATTGTATGAATGATTGTCTGTCAGATAAGTATATAATCCTCACATTGAAAGATAATGGAGTTGATGTTTCAGAGGATGTAAAGGAACGTATAACGATCCTAATTGTACATGAATTGTCAAGTGAACATTTGACTCATTATAAGAATCTTAAATTTGTTCAAATTTATGGCCGGGGTACAGATAAAGTATGTGTTTCAGAATTGGATAAAGGGAAAATATATTATCAGAATTGCTGTTCTGCTCATATGGTAGCAGAAGCTATAGCGGAATATGTTCTGTTTCAAATTTTGTACTGGGAACGCAATGTGCCAAAACTGATAGAAAAGGGAATGCATGGAGACTGGTCGTGGGAGTGGCGAAGTACATTCCAATACAGGGCATTAAGCCAGTTGGAAGTAGGAGTAGTGGGAAACGGAGTAATTGGTGGCGTGGTATATGATTTCCTAAAAAGGGTTGGTGCTCACGTCTCCTTTATAGATGTAGGAAACAGGATGAAAGCTGAGGATGAATTGATATTAGGAAAAATGGACTATATAACAGTCCATCTTCCTTTAAGAAAGGATACGGAGAAAATTCTTGACAGAGATTTTTTCAGGAAAATGAAAAAGGATGCGGTGTTTATTAATACATCAAGAGGCGGTATTGTTGATGAGGAAATATTAGGAGAAGTATTGAAGTCGGGCGTAATCCGGGCGGCATCTTTGGATGTGACCGTAAATGAACCTGTTAAAAAAAGCAGTAAGCTGGTAAATTGTGACAATGTTATCATTACACCGCATATATCTGGAAGAACAGCATGTGCGATGGAGGCGTGTGTTTCTGAAATAATAGACAACATTAGAAATGAGGTATGGAGAAAGTGAAAAAGATTTTTATCCCTAGGTATGTTCATTTTTATTCTGTGGATGACAGTTATTTTGCAGTACTGAATGCAATGACATTGGATCTGATTTATTGTCAAAAAGAGTTAATAGAATTTCAAGAAAATACAGCAGAAGTTGAAGATAAAGTTTATGAGATCCTTTTACAGCGCGGTATGATTCTTACGTCATATTTGGACGAGAAGAATCGGATAGAGGATTCTATAGAAAAATATATCAATGTAAGGGAAAATGCGAAAATTAAGTTTTTATATCTTGTTCCAACTGTACAATGTAATCTGAAATGTACATACTGTCATATACAGCATGGCAAAGAGAATAGGAAAAGGATTATTATGTCTGAAGACACACTACGGAAGGGGCTTGAAATCTTTAGGTTGAATGGAGGTTTTGAAGCGGAAAATGCAGAGATTATGTACTATGGTGGAGAACCGTTTCTTGAAGTGGAATTTCTATTAGATAGTTTGGAGATTATCCGAACCTATTCAAAAACGATAAAGATTACCATTTTTACCAATGGAACTTTAATAACAGAAAAAATAGCAGAAGAGCTAAAGAAATATAATCTATATGTAATTGTATCTATGGATGGAAGCGAAAAAGTGCATGACTTGGCAAGGGTGCAGCAAAACGGGGAAAACTCCTTCCAAAGAGCTAAGGCAGGATACAAAAACTTGCAGAAAGCGGGGATTGATGTTGGAATATCATTAGTGGCAGGAACCCACAACGTCGATACATTGGAAATGGAGGTACAATATTTAGCTGAGGAATTTAATCCGCTTGATCTTGGAATCAGCACACTGCATTTGTTCCCTGATATGCGTAATCCAAATGAGGTGGATATAAAATATCTGACGGAGAAACTACAGTTGGTGCAGAGTACAATGCGTAAAAAGGGATTATACATCGAGCATCTTTTTCGTAAAATACGGCCTTTCGTAGAAAAAAAAGCCAGATTATATGATTGCCCTTCCTGTAATTCAAAGCTTCTTATTACCCCATGGGATACAGTTGGATTTTGTGAAGCTTTTATGGAAGACGAGAAGTATTTTTATGACATGGAAAAGTTTTCAATGGATTCGTGTAAAGGAAGGGATGATTGGAGACTTCGGGTACCACTGACAGATGAAGTTTGTTATAGCTGTCCAGCTGTCTGTATTTGTGGCGGAGGGTGTCCATACGATGCTTATTGCGAAAGCGGAAGTGTATGTGATAAAGATACCAGAAGATGTTACCAGAGCAGAGAAATGATACGGTGGCTGTGCCTAGATTTGTTTGCGATTTTAAAGAAAAATAAGAAAATTTTATGCCAAAGAATTTATGAACCATCTTCAGAAGAAAGACAGTTGCTGTATGGAAATGTGGTATTGGATGACAGTATTCCTTTGCAGAATTATTCAAAGTCAAATGAGGGTACAGAATGAACAGGAATAGTAAATCTATTTATATGGAGCCAATTGCAAGAAAGTATGCTCATAATTATTTGAGATACGAGCCTGATATCGTTTTTTTGCATGTAAACCACGATCTTAATGATATTATTGCATTCCATAATATGATCTCAGGTTATTTTTCAGAATCAGTTTTTTTAACAATACCATATACTATTGGAAAACTGGAATATCAGAGAAAAGTTGGAAGCTGTGAAAATCAGTATGAAATATACAGGGATGATACAGGTTATTATATATGTAGAGATGGGAAGATTGTCTGCGACACAGGCAGTAGCCTACAAGTGCAGATGCGGGATATGTTTGCTGTTGCTTTAGATGTCATTTATAAAGATTTGAAAGGCAAAAAGCTACTTATTTTGGAGGATGGAGGATATCATTATTCTGCCTTTGAAGAAATTAAAAATTATTTTCCGGGATTGGGGAAAATGATTACAGGGTGTGTTGAACAGACAAGAAATGGAATTAGAGCCTATAGCAATTGTATAAAAAAATACAAGTTAAATTATCCGGTTGTTACTGTTGCGCGTTCGAGGATAAAGATGGGGATAGAGGCTTATTATATTGCTAATTCAGCCGTGGAATTGACTGATGAATTTTTAAAAATGATTGGTGAAACCCTATATGGTAGGGATACGCTAATCATAGGGTATGGCGCAATCGGAAGAAGCTTGTCGCGAATATTGGAGACATATAAATGCCGCCAACGGATTATTGAAATTGATGAAGACATCTCAGAAGTAGCAAGAGAGGAGGGGAAAATATGCGTCGATGCCGTGGATCGAAATTCGTTTGAAAGAGAAACGGTTTTGATTGGAACGACTGGAAACGCAAGTTTTTCAGGGGAAATGTTGACATCATTTCTGTATTCAGATTCTTGCACTTTGACTTTAGTTAGTATATCTTCTAAGCAGATGGAATTTCAAAAGTTTTATTTCTGCTTATCGGACTACAAATATGATGAGACTGACATCTGTATAGGTGATTATTATTTAGGGAAAACATACGAGATATATTTTGAAGGTCGAAAGAAGTCAATCCGTGTATTTGCAAACGGCTATCCAATTAATTTCTTTTGTAAGTGGAAGAAGAGTCTTCCTGAATCGGTCATAGATATGATTTATGCAGAAATGATTTATTCGTTAAAAGTAATCCTTGATTCCGACATTCATTTAGAAAATCAGCTTTACATGATGGGGGATAAATATCCTTTTTTTGAATATATTGAGGAAGAAATACTTAGAGAATGGGACAAGCCAGATGTTATTTCCACCGGGAAGCAAGAAGGACACTTTTTTAATTGTCACCCGCGGGAGGAGTATTTAAGGCATTGTTTTTGAGCTACAAAAAGAAAAGGTGATGCAAATTGGGTGAGTATAAAAAGAATGGATTTTCAAAACGAGAAGTTGTATTATTGTGTCTATTTTTGCTAACAGCATTGGTATTGATTGCAACGGTGGTGGGAAATAAATGGAAGATAACAAGCGGATTGTTTCAAGATGTATATACATTTATGACATCGGTTCTATGTTCAGTCTTGGCAGCAGCTGTTTTGCCTAAGGTACTCCAGTCATCAGGCAAAGGAGATATTAAAAACATTATTCAGACTGAAATGGAAAATATTATGGATAAGAATAATGTGGCCTCTCCGATAAAAGTATATACGGATACAGATGACCCAAATCCGGAATTTAATGACATGTTGAATGATAGTATTATGAACTCGCACAATTATACGTACTTTAGTGATAGGGCAATGTTTACAGTTAAGCGTCTGTATAAAGATATAGATGCAAATTCGGCCATTACAATAACAGTATTTGTGGCGGACATTCGTGATGATGAATTATTTAAATCCAGAAAAGATGCTTATAATGGAAGAGAGAGAATGGATTCAAGATATAAAAGTTGTCGGAAACTATCTACGATTATAAAACAGGAAAAAAAGGATATATTGAGTTCGATTTATGGTTTGTCACAGTTGCGCGATAAGTTTGAAATATCTGTCTATTTGCATAAAGAAATACCATTTATTCGATTTGAAATAACAGATACATTAATTATTATGACTTTTCTAAATAGAATTTCCACGGGAAAGAAACATCCAACCACATTAGTATATAGGAATGAGAGCATATTCAAACCAAATTATGAAGAATATGTTAGAGAGATTATGGAGAGGTCATACAAAATGACGGATAATGACCTGACGATAACAGGAATAATGAACTTGGCAAAAGATGCAGGAATTGACTGTACGGAGGAAGAAATAATAAAATATTATACAGGGCTTATATCAGAGCAGCAAGGAGGAGCATAAGTATGGCAGGCAATAGCTTATATGAAGAAATTCCGAACGAACTTCTTCAGTGTGTAGAGGAACTGGCAAAGCATGTACATGATATGTGGGCAGAAGAAAAAAAACGTCAGGGGTGGAGTTATGGTTTACATAGAGATGATACAAAAAAAACATCCCCATGCCTAATTCCATATGAGGATTTACCGGATTATGAAAAGGATTATGACAGAGTCACAGCGGTTGAAACAATAAAGTTTTTGATTAATAATGGATATACAATTACTAAGAAATGATTGGAGTATAGAATTGTATCTTGATGTCTTTTAGAAAACATCTTGTTGAGAGGCGATGTCGCCATAATGTAGTAAAAAGAAAGGGGAGATTATTATAGAGAGAAGATGAAGCACCTGCCAAAATCATGGGTAGAAATAGCTGGTGTGGACATCTTATGGTGATCATTATTATTTCTGTAGATGTCTGAAAATTATTTTTCCCTCATTGCTATCAGTGCACGAGCTGTACGTGCAAGGGAAAATTGCGGTATTAACGTGGTAAAGAGCAGCGCTTCCGGTTTGCATAAAATGGGTTAATTGCCACATATATGAATTTTTCCTGCTAACGACTACATTGGTGTCAGGCACCAATGTGGTCAACCTAATATCAACTTAAGACAAGTGCCTGCTTAGGTTAATGACTAACGGTGCGAAATTGAGAAAAGAGGAAGGTGGATTTGAAAAGAAGACGCACCTTAATAGAGCTTCACAGAAAAAGCCCTATTAACAGCTATTGATATTAGAATGCGACTTTTTTATTGTTAAAATGTGTTCTGCCTATTGCTTTATTCTTCTTTCGTCGGAATGTTCTTCCAAGCATAATCTGAGATCTGCATCGGAGAGATTCCTTATATAGTATATCAAGTGCAGATAAATCGAAAAGATTACACAGGTTTTTGGGAACTATTGTTTTGACACGTCCGATAATAAATGCTCGGTTTGCTTGGTAACGATATTTATTCGTACTTTTAGCGGTAATCTGAATTTCTTCATCAACTTGATTTTTAATAAGAGATGACAGGTTTGAAAGAAGTACGTTGATATAAAATTCTTGAAGCACTGAAGTGGTCGTTGCACCGGAAAATTCTTCAATAGCAAGGTGGCTTTTCAATTCCTTATATTTTGTTTCGACTGGCTAGCGATAGAAGTAAAGTTCTCGGAACATCTGTTGAGAAATATGTGAATCAAAAAAATTGGTGGCCAGATACTCTTTCGTTCCATCATTGAGAATAACTTCGATGACTCTTATCCTGATATCCTCAGT
>ERZ1673743.3605-NODE-3605-length-11685-cov-12.767240_pt1 | contig 11685 bp, 15 predicted proteins | sample MGYA00580197_ERZ1673743 | MGnify/ENA primary metagenome ERZ1673743 (study PRJEB41218, sample SAMN15661795) | gut metagenome | host: Homo sapiens | place: Canada: London | collected 2015-08-20/2019-03-30 | study: EMG produced TPA metagenomics assembly of... | reverse complement strand
TTAACACTCCATTCTACGTGTTTTAACAAATGCACCGTATTTTCGGCTTGAGCCAATAAACCTTCTTTCTCCCACCAGTCTGAACGGGTGAGATAATTCCCTTATCCTCCCATATATGAAGAGTGTTCTTACAGATTTTCCATCTTTCACACAATTGTTGTGTTGTGAGATTTTGGTCAAGAACAACGTTCTCATACATTTTGTCTTTAATCACTTCTTCCATTGATTGTTTTACAATGAATTTGATGAAGGAAACAAGTCCTTCTGAAAATCCTCCCATATTATTCTGGGGATTAGAAATAAAATTTGTATACGACATAATTTTTATACCACCATTAGTGGTGGTCCTGTAAATAAAATATAACAGCAAATTATGCGATTTTTGGGGATAGGTGGTTGTTTAGCAATTATTAGCTGTTTTTCGTGGATGACACATATAATATATGAATACAAAGGGGAGTGATATGATTACAGCCAGCTTCAATAGACATGTCATAATGTCAATGGCAAGGTTGTAGATATTACGGACGATTGTTTCCATTACAGAAATTTTCTACGGATTTTGATAAGTGTGTTCTGGCTCGTACCCGTGAGTGTCTGACAATCTTTTAGGCTGACGCCTTTGGAAAGTAGGTCAAGCTCACGGGAATACTGTGTATGGTATTCATGGTCTTTCTTTCTGTACCCCTCCTTTCGGCCTACAACACCGCCTTTTTCACGGTAGTTCTCATATCCTGCTGACATTCGTGCTCTGATTAGTGTTCGTTCCATAGCATTGAACTGGCCTATAATTCCCAGAACTAACTGGGCGATTGGGTTCACACTCCCATCAGGCAGTAATGTTTCCAACCCATTTTGGAGGATATAAAGTGAAACGCCAAGTTCGTTTAGTTCTTCGATGATATTGAGGAAATCACTCGCACGTCTGGAAAGACGGCTGCACTCGAAGATGAGAACTTTATCTACCTTATTCTCCCTGACATAATCCATCAGTTCCCGTAAGGCCAATCTTTCCTGAATTTTCTTTGCTCCGCTGATCTGTTCTGAAAATTCCTTGACCACATTGTAATGGTTCTTCCTGGAATAGTCCCTGAGTGCTCTCAACTGGTGCTCTGTATCCTGACGGCTTGTCGATACTCGACAATATATGACTACGGATGTTCTCGGCTCCATGTTCAATTTAATTTAAAAGATTTGTCTGAAGGTCTCTTAGCCCCTTCAAAAGTAGGTTTAACAAGATTATTTTACGATTTTTGGGGATATCTGTTATTTTGAGGATTTCGGTACGAAATTCTCGTTTTCGTGGGTCTGCTGTGCTTCCCGTTCTTGTAGGAGTGCAACCATCCTATCCGCCTTGTTGATGATGTCACCAAAGTTGGGGGACGGGGCATTCCCGTATGGATTGAACGCAGGACGACTGATGAGAGCGAGGCAGATTTGGAAGTGTCGTTCGTTCCATTTCGTGAGTTCTTTCGGTTTCATAATATTCCTTGATTTAGTTCTGTGATTTAATCTTGTAAGATTATTTTGATAGTGCTAATTTAGTCGTTTCATGATTGCCCACCAAGGAATAATTCAGCAAATATCAATATGTTAGCAATGTTTAGCCATGTCGTACGGAAGTGCTAATTAGTGCATGTCCTATCCCTAAATTTCGTGCGATAATTGTCGTAGTCCAATGCCCATTCAAATTTATATATAGTGATTATTTTGCAGCCCCATAAATATCGTATAATAAAAACAGGCAGTAGAAATGGGTAAAAACAAGAAATCAAACTTTGATGGGATTGTGAGTTTTGACATGCCAATCCACATCAAAAATGACAACGAAGAAGATATATCAATTTATGGGTTATTATTCAACAAAAAAGAGAGACATGGAGATGACCTTTGGACATGGGAGCTGGGTCGATTTTTATGTTATTTGCAGGGGGCTGAAAGGGTTCAGAACAATGGTGGAGGTCTCGCTCCGGAAGTGTTTTACACCCCCTCAGGCAGAATGATAAAACTGGACATAGAACTTAAAAACTTAATCTGCCGACTGATGAACGTCAAGCGTATGGGATATAGAGTTATTGAATTTATCGAGCCTCTTGAAATAAGGCCGGATGAATCAGATGATATTTTTATTATATCAGATGAATTTATCAGCAAGTGTATACAAACACAAGTGTTATAAAATCAAAACGGGGAATATGAGATTGAAATTAAGTGAAATACTGGGTACCATAGACCAGTTCAACGGCACCGGAGAATATAGTGAACAATATGAAGGCGGTGAGCTTGTGGACATCAATACAGATCTTCCGGACGAACCAAAGCAGGCAAAGGTCAGTGAGAGTGTGGAACAAATTATAAGGGACATGCTGAACGAGAACAATATCAAAGATATAGCCAGAATAAGTCCTCTTGACAACCCATACAGTTATGTAATGTCATTCGATAGATTTATAAATGAGCAAAAGGGTACACCATCAAATGTGCAGTCATACTTTGGTCGTCTTGACGATGAGGATGATTTGGAGGAAGAATAACACCCATAAATATCATATACAAAAAAACTTTACAGAGATGGAAAAAGACGAAATAGACACATCTTATTATAATGGGATTGCAGTCCCCGAACGGCCTATAATCATTGACAAAACCCCGATTTATGGTGTATTATACAATCAGGCCGAAGAAGAATTATTAAAAATAAAAGAATTTGGAGATATACTCCACTATATCTATTACCTTCTCGCAACAGAACAATTCATAAAAAATGGTGGCACTGTTTCAGACGACGGTAAGACTTGGCTCTTGCCTGATGGGATACATTCTTTTACCAATAATGCAGCCTTGAATAGAATAATCACACATCTGATGAAAGGTATGGTCAAGGTTAAGAAATATGAGTTTGATGATTTCATCGTAGCCGAAGAAGGTGAACTTGACAAAGCTGAACCAAGAATGATAATCAACAAAAAACTGATTGACAGATATGTAAATCAAGCAAATACAAAATAACAGTAGAGCTATGGATAAATCAGGCAGAATGACGAATATTTTGAAGCGAGAAGATTTCGTACACGAACAGTCATTGAATGAAAAAAATGAGGGTGACATTCAACCGCTCAAAAAGTATGCTGAAATGACGGATATAAAACCATTGAGCGACAAAGAACGAGTGAAAAAATTTGAAGAATACATAGATGACTAAATCCATCTCTACTAAGTAATATGTTAAGGCCACAGAAAGTTATACCCACTCTGTGGTCTTTTTGTGAATGTATGTTCTTGTATCAGGCGGCTTTTGAGACTGTCATGTCTTCGATTGGTTCAGTTGCTCCCACCCATTTGTATCCCACTGCTGTCTTGTAAGAACCATTGACACATTTACTTATGCTGGAGTGATTGAGGTTCAGTGTTTTGGCAGCCTCTGTAATGGATTTCCAACGATGGAGCAGTTCTCCATCGAGAGAGTATTGGAGTATCCCAAACCACTTTATTCTCTTGCGGGTCTTCTTCTTTTTATCCTCCATTACTTTCTCCGCAGTGGGATCTTTTGTGATTGTAGGAGTGACCGTTGTCTCCTCCAAATCTGACGAAACTGTTTCGTCAGTCAGAGCCATTACATGAATATCCTCTACTATGGAGATAACAAGGTCAAGTGTGGCCATCCAACCGAATAGGTCAATGGACATGTCTATCTTCAATAGGTGAGTATCAATCCCCAGTTCTTTCATAAGACCGAAGAACTTGTCATGAAGTAGTGCTTCACGTTCCTTCCCTTTTCCGGACCCAGATGCCATTGTGTCCTTGAGTTTCTTGGCAAGTTCCCAGTCATACTCTTCCTCAGCGGCAGAGATGAAACGGTTGAACACGGCAGACCACTTCTGGTCATTGAACTTGTCAACATAGTTGGGGTAAGTCTTCTCCCAGATTTCAGCGAGGAAGTTGAGAACATCCGTGGGGTTGTAGTCATTGTCGCGGATGACCTGATAGAAGATGTTCTTCACCTGTGAATCATAAGTCACTTTGACCATTGTTTCTTTGAGGTTCTTCACTTTGGAACAGAACTCTGTGGAATTAAACTCTTTCATACATTATTGTTTTTAAGCTTGTTATTTATTTTTGTTTTGTGATACAAAGGTAGCGGGTATCTGTGGAATGAACCATTCAGCCAATATTGGCAGAACTAACCTTCGTTCTGTTGTCAGGCTGCCCGTTTATGTCCCATGTCTATTTTGTCATGGATAGAAGAACTATCCTCATTCACTTCGTAGTTTGTAATCAGAAGATGAATGACATCCCGATCCTTCCATCCCTTTGCGTTACATGAATATCTTTTGTCATATTCCATAATATGAATGCCAGGCTGATTGTAGAGGTCATATATAAAGTCAGTCTTGCTGATAATCATCATCCACTTGGCTTTACATTTATTCAGAAGATAGTTTGCCAGCCTCTTGTGGTCATCCCTGTTGAACTCGTTGTTGTCATAGGCACTGAACACACAGTCATAGGGAGGGTCAAGAAATATGAAGTCATTCTCCGTGGGATTGGTTTTGAGAAGGAACTCTTCAAAGTCATAATTGTAAATGTGGGCGTTCTTGAAATGCCTCCTAACATTTTCAGACTTGTAGTATGTCAGTTTTTTGAGAAGCCTTGCCTTGGACAAGCCTGTGCCACCATAAGAAGTCGTGAAGTTTCCTACTTTATCATACTTGAACTGTCCTTCATATGCGAACTGATGAATATAGACCATTAGTGCTGAATGTAGAGGTTCGTTGGTTCTCTCGATAACCTTGTTGTTGAACAGATAGCGGAAGTTCTTATATACCGCTCCTTTGACAGCCGCTTCGATATTTTGACAAATCCAGTCTCTGTCTGTTCGACCCTTTCTCTTTAATCCGACGAACTTTCCCTTTCCGCTCCCTATATAGTCTTTCAACTCCTGAACGAGAGTGCACGGGAACGATGTGAACCCACCAATTATGTCAAGGATTTCCTCCTTATTGGTCTCACACCATTCTGATACTGTCCTCATCATCTTATTTTTGGACAATACACCAGTTCTGAACTGTTCGTATATATTGGCCAGCATATCCTGATACCTGTGTGCAAACTCACCAGCCTTCACTATTGACATGTCAATTGCTTCAAGATAGTGACAGAACCGTTCGTCTGATGAAGCGATGTTTTTGTATAGGGTAATCAGACGGGGGCTGAAATCGTTGATATAATGTTCTTTGGCATTGCTACCCATGAACACGGAACCACCGCCCACAAAAGGCTCAAAGAAACGGTCATACGAAGGAACGTTGGGAAGTATGTATTTGAGTTCGTTCTTCTTGCCACCGGGCCAGATGACAATCTGTTTAAGTCCTGAGGCGGCATTGGATGAGTTGTAGGCACAGCTGTGTTGTTCTTCCTTCTTTTCACCAATAGTGATACATGCGATGGTTCTCATTAGGTTTTCAATAGCAGTTTTGTCCATCTTCTGTTCTATTTCACCAGTGATGGGATTGACCGTGAACATGTCCTTGCAGGCATTGAACAGTTCTGAAAGAACGGCTGTCCAGACGGGATTGATTGTGGTTGTTGTAGGTGCCATGTTGTTTTGTAATTTAGTTTATTACTATCGTTGTTTGGGCTAACAAACTTCCAATCTTACTTCGAGACTCAAAGTCTTGAGTTTGATAAGGGTCTCAACCTTATCTTAGGAAAGGGAGGCAAAGGAAAGTCCAAACTATTCAATGCCTTCTACTGGGTGTTCTTCGGTAAGATATATATATCCGATATCGGATGGAGAGCAACCAATGGGTTACCTAACAACGCTAACTTTGTGCTTCAAAGACACGAGTTGTTCAATAAGAAAGCTCTCTATGATGCTAAAGTTGGAGATGAAATTACTTTATTAGTTACATTGGAATTGGAGGACGATAAAGGTGTTATATATAACATCGAGCGCTCAGCTGTTGCAACAAGATTAGATTATCCTGAATGGGATAATGCAAATGCGTGGAGAGTCTCAGACAATATGCTCAAAGTCATTTTTGAAGGACCAACTGGTACAGTTATCCGAAATAATGATTTAGCAGAGGACCAAATCTCAGTTCTCTTCCCGGAAAGCATCAGAGACTATATATGGTTCCAAGGCGAATCTCTCGACTCACTAATCAACTTCCGAAAGAAAGAAACACTAAGGGATGCTGTAAAACACATCTCTTATTATCCTTATTACGAGAAGCTGTCTACTATCATTGCTCTTGCAAAAGCAAAGATAGTATCTCTTGAGTCAAAACATCTCAAGGAAAAGAATAAGCACAACACACAAGTTACTCAACTTATTACTACGGAAGAGTATCTCCGAACTCACATAAATAGTGAGACGAAGAAGAAACAGCAACTTGAGGAAAATGTTGCCATGATTGAGGTGGCATTAGCTCAAGATGAGACAAAACTCTCAGGCATGGCTTCCTTTACAGGGCTTGTCGCTCAATATAAGACGGAGGAGAACAATCTACGAGCAATCAACGATGAACTGACCCATTTAGACGAAAGACAGCGCTCCCGCCTTCCGTCTCTTTGGGTTCTGAGAGGCACCCAAGGTCTGATTCAGCGTGCAAAGGAAATCATCGAGATGCACGTTGAAAGTGAATATACAGCTCCTGAGAAAAAATATCTCGACAATCCGGGAAAAGCAAAACTCGAAGAAATCCTGCGAGATGGAGTCTGCTATGTCTGTGGCTCTAAAGTTGATGCTGAGCATCAACATGCCATTGACTATATCAGAGAACGTCTTCGTCTTCAGGAAGAATACCTTCAGGAAATGGAAGATTTCAAGGCCAACCTCGAAATTTCCAAACGATTCAATATGTTCATTGGTCGCATACAAGATTACCCTGACACGCTGCTGTTACCTATCGGGCGTATCGATAAGGAATTCGAGGAAACTGAAAACGCGATAGAGAAACTCGTTTCAAAGAGGAAACGAGTCAATGAAAAACTTCGAGACCTCGATGCAAAGATTGCCGAAGTCAAAAAGAAGTATGGTGTTGACCCTGTGCAACAGGCAAGTACTGCATCACTCATAAAAAATAGCATCAATGCTTCGCGTGGAAATTTGCAGAATCTTCGACGCCAACTCTCAGCCTGTGAGAAAACAATAGCCGACCTGAATAACCAACTCAAGCAGGTTTCTAAAGAACTCGCCTCCTTAGGTGCTAAAGACAGTAACGTAAATAGTGTTGAAGAAACTCAGTGGAAAAATCTTTCGCTTTTCCTTGAGGACATCTGCGCTCGCGTTCAAGAAAAAGCTCGTAAGAAACTACTTGAGCAGATACAGGAACGAGCTAATCAATTCTATGCTCGATTCACCGAGCATGACAATGGATACCGAGGAAAAGTCGAAATCGGCAATGATTATTCTATTGCCTTCGACGCCGGCCTCAATACTAGCCATGAGGATAGAAAGAAAATGAGCATCATCAATGCTCTTCTTTCCCTCAATCAGGATGCAATCGGTACTTTCTATCCTTTCATCTCGGATGCCCCGACGTCAAGCTTCGACCCTGAAACTACGCACAAATACCTCAGAGGTATCAAAGATATTTTCCATCAGACAATAATCATCACCAAGGATGTAGAAGAAGGTTCTGATAATTACAACGACCTTTACAACGAATCTAATGTTTCACGAATCTACACGCTCAGTAGCAAGATACACGGCAGCGTTAAAGGTGACCCTGGAATCCACGAAGTATCAACTCAAATCGAACGTAAAAAGTAACTGAAATGGAAGATATATTTGACATTAAGTTCACTTTTGAACAAAAGATCAAAGAAGAAGTCATCCTTAAGTTTTCTAACAAACAGGGTGGCCAGTTCAATGTGTTCTCATCTCATTGGCAGTGCTTCGTTTGGGCAGCTACTATTGGCTTCCTAAGGGACGAGAGGCGCCCTTTACAATCTCCACTGGCAGACAGACCCTTCAAACTCAATACAATGATAGCTAATGGAGGAGAATACGATGCAAAAGCTCTCATCCTTATGCTTATTGCAAAGACTGGGAGTCTTGAAATTCTAAAGACACCTACAGAGGCCATTCAGATTATCAATGAATACGCAAACGCCGGATTCTATCACATTATGAAGCTCATGGAAAGTGGAGAAAACACCTTCAATGACTTCGAGCAAGTCAAGCAAGAAATCTTTAGTAGAGAATGAAAAATAAAGAAGATTATCTGCTCGACTTCGCAAATCTAAAGAGGAATCATCAATTCCAACGCCCAGCACCTCAGAAAAACATCTACTATCTTTCGATAATAGATGCTATAACCTGTGGATTTATTATCTCAAATAAATTTACTTTTATTCCACAGTTAAAGAGCAAATTTCTTGACTATTGGAATGCTTTCGTCGGAGATGAAAAAACCTACAAAGCCGACATCTCTCAGCCTGCGTTTTACTGTGACGGAGCCCCGTTCTATAGGTTTGTCGCTTATCCTGACAAAATAAAGAAGCGGTGGACTACGGAAAAAAGAGGTTAATAAAACGTATGAATATGAGCTACTTTATTGAATTACATGAGAGTTGTAATGGATTAAGACCACTTTTAGTGAATATCGAGGAAGTTGTATATATTGAACCGCACCCTCAAAATGGCTGTTACTTATACTTCAATGGAGCCCTACATTCTTCCTCAAACAATTCGTTAAGTGGGTCACAATTGTGTATCCATGTTGTAGAATCATATTCATCAATTAAGCAAAAAATAAAGTTCATATGACAGACTTTATTGTTCCGTTAGATGACAAAATAAAAGACTTTGGATATCATCTTCGCGCTAATGCAAGAACTATTCTGTCCTCAAGGTTTGGAGACGGGAAAAGTTACTTTTTGAATGCTATCCGTAATGATCAAGTTTTAGCAAAAGAATTTGAGTTCCTCACATTATACCCTGTAAACTATCAAGTAGCTGATAACAAGGATATATTCGACATGATTAAACGAGATATTCTATTTCAGCTAATGCTTCATGGTATGCTTACTGATAGAATAACCTTTACAAATTCCGAGGCATGGTCATGGTTTATATATTCAAAAGGAGCTAATCTTGTATGGGATCTCCTTCGAGTTATTCCAGATTTAGGCATTGACTCTAAGGTTGGAACAAGTATTGTGGGATTGTTGGCTACTAAGAAGTTGTTCAAGTCAATCAAGGAGAAGTTCGATCTTTTCAGAAAGAAAGATATGAATGATGAAGATGCCATACTTGACGAATTTCTTAAACAAGCGCAAAATTCTCCATATCAATCTGACCCGATTGATTCTATCATTCATAGAATCATTAAAGATTATAAAAATCAAAACAGTAAAAGGTTAGTTTTGATTATTGAGGATCTTGATAGGATGGACCCCGCGCATATATTTAGAATCTTAAATGTCCTCTCAGCTCAGATAGACATAGATTATAAAATAGATACGCCAGAGGATTTTGATAAATATCGTGATAATAAGTACGGATTTGATAATATAGTTCTTGTTGTCGATAATGATAATTTGAAAAATATTTATCGCCATTTTTATGGTCAATATACAGACTATAAAGGCTATATTAGCAAGTACCTAAGCAGTTCGCCGTTTGTTTACTCTCTACAAGAAACTCGGAGTAAATTTATAATAAATTATTTGAGTAATCTTACCGGGTTCCCTATAAATATTATTCAGGGCATCTTCAAAAAAGAAATCATTGACAATCAGACAATGAGAGAACTGATTCAATCCTTTGACATAAATTGTCAAGTTAAAGAGCAGCCATCAGTAAAGATTAATGGCAAAACCACAAAATTGAATCAATCAGTTCTTTTGTTGTGCGCACTGATGAGAAGGCTCAATTTCACCACAGAAGATATCATTCATCACATCCTATCGATCAAGAGTCTTGATAAAGAAGAATTTCATAAAAAAGTAACGCCTTTTATGTTTCTTCTAGAAGATTATAGAGAATCTTCATCTATCTCTATTTTAGAAAGGGATGAATCATTGAGGTCAACTGTTCAACGTATATTAACTTTAAGTGAGGATGGAACGGGATGCTTGGGCTCAACAAGGTATTCAGTCGGGAAAAGTGATACAACAAGTTATCAAGAAACGATAAAAAAGATTCTTGAATTTGTAGTTTAATTAATCTCTCTATGAAGATATATGAAAAAAGGATAATTCTTTAGTTGTTCTTATTGATTAGGTTGACGATGACTTTGACCATTGTGTCCTTTTCCTCGGTGCGGCTTTCGGCAATCATGAGGGTGAGGGCGACAAGGGTATTATCGGCGATGCGCTTGGTGCCGTCCTCATTATAAAGGATGCCATTGCCGTTGAGGAACCACAGGAACAGTGTGGCGGCTATGCGTTTGTTGCCGTCGCTGAAGGAGTGGTTCTTGGTAACGAGATACAGGAGCATGGCTGCCTTCTCCTCAACTGATGGATAGAGGTCAACGCCGCCGAATGTCTGGTATATCTGTCCGATTGAGCTTTTGAAGGAATCATCTTTCTCATTGCCAAACAATGTGCTGCCTCCGAATTTCTCGTGAAGTTCGCGGATGACTTCCATTGCGTTTTCGTATGTGGCATGGAACGCCTCTTTGCCGGTGGTTTCCTCAATCTTCAATTCCTGATAATCGTAGCGGTCGAGAGTGTCGAGTGCGTATGTGTAATCGACAACGACATCGAGCAACGAGCGACTGTCCTCTGTCAGTTTCTCCTGATTCTGAATTGTGCGTCCCAATACCTTGACCAACTGGCTCAACTCGTCGTACTTCTGCACAGCAACACGCTCGTTGATAGCGTAGCCTTGCAAGAGGTACTGTTTCAAAACCTGATTAGCCCAGATACGGAATGCAGTCGCGTTTTTGGAGTTGACACGATAGCCTACCGAAAGAATCGCATCAAGATTATAGAAGTTGGTCTCTGTAGTCTGAGTCTTCCCGGCTATTGCACCGTGCCGAGTGGTTGTTTCCATTTTGGAAATAACCATATCTTCTTGAAGTTCGCCGGATGCGAAGATGTTCTTAAGGTGTTTGGAGATTGCCGGTACTTTTGTTCCAAACAATTCCGCAATCTGACGCTGTGTAAGCCAGATTGTATCTCCTTTGACTCTTACATCTATTCGGGTGTCCCCCTGCGGAGTCTGATATATTACGAGTTGAGAATTATTCGTTTCCATATACAAAGGTATTAATTTTTAGTCAATCTGGTGTATTAGAAGGAAATATCAGGCAGGGAGTCGATGGCTTCGCGTTTGAGGGAATCGACGGCGCGGGTGTATTTCTCGGTGTGCTTGAGCCCGGCGTGTCCGAGAAGCGAGGCGACGGTTTTGATGTTGGCTCCGTTGTTGAGCAGGTTGACTGCGAATGAGTGTCGGGCGCAGTGCCAGGTGATATGTTTCTCGATTCCGGCACGAGCTGTCCAGTGGCGCAATGCTTTCAGACACATGGTGTGGGAAGGCAAGGGGAAGATGAGCTGGTTTTTGTCGCCGTTCTTCGGCTCACCCATGAGATTGAGATGAGTATCGTTCAACGGCATGTTGACCCAACTTGCCGAGCTATGTCCGGCAGTCTTCGCCTGATTGAATCGGAGGAGTCGGTTAGAGAAATCGACCTGTGCGAAAGTCAAGTCCTTGACATCGCAGAACCGCAG
>ERZ1673743.3601-NODE-3601-length-11693-cov-5.481268_pt1 | contig 11693 bp, 7 predicted proteins | sample MGYA00580197_ERZ1673743 | MGnify/ENA primary metagenome ERZ1673743 (study PRJEB41218, sample SAMN15661795) | gut metagenome | host: Homo sapiens | place: Canada: London | collected 2015-08-20/2019-03-30 | study: EMG produced TPA metagenomics assembly of... | reverse complement strand
ATGACCAGGAATGCAAAATACCAGATGGAATTTTCAGACTTTCAGAAGATACAAAAAAAAGAGAAGCAGAATACAGCGAACTACATTCTCCTGGAAAAGGAGATTGAGCAGAATGGATGGCATGCCGCGTGCTATCTGCCGAAAAAAGGCATCATCAGTCCGATGCAGCCGATTCTTCTGATGGTTCTTCTGATGTGGGCAGGCTGCGTTATTTTCTCTGCGGTCGTGATTATGAAATTCTCCGGAAACATGGCGCACCGCCTTGAAAAGATAAAAATGACAATGTCCGAGGTAGAAGAAGGAAATCTGGAAGTGGAACTGGTTTCTACAGAAAGGGATGAAATCGGTGATCTGACGCGTGGCTTTAATCAGATGCTGTCACGCATCCGTCAGCTGATTCAGGAAGTCTATGAGAGCCGCATCCGCCAGAAACAGTATGAGATGACGGCGCTCCGCGCACAGATTAACCCGCATTTTCTGTATAATTCCCTGTCGCTGATCAACTGGAAAGCGCTGGAAATCGGTTCGGATGATATCAGCAAGGCGACGCTGGCGCTTTCGCGGTACTACAGGACTTCCCTGAACAAAGGCAAAAATACGATGTCCATCCGCGAGGAGATCGACAATGTGCGTTCGTATCTGCAAATTCAGGAAATGTTTCATGACTACAGCTTTACGGTTAAAATGGATGTAGCGGAGGATATTCTGGATTACCGTACATTGAACCTGATTCTGCAGCCGCTTGCCGAAAATGCGATTGCGCATGGAATTGACCGGCGGCGCGGCAGTGAGCCCGGCGTGATCACAATCAGCGGACGGCGTGACGGAAATTGTGTGGTACTTTCCGTGGCAGATAATGGTGTTGGTATGGAACAGGAGAAAGCACAGACAATTTTGACGGAGAAGAGCAGCGGCTACGGTGTGCGGAATGTCAATTCCCGGATTCAGCTCGAATACGGAGAAGCGTATGGTCTTTCGATTGAGAGTGAGCCGGGAAAGGGAACAAAAGTGACGGTGCGGATTCCGGGCGTGGAAAGGGAGGTACAGGCATGATGCAAAAAAAACTTGCGGCAGGCCTTGCTGTACTGCTGGCAGCGGGAATGGCGCTGAGCAGCTGTGGAGAAAGTGGCGCAGCAGGAAATGATTCTGTTTCCGATGCTGCCGGAAATGAGGCTGCGGCTCTTACGGAAGCGAAAACAACGCCGTACGGACGTTACCCGGAAACCATCACGTACACGCTGGCAAAAATGACGGGTGTGAATAATTCCAATCTCCCGGAGGGAGAAACCTATGAGGACAATGCCTATACACGCCTGATCCGCGAAATCATTAATGTACAGAACGAGGATGTTTATGAAAACTACGGTGATACCTATAACGTTGGCATTTCTACCATGATTGCAACAGGAAACATTGCCGATATCATGGTTGTGGATCAAAAAACGATGAATGCCATGCAGAAAAACGATCAGCTTGCCGATCTTACAGAGGTTTATGCAAATTGTGCCAGCGACCGTATCAAGGATATTTATGCAAGCTACGGTGAGGAGATTCTGCAGGGCTGTACCTTTGACGGAAAGCTGATGGCATTCCCGGAAACCAACATTTCGGACGGTCCGAATCTTCTATGGGTGCGGAAGGACTGGATGGAAAAACTGGGACTTTCCGTACCGGAAACGATCGATGATGTGAAACATATTGCGTTGACGTTTGCAGAGGAGAATCCGGCAAACCAGGAGATGGGTAACATCGGTCTTGCAGTCAGCACAACTCTGTACGGCGGCACGGGCATTTCTTCGGAATACGGCATGAATCTTATTTTTGCCTCATTTGGTGCATATCCGGGAAGATGGCTGACGGATGCGGAAGGAATGCCGGTTTATGGTTCCGTTCAGCCCAATGTAAAAGACGCACTTGGCATGCTGGCCGACTGGTACCAGGAGGGCGTCCTTGACCGGGACTTTTTGATCCGCACACAGGATGACATTGCCGAGCTCATTGCCCAGGGACGCTGCGGCATTTTCTTCGCACCGTGGTGGGCACCGAACAACCCGCTCTGGCGCTGTCATGAGACGGATCCGGAGGCCGACTGGCAGCCGTTTCTGATTCGGACCGGGAAGGATGGAAGTGTGCGATACTGCAACGAAAAGCTGACCGGAAATTATGTGGTAGTGCGAAAAGGGTATGAATATCCGGAGATTGTGCCGAAGATTCTGTCGGTGATGTTTGATTATATGCGCTATTCCTACGATGATCCAAGGGGAGAATTTCAGCAATATTATACGGGAAATATCGATCCGACGGCACGCCCCTTAGCAATCAATCTCGACTATAATCAGGCACTGACGATCTGTTACGAAAATCTGCAGGCGGCACTGAACGGGGAAAAATCGGAGGATGAGCTGGAGATTTTGGAAAGATCGTTCGAAAAGGTATGCCGCGCCTATCTGGAGAACCCGAAAACAGCGAGTGCGGAGGAGTGGAGCGCGTATTTATCCCGTATCACAGCCTGCTCGCTTTTAAGCGACGAAAAGATTCAAAGAGTGAATACGATTTATCCGACCCGGACGAAGACCACAGAAACATATCGTTACACCTTAAAAGAACTGGAATCGGAGACCTTTTTAAAAATTATCCGGGGCGAGTCTGAGCTTTCTTCTTTTGACGACTTTGTAAAAGAGTGGCAGGAGGAAGGCGGAAATGAGATCATTCAGGAGATGATTCAGGAAAGGAAAAGCCTGAGTTCACAGGAAGATCAGAAGACAGAAGAAAAAGCCGAGCAGAAGGCGGAATAAAAAACAGAATAAAAAACAGAAGAGGAGGCAGGACGCACCGGAAAAACGGTGCGCGGCCTCTTTTTTTGTTGCGGAAAAGAATTCTGCAGATTGCGGAAATGATTTTCCGGATACGCTCCGGTGTAGAAATGTAACGTAGAAATCCAACATAGATCATAGATTCTTGATATTTCAGAAAAATCCGCCAACTGCTATAATAAAATCAATAAGAACGAGAGATACCAAGCAGCAAATGCGATATGACAGCAGACGTTCCAGAAAGAAAAATCATATAAGGAGGATTTTCAATATGAAAAAGAAAGTAGTATCTATTATGATGACCGCAGCACTTGCAGTTGGCATGCTGGCAGGATGCGGAAACAGCGACAGCGGTTCTTCAAATGCCGCTTCCGGAAACGATTCCAAGAGCACATCCGAGGCAGGAAGCACAAGCGCATCTGCTTCCAACGCAGCAGAGGAAGAGGAAATTACCACAACCCTTACCGTATGGTCTCCATCAGAGGATCAGGCAAGCGACAGCGGTGAGTGGCTGCAGACCATGTGCAATCAGTTTGCAGAGGAGCATCCATCCTGGCACATTACCTTTGATTACGGTGTATGCGCAGAGAGCGATGCAAAAGATACCGTAACACAGGACGTTGAAGGAGCAGCAGATGTTTACATGTTTGCAAACGACAACCTGACATCCCTGATCGCTGCAAACGGAATTTCAAAACTCGGCGGACAGACAGTTGAGGAGGTAAAAGAGAACAACTCTCAGGCAATTGTAGATTCCGTATCCGTTGACGGCGATATCTACGGTGTACCATTCACCACAAACACCTGGTTTATGTACTATGATAAATCTGCATTCACTGAGGATGAAGTGAAAAACCTGGATACCATGATCGCAAAAGACAAGATTTCCTTCCCGATTACAAACTCCTGGTACATTGCTTCCTTCTACGTAGCAAACGGCTGTACGCTGTTCGGTGAGGACGGAACAGACGAGGCAGCAGGCGTTGACTTCGAAGGCGATAAAGCAAAAGCAGTGACCGATTACCTGGTTGACCTGGTAAACAATCCGAACTTCGTATCTGATGCAGACGGATCCGGTCTTTCCGGTCTGCGTGACGGTTCTGTAAAAGCAATGTTCTCCGGTTCCTGGGATGCATCCGCAGTTAAAGAGGCACTCGGTGATAATTACGGTGTTGTACAGCTTCCGACCATCACCATCAACGGCGAGGAGAAACAGATGAAATCCTTCTCCGGTTCTAAAGCAATCGGTGTGAATCCGAACTGTGAATATCCGCAGGTTGCAGTTGCTCTTGCAAGATATCTCGGAAGCGCAGATGCTCAGAAAGCACACTATGAAATGAGAAACGTAGTTCCGTGTAACGAAGAGCTGCTTTCCCAGATCACAGACGATGCACTGGTAACTGCTCAGAACGATACCTTCAACAATACTTCTATCATCCAGCCGTTCGTTAAGAATATGAGCAACTACTGGACTCCGGCAGAGAATTTTGGTAAATCTCTGGTCAACGGTGAAGTTACCCATGATAACGCTGCAGAAATGACAGAGAAACTGAACACAAGCATGAATACTTCTGCAGTCGAGTAAGCAAGACAGGCACTGAAGTGTTCGGAAATCAACAGGATTGAAACCACAGGCATTGTCAGACACCAGGATTGACAATGCCTGTCTTTCGGAAAGGATAGATTATGGCATCATTGAAAAAACGCGCCAAAGAGTTTGAGACTCCCTATCCGGTGACAAAAGCCATCACAAAGGGCGATGCGGTCACGAAACTTTCCATGTTTGTCATGGGACTGGGAAATCTGGCTCACAAACAGATCGTAAAGGGTATTTTATTTCTGGCAGTAGAAATTGCGTATCTCCTGTTTATGATCGAAGGCGGTATCAACAATCTCTATCATCTCATCACCCTGGGCGGCCGTGCGCAGGAAGAGGTGTGGAACGAGGCCAAGGGTATTTATGAATATACCGGCGGCGATATGACAATTCTGTTCCTGCTCTACGGAGTAGCAACGATTTTTATTACGGTTCTCTTCTTTATGATCTGGCGTGTCAATATGAAGAGCGCTTATGAGGTAGAGTGTCGTGCAAAGGAAGGGAAACATATCAACACCATCAAAGAGGATCTGGAAGCACTCGTTGACAAGAGACTGCACTGGACCCTGCTGACACTTCCGATTCTCGGTATTGTGATTTTCACAATCCTTCCACTGGTCTTTATGATCTGTATGGCTTTCACCAGCTACAGTAAAGTCGGCGACCATCTGACGATTTTTCACTGGGTTGGACTGAAAAATTTCAGTACGGTTCTTGGCATGGGCAACTCGATCGGCAAGACATTCTGGTCTGTTCTTGGATGGACCCTGATCTGGGCTGTGCTCGCTACCTTCCTGAACTATATTCTTGGTATGATTCTTGCGATTGTCATCAATCGTAAAACAACCCGCATCAAGGGGTTCTGGAGATTCTGTTTTATGCTCTCCGCTGCAATTCCGCAGTTCGTTTCTCTTCTTCTGATGCGTACGATGTTAAAGGACAACGGCCTGATCAACAACCTCTTGGTTCAGGCCGGTCTGATCAGCAGTCCGCTTCCGTTCCTGACAAATGCGACCTGGGCGAGAGCAACGGTTGTTATCATCAACCTCTGGGTTGGTATTCCGTTTACCATGATGCAGGTTACCGGTATCTTACAGAACATTCCGGGTGAGCTTTACGAGGCAGCCCGTGTTGATGGCGCAGGTCCTGTGACAATTTTCTTTAAGATTACGCTGCCGTATATGCTGTTTGTCACGACTCCGTATCTGATTACGACGTTTACGGGTAATATCAACAACTTCAACGTTATTTATCTGCTGACTGCAGGAGCACCGGTTCCGGTCGGAGCAACCGCCGGAAAGACGGACCTTCTGGTTACCTGGCTGTACAAGCTGACGGTTGACTTACAGTACTTTAACGTTGGTGCGGTTGTCGGTATTCTTACCTTTGTCATTCTGGCTGTGGTTTCACTGATCACGTACCGGAATACTGGTTCTTACAAGAACGAGGAGGGATTCCAATAATGAATAACAAAGAGAAAAAAACACACTCCATGAAAGCGCGTGGAATGATTTCCGATGTGATTGTACATGTGGTTCTGGCACTGCTTGCGATTGTGTGGGTGATTCCGGTTCTGTGGATTGCACTCTTAAGCTTCAGTACACAGAAGGGATCTTATGTTACCAGCTTTTTCCCAAAGGGATATACGCTTCATAACTATGTGCGTCTGTTTACAGATACGCAGGTGTTAGACTTTCCGCAGATGTTTAAGAACACATTTATCATTGCGGTGTTCAGTTGTCTGATTTCTACAATATTTGTGCTTTCGGTTTCTTACTGCATGTCGAGAATGCGGTTTAAAATCCGTAAGACTTACATGAACATCGCGATGATCTTAGGTCTGTTCCCGGCATTTATGTCGATGGTTGCTGTCTACTATATTTTAAAGGCAGTTGGCCTTTCGGAGGGATCGATGATCCGTGTGGCATTGATTCTGGTGTACTCGGGCGGTTCCGGAGCGGGATTCCTGCTTGCAAAGGGATTTTTTGATACGGTTCCGAAGGCACTGGATGAGGCGGCTTATCTGGATGGAGCAACGAGATTCCAGGTATTTACGAAGGTGACAATTCCACTGAGTAAGCCGATTATTGTGTACACGACTTTGAGTGCATTTCTGGGACCGTGGCTGGACTTTATTTTCGCAAAGGTTATCTGCAGGGCGAATGCGAAGTATTATACGGTTGCACTGGGTCTGTGGAAGATGCTGGAGAAGGAGTATATCGACAGCTGGTATACTTGCTTTGCGGCGGGAGCGGTTTGCATTTCGGTGCCGATTGCGATTTTGTTTGTTGTAATGCAGAGATATTATACAGATGGGCTTTCAGGAGCCGTCAAAGGATGATTTGTGGAGCAGCCGATGAGGGGTCGGCTGCTCTATTTGTGTGTGGGGGACGGGAGGAGTGGTCTGGATCTGCCCGGAGGGCAGATCGGCGTGAGATTGTTGTGTGTGGAAGGGGAGAGTGTGTTGGAGGACGGGGAGAGGGGCTGGATTCGCCCGGAGGGCGAATCGGCGTGAGTTTGTTGACTGGTGCGAAGTTTGGAGATAGAATGAAAAAAAATATTTCCGGAGTTTTTTGTGCTTGATTTTATGAGAACAGAAAAGTTCCGGGAACATATTGTGTGAAATTTGGAGGTTTTGCGGTATGGATAGGATTCGACTGAATGCTTCGGAGTGGATGGATTTTCGGAGTGGAGAAAAGAAGTGTTTTTTGCTGACAAACGGACTGGGAGGTTATTGTTCGCTGACGGTGATGGGGAATGCGGCGAGGAATGATCAGGCGCTGTTGATGGGGGCACTGAAGGCGCCTACGGTGCGGGAGCATCTGATTTCGAATGTCTGGGAGACGTTGGAGGTGGATGGAGAGGAAACGGAGCTGTTTTCACAGGAGTTTGTGAATCGGACGCAGAATGTGGAGGGGTTTCGGTTTCTGGAAGGATTTGAGATGGGGAGTCTGCCGGTATGGTTTTACCGGGTGAAGGGGATTGAAATTGAGAAGACGATTGGGATGGTTCAGGGGGAGAATACGGTTCTTGTCCGGTATCGGGTGAGAAGTGGGAAGAAGGGGAGTTTTTCGGTTCGGCCGGTGATGCGGTTTGCGGCGAAGGGAGAGCAGCTGCAGGAGGGGCAGAATTTTGCGGTGGACCGGAAGTGCATTGCGAGTAATGGTGTGATTCTTTCTTATGGAACGAATGGGGAGCTTCAGATGGAGAAGGAGAGGATCTGGAGGGATTTGTTTTTTGAGCAGGATGCGCGGGATGGAAGAGATGGCATCGGAAGTGCTGTCGTGAATCATCGGATTCGGTTTGAGATGACGGGAGACGGCAGGGAGCAGGTCTTTTTTGTTGTGTATAGTCTCGCGGATGATGTGGATAAGTGGGATGAGGAAAGGATTGCGCTGTGGATAGAAGAGGAAGAGAAGCGGCAGGAGGCGATTGCGGAAAAGTCCGGGATTTCTGATCCGGTGGGAAAGCGGCTGGCGGTGAGTGCGAGTCAGTATATTACGGAACGTGCATCGACAGGTGGGAAGAGTATTATGGCTGGTTTTCCTTATTTTGCGGACTGGGGGCGGGATACGATGATTTCGCTGCCGGGGTGCACGCTGGCAATTGGGGAATATGAAGAGTGCAAGAGCATTCTTCGAACCTTTATGGCATATACAAAAGAAGGACTGATGCCGAACCTGTTTCCGGAGGGGGATGCGCTTCCGATGTATAATACGGTGGATGCGGCCCTTTTGTTTTTGGATGTGGTGTATGAGTATTACCTTGAAACAGGAGATCTGGAGTTTGTGTGCGAGGCGTTTCCGGTGATGGAGGATATTGTGTTCTGGTATCAGAAGGGAACGGATTTCCATATTAAAATGGACAGTGACGGGCTGATTATGGCCGGGGGCGGTCTGGAACAGGTGACGTGGATGGATGTGCGGATTGACAAGGAGCTGCCGACACCGCGTCACGGGAAGCCGGTGGAGATTAATGCGTACTGGTATAATGGTCTGAGGATTCTGGAAGAGCTGGCGCCGTTTGTCGGAAAGGATGGATCGGCGTATGGGAAGCTTGCGGAGCAGGTGAAGAAGAGTTTCCTCGAAAAGTTCTGGATGGAAGAGGAAGGATATCTGAAGGATGTGCTGAACGGCACGTATGAAGAGAAGCAGTTCCGATGCAATCAGGTCTTTGTGCTGGCGCTTCCGTTTCAGATGATGAGTCAGAAGCAGGGGCAGCGGATCTTACAGGCGGTTAAAGAAAAGCTGTATACGACAGCAGGACTGCGGTCATTGGAGATGGAGGATCCGGCATTTCATCCATGGATCGGCGGAAGCCAGCCGGAGCGTGACAGGGCATATCATCAGGGGACAGTCTGGGGATTTCCGCTTGGGGCGTATTTCCGTGCGGTGCTGAACTATTTCCCGAAGGAGGGAAAACAGGAAGTGCGCCGCGGACTGGACCGTCTTGCGAGCTGGATGCAGGAAGGATGCCTGTTTCATCTGGCGGAGATTTATGATGGTGCGGCGCCGGTGATGTCGAAGGGCTGCTATGCGCAGGCGTGGAGTGTCGGAGAGATTCTGCGGGTTTACAAAGAAATGGAGGGAAAGAAGATGAATGCGGTGGTGAAAAGAACGCCGGCGGAGTGGAAAAGCTTTTTTGAATCGGAAGAATTTGTGGAAAACTTTACGTATGAAGGGGATGACCTCGGTGTCTCGGTGAAGAAGAGCAGGGAATGTGATGGAAACTGGCAGATGCCGAAAAAGGATGAGCAGTTTGTGACAGAGTGGAAGCTCTGGGCGCCGACAGCAATGGAGGTTTCGCTGGAGCTGTTTTCACGTGGCAGCAGCCGGGAGTACGGGGACCGAAAAATAGCCTCGATTGCGATGACGCGCGGCGAAAAGGGTGTCTGGAGTTGTGCATTGCAGGGAGCGCGGTATGGAACGTATTATACGTATCACATTCTGCACTCAGATGGCGTTTTTGATACGGTCGATCCGTACGGCGTGGCTTCCGGTGTTGATTCGGAGCGGAGTATGGTAGTAAATCTTGCAGAGACGGACCCGGTGGGCTGGGAGCAGGATAAAAGACCGGAAATCCGGCCGGAGGACCGCTGTGTGTATGAGCTTCATGTGAAGGATTTTTCAAGCGATCCGAATTCCGGTGTTTCGGATAAGCACCGTGGAAAGTTTCTGGCATTTACGGAAGAAGGCACAACACTGAATGGAGACGGAATTCATGCGACAGGGCTCGATTATCTGAAGTCGCTTGGCATTTCTCATGTGCATCTGCTTCCTGTTTTCGATTTCGGAAGTGTGCCGGAAGACGATGCGGAAGCGTTCAACTGGGGCTACGACCCGGTGCAGTACAATGTGCCGGAGGGATCCTATGCAACCGATCCTTTCCACGGAGAGGTACGTATCCGGGAAATGAAGGAAATGGTTCAGGCACTGCATAAAGCCGGCATCGGCGTGATTATGGATGTGGTATACAATCATACGTATAATCTCGATTCGCCGCTTCAGAAAACAGTTCCTTATTATTATTACCGTGAATGGGAGGACGGCACGATTTCCAATGGCTCCGACTGTGGAAACGAGACGGCAAGTGAGCGGGAGATGTTCCGCCGCTTTATGGTTCACTCGGTTTGTTACTGGGCGAAGGAATATCATATCGACGGTTTCCGCTTCGATCTGATGGCACTGCATGACACGGAGACCATGAATGCGATCCGCACAGCTCTGAACCGGATGCCGCGCGGCGAGGAGATTCTGGTTTACGGTGAACCGTGGAAAGCAGCGGCAAGCGCAATGCAGGAGGGATATTTCCCTTCGGATAAACAGAATATCGGAAAGCTGATGGATGGCATTTCCATGTTCTGTGACGATACGAGAGATTCCATCAAGGGAAGTGTTTTCATTGCCGCAGAGGGAGGTTATGTCAATGGAAAAGAGCGTCTTTCAGCAGGAATACTTTCCGCGACAGACGGCTGGCTGGACGGAAAAGGAGCCTATGAGCCGCGCAATGCGAGCCAGCTGATTCCGTATGTGTCGGCACATGATAATTATACACTGTGGGATAAATTAAAACTGTCCGATCCGAAGCGGAAGGAGGATGCGGAGCCGGATTTTGACAAGATGGATGAGCGGACGCTTTCGATGAACCGTCTGGCGGCGGGCATTGTGATGACCTGCAAGGGAATGCCGTTTTTCCAGGCGGGTGAGGAATTTGCGCGCACGAAGCATGGCGAAGGAAACAGCTTCAAATCGTCGTGGCAGCTCAACAAAATTGACTGGACACGCGCCTTAGAGCAGGAAGAGCTGGTGGACTATTACCGTGGTCTTCTCGCTCTGCGCCGAAAATTTCAGGCATACGGAACGTGCGAGCCGGACTGTAAAAAGACATTTTTCCGTGAAAACCAGATCGCAGGTTACGAACTGGAATACCCGGATGGCCGCGCAGTCTGCGTCTTCTACAATCCATGGGAAAAAGAAGCTTTTCAGAAACTCCCGGAAGGAAACTGGAAACTGCTCTGCGATGGAAAACGCTGTGCAGAGGATGGAGCAGAGATGAAAGAAAGCATGATGCTTCCGGCAAAATCGATGGTTCTGCTGGCGTGGGAGTAAAATTGTAAATTTTGTCCCTTTTTGTCGGAATGCCGTCTGTGGAAACGGGCATCGATCATTCTGCCAGGCAGCGAGCGGGAATCAATTGTTTTTCGTTTAAGATAAAAATGCACTGTGAAATTGTCCGACGACGTTCCACAGTGCATTTTTATGTTTATGTGAGCAATGAGTCAGGATCTGTGCTTACACGAGATCCTGGCGATATCTAAGAGTTCGGATCATTATTCGTCCACAACTTCCAGTACATCCATCGGACAGGCTTTCGCGCAGATACCGCAGGCAATACATTTGGAAGCCGGATTGCCCTCGGTTTTTACGATCAGGCCAAATGGACAGGCCTTCGCACAGGCTCCGCATCCCGTACATTTTTTCTTGTTGATCATGTAAACGCCCTTCGGGTTCTGGGTGATGGCGCCTTCCGGACAGGCCTCGGCACATTTACCGCACTGCGGACAGGCGATCGGGCGAACAGCCTTTTTCTCTACGATCTGCAGACATGCCTTGTCCGGATCAAATACCTTATAAAATGCCTCAGAACATGCTCCCACACAGGCAAGACAAGCCATACAGGTGCTGCCTTTTTTTACTTTCAGTTTTTTCATTTTGTTTTATCCTCCGCTTAAAGATGTTGTTTTTCCTATTTTACCATTTTTGAACTTTTTTCTCAATGATATT
>ERZ1673743.3590-NODE-3590-length-11738-cov-13.860395_pt1 | contig 11738 bp, 10 predicted proteins | sample MGYA00580197_ERZ1673743 | MGnify/ENA primary metagenome ERZ1673743 (study PRJEB41218, sample SAMN15661795) | gut metagenome | host: Homo sapiens | place: Canada: London | collected 2015-08-20/2019-03-30 | study: EMG produced TPA metagenomics assembly of... | reverse complement strand
TGGGAAAGTTGAGGCTTTTGCTATTATTTTTTGAGGTAGTTCTGCAACACCCTCTTATAAATACAAGAAGTGCTGTACACACAGCACTTCTTGTATTTATATATTGAGCGAAGTTAACAAATTCAGTTTCCTCTGAACCGGGTCAGAGTCATGCCGAGACGCTTGATAGTGTAGCGGGAAAAGTATGAGAATGAGGAAAAATTCAGATGTTGAATTATAGTCGTAAAAGGAATCTTACGGTCAGTCAACAGCCGGGAAAGTTCATCGACTGTAAACCGGTCTATCCAATAACCGGCGGCATACCCACCGACTTCACGGCATATATCTGACAGGTATGACGGTATGATACACAGCTTTGACGCAAAGTATGTCGCGGTTGCCCGACCGGGATGCCTGATAATTGTAAAGGCGAATGTACGTCTGACAATCAAACAAGTCAACTGAATGTAGCCATGTAGCCACATGACCGTTGGCAAACGCCACTATCTCCAACTTCAAATTAAAAAATTATGACAATGACATTACGACATCCCTATCCGGCTTGATTAGCCGATGCCCTCCTGACAGCGGAGGATGGTCGCCCATGAGCGACGGAGAAAGCTGTTCCTAAATCGCTCATTGTGCGCTAATATTGACGATGATAATACAAAATGAAAGAAATAGCAACGATAAATGAGCCGTACAATAACATCAACTTTGGAATTTTGCCCTAACTTTGCAGCAGTAAACGATGAAGTCGCTTTGGACTTCTGAAAAATTAATCTGACCAAAGAAATCAAAAAGATAAAGTTATGGCAAACGACAAAAACTATCCAAAGATTGCCCTCGGCACTTGGTCGTGGGGCGCAGGGTTCGCCGGTGGCGACCAAGTGTTCGGTAACAACCTTCAGGCTGACAGTCTGCGTCCGATTTTCGACGCGGCAATGGCAGCCGGTCTTAATCTTTGGGACACCGCCACCGTCTACGGCATGGGTGCGTCGGAAGATATTCTCGGCGGTTTCGTCAAGGACTACCCCCGCGAGGAGGTTATTATCTCCACGAAGTTCACTCCGCAGATTGCATCCGAATCGCCAAACGCTATGGAAGAGATGCTTGACGCGAGCATGAAGCGTTTCGGCACTGATTACATCGACCTTTACTGGATTCACAATCCAGCAGACGTGGAGCATTGGACTCCCCGGCTAATGCCTCTGCTGAAGAGCGGCAAGGTGAAGGCGGTTGGTGTGTCGAACCACAATCTCGACGAGCTGAAACGCGCCGAGGAAATCCTCTCTGCCGAAGGCTACCACGTTTCAGCTGTGCAAAATCACTTCAGCCTTATCTACCGTTCGTCGGAAGATGCGGGTATCATCGACTATTGCCGTGAGCATGGTATGAAATTCTTCGCTTATATGGTTCTGGAACAGGGTGCGCTATCGGGGAAATATGACACTGAACACCCGATGCCAGCCGACAGTCAGCGCGGACAAACTTACAATAGCCAGCTTCCCCGCATTGAACGGCTCATCGCCGAAATGCGCGAAATCGCCAATCGCCATCAGCTGACAGTGCCAGAAGTTGCAATAGCGTGGGCCATCGGCAAGGGTACGCTGCCGATTATCGGCGTGACAAAGCCCTCTCATGTTGAGGCCGCAGCCAAAGCCGCCAATGTCACTCTCTCGGTTGAAGATATTGCGCATCTCGACAAAGTGTCGCACGGACTTGATGTCGACACCAAAGGTTCCTGGGAACATCCGATGTGTTAAAACTTAATACAGAAAATCATGAAGAAACTTATTCAAATTCTTTTTATGATGGTGCTTTCACTTAACTGCGTTGCATGTGGCACAGACGATGAACCGGAAGCACCCAAGCCCGAAACTGAAACTCCCGGCACTGACAACGAGGATAATCCGGAAAATCCCGAAAAGCCGGAGAGCGGTAAAACCCTGATTGTCTATTACAGTTACACCAACAACGTTAAGACAATCGCAACGGAACTTGGCAAACAAATCGAAGCTGATGTCATCGAGGTGCAACCCGCTGAAAAAGGACTCGACTATGCCGCCAACAACTACGCCATCGGAAGTGCACAGATTGCAGCCATCCGTGACAATCCCGGTGAGGCATCTTCATATCCAGCAATCGACAAGGTTGAGGTCAAGATGACCGACTACTCGACAGTCATAGTAGCAGCACCACTTTGGTGGAGCAACATGGCCGCTCCCATGCAGTCGTTCCTATTCCAGTTCGGCAAGGAAATGGCAGGGAAGAAAATCGGACTTATCGTGTCGAGCGCAAGCAGCGGAATCAGCGGTGTCGAAGCCGATGCAAAACGCCTTATCCCCGATGGAGAGTTCTTGTCGCCCAGCCTCTGGATCCGCTCATCTCAGACTTCAAACGCCGCAAATATGCTTTCCGATTGGCTGAAACAGATTAACTTCTAAAAGCGAGAGTATGAATAAAGTATATTGTCTCATCATAATAATGTTAGCGTCAATCAATATGGCAAGCGCACAGACAAAGGTGGTTCAGACCGCAGGACGTGACCAATTGGGCGATTTCGCTCCAAAGTTCGCCGAACTCAATGACGATGTATTATTCGGTGAGGTATGGAGCCGCACTGACAAATTAGGTCTTCGCGAACGTAGCCTTGTGACGATAACCGCACTTGTCAGCACAGGCATAACTGACTCCTCACTGACCTATCATCTCCAGACGGCAAAGAAGAACGGCATAACACGCACAGAAATCGCCGAAATCCTCACTCAGGTCGGGTTCTACACCGGTTGGCCCAAGGCATGGGCAGCCTTTCGTCTCGCAAAGGATGTATGGGTCGAGGATTCCACAGCCTCAGATGAAAAGGAACGTTTCCAGCGCGAGAGTATCTTCCCGATTGGGAAACCCAACGATGGGTTCTCGAAATACTTCATCGGTCAAAGTTACCTCTCTCCGCTTTCGGCCGAACAGGAAGGCATCTTCAACGTGACTTTCGAACCGCGTTGTAGAAACAACTGGCACATCCATCACGCCAAGAAAGGCGGTGGCCAGATTCTCGTCTGCGTTGCAGGCACCGGATGGTATCAGGAATGGGGTAAACCCGCCAGAAAGCTTTATCCCGGCGATGTGGTCAACATCCCCGCAGGCGTTAAGCACTGGCACGGAGCCACGGCTGACAGCTGGTTCTCCCATCTGGCGATTGAAGTTCCGGGAGAAGGAACAAGCAACGAATGGCTTGAGGCTGTTGTTGACAATGAATATGACAAACTGAAATAAACACTGACATGAAAAAGAACATAGGCTCGGTGCTGGCACTTTATCCAACCCCTGCGGTTGTTGTAGGCACCATTATTGAAGAAAATCCGACTTGGCTGCTCGTTGCCCACATCGGCATTATCGGGCATGACCGCGTGATGGTCAGCATGTTCAAGGGACACCATACTAATCAGGGCATCAAGGACACCGGGCGGCTGTCAATCAACGTGGTCGACGAGGCTCTGCTTCCACAGGCCGACTACGTAGGCATCACGAGCGGAGCCAAGACCGACAAGTCGAAGGTTTTTGAATGGCACACCGGCGAGGGGCAGACTCCCGTAATCGACGCGAGTCCGCTGGTTATGGAGTGCGAGGTGGTAGACAACTACGAAACCGAGACCTTCGACAACTTCATCTGCAAAATCTCCGACACCATCGTTGACGAGGATTGCCTAACCGAAACCGGGAAGGTAGACTACAACAAGCTCAAACCGGTTCTTTTCGAGATGCCGACCTACTCCTATCTCCGCACCGGCGAGATGATATGCAAATGCACCGAACCGGGCAAAGAATACCGTAAACAACATGAGGCTGAGTAGATTGCTTATCATGACAGCGTTAAGCCTCGCGGCAACGAATGTTGCTGCAATGGGCATCATCGATGTCCATTGCCACAACATTCTGCCGTCGTATCTCGAAGTGTTGGAGACGCACGATGCCCTTCTCGACGAGGGCTTCCCCCTGCCGAAGTGGGATGTGGAGTCACACCTCGCTTTCATGGAGGAGGCCGGAATAGAAACCTCCGTGTTGACGATGCCCGCTCCACAACCTTGGTTCGGGGATGTCGCCGAAAGCAAAAGGGCAGTCAGGGAGTATAATGAACATTGCGCGCGACTCAAAAAGGAATATCCCGGTAAGTTCCGATTCTGCGCGGCCCTGCCGTTGCCTGATGTCGATGCAGCTATCGAGGAAGCAGTCTACGCGCTCGATTCTCTTGGGGCTGACGGCGTGAAATTAGCGACCAACGTGCGAGGTCAATATCTCGGAGATGAAGCACTGGAACCCTTGATGAAAGTGCTTGACGAGCGAAATGCAGTGATAATCATTCATCCGCATAAGCCCACGCCTCTCAACGAGGAAATGATGGAGCAGGTGCCACTCGCAATCTACGAATATCCCGCCGAAACAACACGGACAATCGTAAACCTGCTTGCCCACAACACATTGGCCCGTTACACGAATGTCAAGATGGTGATACCTCACTGCGGTTCGTTCCTGCCGCTGGCAATTCCGAGGATGAAGGCGATTCTTCCGGCCATGATTGCAAAAAATCTGATGGAGCCGGTGGATTTCGATGCAAATCTCTCACGGTTCTACTACGATCTGGCCGGTGTCGCCTCGCCCATAGCCATCAAAACAATGCTGACAATCACCACGCCCGACCATATCATGTACGGTTCGGATTATCCATACCAGCCCGCCGACAGATTAACGGCCGGTCTGAAGCGGTTGGAGCGGGAATTGGCAGCCGACAGCGAGTTGGCTCAGTATCAAGAGCTGATTTTGCATACAAATGCCGAAAACCTTTTCAGTCATGAATGAACTTCCGATAGAAAATCTCATCAATTACGGCGACATACTGCTGAGTTGCTGCATTCCGCACGATATGCACTGGGAGCATCGTATGCCGACACATTCGGTCATCTTTGTACGCTCAGGCAAGTTAGTGGTCGAGGAGCGTGGCAAGACCCACGAAGTCGCCGCCGGAAACTTTGTATTCGTCAAACGCGACTGCTCGGTAAAGGTCACGAAAGTGCCGATGGACGGTCAACCTTACCGTGGCATCAACTTCTCGCTCCCGCGCAAGGAACTGAAGGAGTATTACGCAAAGATTGCCAACACTTGCCGCAAGATGCACGATGCCAAGCCAATCGTGAAAACGGTCAACATCCTGCCGCAGACCGTTGCGCTTAAAAGCCTGTTCAACTCCTTCCTGCCATACACGGACAGCGGCCAGACACCATCGGAGATGTGGCTGACCCTGAAAGTACAGGAAGCGATAATGGCCCTGCTCGAAATCGACAGCCATTTCTACCCGACGCTTTTCGACTTCAACGAGGTCTGGAAAATCGACATCATGGATTTTATGGAGCAGAATTTCACCGAAGACCTCTCTCTGGAGGAATTTGCCTCATACACCGGCCGCAGCCTCGCCACCTTCAAGCGCGACTTTGCCAAGATATGCTCGCTCTCACCGCTGAAATGGATACTGGAACACCGCCTTGAAAAGGCTAAAAGCCTGTTGCTTAAAAGCGATGTTTCCGCACAGGAAGTCGGCTACATGGTGGGCTTCAAAAACCGCAGTCACTTCTCGCAGGCTTTCAAGAAACACTTCGGCTGCGCCCCCGACAACTATCGCCGCATGGCTCTTGTTTAGGAATGTATGGAAAGAGACAAAATTGAAATCCGGGGTGCCCGTGTGCACAACCTCAAGGATATAAACGTAGATATTCCCCTCAACAAGATTGTGGGGGTCGCCGGAGTGTCAGGTTCAGGCAAGTCATCGCTTGCTCTCGGCGTGGTTTATGCCGAAGGTTCGCGCCGTTATCTCGAAGCACTATCGACCTACACTCGCCGACGCATATCGCAGGCACCTAAGGCTGATGTTGATGAAATCCAATATGTCCCGGCGGCAATCGCATTGCGCCAGCGTCCGGGAGTGCCCGGCATCCGAAGTACATTCGGCACGGGTACGGAACTGCTCAACAGTCTGCGGCTGATGTTCTCGCGCCTCGCCATCCACCGCTGTCCCAACGGGCATTATTGTCAGCCAACCCTCAACGTAGCCGCAGGGAAACCGATTGTATGCCCTGAGTGCAGTGTCAGTTTCTATGCACCTTCTGCTGAAGATCTGTCGTTCAACGGAGCCGGAGCCTGTCCCAAGTGCGGAGGTATCGGTACGGTGATGACCGTCGACGAGTCAACGCTGATTCCCAATCCCGACCTCACCATCGACCAAGGGGCTGTGGCTCCGTGGAACTCACTGATGTGGTCGCTGATGGCCGATGTGTGCCGCGAGATGGGCGTACGTACCGATGTGCCGTTCAAGGATTTGACCGACAAGGAAAAGGACATTGTGCTCCACGGTCCGGCGGAGAAGAAACATATACTATACCGTCCGAAGAACGGAGACCATGCCACGCCACTCGATTTCACTTTCTACAACGCCAACTATACCGTGGAGAACGCCCTCTCGAAAGTGAAGGACGACAAGGGGATGAAGCGTGTCGAGAAATTCCTCAAACAGGAAATCTGCCCCGAATGTCACGGAACCCGCCTCAGCGAAGCCGCCCGCGCCCCGCGAATCATGGACATCAACCTCGCCCAAGCGTGCGATATGACACTCTCGGAACTGGATGAGTGGGTAAAGAAAATTCCGGCGTGGTTGCCCGAGGATATGCGCGACATGGCCAAAAGCATTTCGCAATCCTATTTCGACACCTCGCGTCGACTGCTTGAACTTGGGCTGTCATACCTCAGCCTCGACCGTGCCGGTTCGACGCTATCCACCGGCGAACGGCAGCGTATGCAGTTGGCCCGGTGTGTCCGCAACCGCACCACAGGCATAATCTATGTGCTTGACGAGCCTTCAATCGGACTGCATCCTGCAAATATCGTCGGTCTCATCGGCGTGGTCAACGACCTGACCGACGATGGTAACTCAGTGCTCCTTGTTGACCATGACACCCAAATCCTCAGCAAAGCCGACGAGATTATCGAGCTTGGTCCAAAGGCCGGTGCCAAAGGTGGCAGAATAATTGCGCAGGGTACGGTAGCCGAAATTGAAGCCAATACCGACTCGCAGATAGGGCCGTTCTTGAAAGAGGCAAAAAGAAAAATCGTGCGACCGCAGACCCCGGCTTCGGAAATGTTTGCAGAAGGCACAATCGAGATGACAACGGCGCAAATCCACACCGTGCATTCGCTCGATGTGAAGATACCAAAGGGCCGGTTGATAGCCATAACCGGTGTTTCGGGTTCGGGCAAGACAACCACAATACTTGAAAGTCTTGTCCCGGCTTTGCAGGCCAACATAGATGGCACGAAGCTTCCGGAGCATGTGAAAGGCATCTCAGCCGAAGGCATCAACGCCGTCAAACTTATCGACTCGACGCCGATTGGCGCAAACGTGCGTTCCACGGTTGCCACTTACGCCAATGTCCACGATCAGTTGCGAGCCATGTTCGCCAAGACTCCCGCAGCAAAAGCAGCCAAGGTCAAGGCCAGCGACTTCTCCTACAACACCGGCTCACTCCGCTGTCCCGTATGTGATGGAACAGGCACGATAAGCCTTGATGTGCAGTTTCTCCCCGATGTCGACATCACTTGCCCGGAATGTCACGGCTCGCGCTATGCCCAAAAAGCTGATGAATTCCGCATAAAGGGTGCCGACGACAAGGAATATTCCATGCCTGAAATGATGAACATGGATGTGGACGATGCTGAGCAGGCGCTCGCCAAGCATCCTGCGTTGAAGTCACGTTTGCAGCAGCTCAATGGTATCGGTCTGGGGTACATTACCCTCGGTGAGGCCACTCCCGCGCTTTCCGGCGGTGAGGCACAACGTCTGAAACTCTCCACCGAAATGGGACGACGGCAAGAGGACAGCGTATTCATCTTTGATGAACCCACCATCGGGCTGCACCCTCTCGACACAGAGGTGTTGCTCGGTGTTTTTCAACGACTCATCGCGCTTGGAGCCACTGTGATTGTCATCGAGCACGACCTCGACGTGATAGCCAATAGCGATTGGGTGATAGACCTTGGACCCGGCGGAGGCGTGGAAGGCGGACAAATCGTCGCTCAAGGAACTCCTACCCAAATAGCGGCAAACCCTGCAAGCATCACCGGCAAATTCCTTAACCTCTGACATGTATCGACGCGATTTTATAAAAAAGATAGGACTGGCAGCCGGAGCGATTGCCTTTTCGGGAATTGCCGAGGCTTGTCAAGCCGCAACCACAAAAATAAATTCAAAGAAAATGAAAATAGTAGTCCTCACCGGAAGTCCTCGACGTAAAGGTAACACAAACACAATGGCAGAGCAGTTTATCAAAGGTGCTACTGAAGCCGGACATGACGTATTCCGATTTGACTGCGCCACAGCCGATGTGCATCCCTGCATAGCCTGCAACCATTGCGGCATGGACGGCGATTGCATTTACAATGACGATTTCTCCAAGGAGTTACGACCTAAACTTCTTGATGCCGACATGATTGTTTTCTGCTCGCCGATGTACTACTTCGGTTTCTCCTCGCAGCTCAAACGGGTCATCGACCGCTTCTATGCCATCAACTACAAGCTGATGGACTCCGGCAAGAAAGGCGTGTTTCTCATGGCCTATGCCAACACCGCCAAGAGTGAAGCCGAACCGATGCTTATGCACTACCACCAGTTGCTCAAATACCTCGGCATGACCGATGCCGGAACAGTAGTCGCCCCCGGAATATGGCCAATTGGGGCTATAAACAATACATCTTATACTCGTCAATCTTATATACTTGGTAAAAACATTTGAAATCATATATATAACTGATCTGAAAAGGCGGGGGAACCTGCCTTTACTTGTCATTAGACCTCAAAAAATCAATATTATAAACCAACTTAAATCACAATGAACACAGTTCTGATTGTTGATGCGTCTACTCCGGACACTCGGCTTATGGCTTCGCTCTTGACGCGAGCCGGTTATAAGCCGATTGTATCTGAGGAAATGGGCGCAGCAAAGGAAGAGGTGGCGAAACTGCCACCAGGTGCTGTCGTTGTCGCTGCGATGAAGTTCCGCAGCGGCACGGCACAGGAGTTAATCAACTGGCAAAAACGCATGGGCTACAAATTCCCGGTCATTGCCATAGTGGAAAATCTCAACGGCTTGGACATAGTCAATGTAATGAAAGATGGTGGAGCAGTAAACGTAATCCAACGTCCGGCGATTGACAAGCAGCTATTAGAGGCTGTCGGCAAATATGCCAAATCTGAAAATCCGGGGCTTCTTATTGCTGACGAGCTGATACCGCGCAAAAGCGAGGCATTCAGAAAAATCGTGAAGTCAATCGAAACCATTGCCGCCACAAATGCCAACTGCATTATCTTCGGAGAATGTGGCACTGGCAAGGAGCAAATTGCCAAACAAATCTATCACCAAAGCTCACGAGCGCAGAAACCATGCACAGTGATAGAGGCAGGTGGCGCAGGCCTTGTTGGTAAACACAATCCCAACTCCGACCGTAGTGAAATATACAACCGCATTGAAAGTTATTTCAAAAAAGCGGATGGAGGAACAATCATCCTCAAAAACATCCAGCTGCTTACGTTTGAGAAACAATCGGTGCTGTTGCATATTCTTGAAAACGAGCATCCCAATGTGCATGTGATATGCACCGCCAACGCATCCCTGCCGATAATGATTGCCGAAGAAACATTTCGCGACAGTCTGTTCTTCGTGCTCCGTCAAACGAGCATCCATGTGCCGCCACTGCGTGAAACATCCGAGGATATAGCTGCCATAGCCGACTTCATGTTGTCGCAGTTCGCACTAAAATCACGACAACCAAAGAAACGACTTGATGCCTCTGCGGTGAAAGCACTGAAACTCCATTCGTGGCCGGGCAATATCCGAGAACTGAAAGATGCGGTTTTGTTCGCTGCCTCACACGTTGAAAACGATGTTATAACGGAAAGCGATATCAAGTTTGATGAAGCCATCCCCGACACTGCTGAGGACTTGACCCACCGCAACCCAATGGCAGATAGGGAAAGAATCCTCAAAGCGTTCAAACGAGCCGGAACATGGCGAGGAGCATCACAACTTCTCAAAATTTCGGAAAAGGCTCTGCTTGAACAGCGTAAGAAGCACCACATCAATCGCAACGGCGAAATAGAGGTTTGAAAACCTCGCGAAAAATGCGTAACTTTGCAACGCAAATAGCAAAGAACAGCGATTGGAGAGCCAACCGCATTGAACATACTTCATAACATAACACCGCATTTTGTGTAAGTAAAAATCTGGTAAATTTTAGCTTTGGAGCAAATGCGTGATGCTTATGCTATGCACCTGCATAGCGTGCCGTCACGTTCTCCAAAAAGGTCTTACCAGATACCTTACTTATAGGCGTGATTTGGCACGCTTTTTTCGTAGTCTAATACACCCTTTCCAACATTTATCATTCTCCACCGTATATTTTCAAGGCTTTAATAAGGGGAAATAAAGAACTTTACGTTACCTATATTTGTTTTGCAACTGAAAAATAGTTACCTTTGCTGTAAATTAAAACCGCATGGGAACTAAGGAAAAACTAATAGCCCGATTTTCATCATTACCAATGATTTCACTTGGGAAGAAATGAGGCGTTTGCTTGTGGCTTTGGGATATGTTCCCGGCAACAAGGGCAAGACATCAGGCTCTCGCGTGATATTCAAGGGCGATGGATTGAAGCCTATAATGCTCCACAAGCCACATCCCGGCAATATCATCAAGGGGTATGTGATGAAACAGGTTTATGACTATCTAAAAAATGAAGGACTGATATGAATACACTGAAATACAAAGATTTTATAGGCTCAGTCGCTTTCAGCGAGGCTGACAATGTGTTTTTTGGAAAAATCGAAGGCATTGACGGTCTTGTAAATTTTGAGGGCGAAAGTGTAGCCGAACTCACAAGCGCATTTCATGAAGCGGTTGATGATTATCTTGCATATTGCAAGGAGGAAGGTCTTGAACCGCACAAGAGCTATTCAGGCTCATTGAATGTGCGTCTTACCCCCGACATACACACAAGGGTGGCGTATCTCGCCAAACAAGCTGGGGTATCTATCAACTCTTTCATCCGCACTGCTGTTGAAAAGCAGATTGCCGCCATGCTTTGAACACGATTAGTAGGCATTTTTAACGCCATAGATGCTTGAATATCGGGAGAAAAGCATTAACTTTGTATTGCCCAAATGGAATAATGGGGAAGAACATTGAAATAGTGTCGTGTGCAATTCGTGAACAACGGATATGGCGGCATTACAATATTCTGAATACTACTTAGTTACAACGACATTCCGCAGCTCCACGCGGATCACCAATAAAACAAGCCAAATTGCTAATCCACAGCAGTTTGGCTTATTTCTTTTCTCGAAATTGTCCTCCATTTGTCCTCCTGCGCCAGGATTTCGGGTCAGCGGATTCACAGGAATAGCTTTTTTTTGTAATAAATCATAACCTGTCCCGTAAAGTGCGTCACCTTGATATTACTTTTGCTGCGTAAAATGGTTGCGCACCGGCAAGCTAACTTTGCGACGTAAATCATAAATCAGCACAATATGAAGACAATAGAAGGATATGACGTGAAGATATTCACGGACAACATAGAAGAAAATGCGTTGGAGCAAATCAAGGAATTGCTGGCTCAAGCCGAAAATACGGTGCATTTGTTAAAACACGTAGAATGGAGTGTTA
>ERZ1673743.3588-NODE-3588-length-11744-cov-5.106168_pt1 | contig 11744 bp, 8 predicted proteins | sample MGYA00580197_ERZ1673743 | MGnify/ENA primary metagenome ERZ1673743 (study PRJEB41218, sample SAMN15661795) | gut metagenome | host: Homo sapiens | place: Canada: London | collected 2015-08-20/2019-03-30 | study: EMG produced TPA metagenomics assembly of... | reverse complement strand
CGAGGAGTACGAGCGCCTGACACACAGCGGACTCAACGGAGTGGTATGTTTCCAGGAAACCTACCACCGCGAGAATTACCGCAAATATCACCCTGCCGGAATGAAATCAAATTTCGAATGGCGTGTCAACGGCTTTGACCGCATGGGGCAGGCCGGCGTGCACAAGATCGGCATGGGCGTGCTGATCGGACTGGAGGAGTGGCGCACCGACGTCACGATGATGGCGCGTCATCTGCTGTATCTGCGGCGCAATTACTGGCGCACCCGTTACAGCGTGAATTTCCCGCGTATGCGCCCCTCCGAGGGGCATTTCCAGCCAAATGTCGTGATGTCTGACCGCGAGCTGGCACAACTCACGTTCGCTTTCCGCATCTTTGACCCCGATGTGGACATATCCTTCTCCACCCGCGAGCGCCCCGAATTCCGCAACAACATGGCCACGCTCGGCGCCACGTCGATGAGCGCCGGGTCGAAAACCGAACCGGGCGGTTACTATACCTATCCGCAGGCCCTGGAACAGTTCTCAGTGAGCGACGAACGCACCCCGCATGAGGTCGAGGCCGATCTGCGCGCCGCCGGCGTGGAGGTCGTGTGGAAAGACTGGGACAAAATCTTCGACTGACATGACTGCCGAATCTTCACCCTCTACCGGAGGTGACATCGCGCAGAGCCGTTATCACCGCCAGCTGTTGCTTGACGGGATAGGGGAGCGCGGTCAGCGCCTCCTTGCGGCGGCCTCGGTACTCGTCGTAGGCGCCGGCGGACTTGGTGTTCCTGCTGCGACCTATCTTGCCGCCGCCGGAACAGGCCGCATCGGGCTGTGCGATGGCGACACCGTCGGCATCACCAACCTCAACCGCCAGGTGCTTTATACCGAGGCCGATCTGGGGCACCCGAAAACCGAGTGCGCCGTGCGCCGCCTCGGTAAACTCTCGCCCGCCACGGTGATCGAGCCATACCCTGTGCGGCTCTGTGCCGAAAACGCCGGTGAAATTATCGGGCGTTATGATCTGGTGCTCGACTGTTGCGACAATTTCGCGACACGCTATCTGCTTGACGAGGTCTGCGCCCGGCTCGGAAAACCCTGGGTATATGGTGCCATAGGTGGATATACCGGTCAGATAGCGCTCATGAACGGGGCGAAACGAAGGCGGTACACCGACCTTTTCCCTGAGGCTCCGCAACCGTCAGCAGCGCCACGCGGTCCGGAACCTGTGATCGGGTTCGTGCCCGGTGTCACCGGCACCCTGCAGGCGGCCGAGGCGATAAAGCATATCACCGGATATGCCGGCACCCTCGACGGACGACTCTTTTACATCGACCTGCGCACCATGCAGAGCGGTATAATCGATTTCTGAAACCACATATAAACACGATATTCTAATAGAAAATATGGAAAAATGGAGCAAGGGAGCCTGGAAAGCGGCTTTCCCGACTTATGAGAAAATTCTCGAACTGCCGTTCATCACCGAGCTGAGCGCCGGCACACTCTCGCGCGAGCGCTTTCTGCAATACATCACGCAGGACTCGCTCTATATCGCCGAATACTTCCGTGTGCTGGCACACATAGCCTCGCGGCTCGAACGCGATGACCATGCCTCGGCGTTCATCGGATTTGCCGCCGACGGGGTGGCTGTTGAGCAGGCCCTGCATGAGGTGTATATCAAGGGGCAGAAACTGTCGCGCTCGCAGATGAGACCGGCCTGCACACTCTACACTTCGTGGCTCAAGTCACAGGCATACGCCCCCGTCGAGGTCGAGGCGGCATCCATCCTGCCATGTTTCTGGGTCTACAAAGAGGTTGGCGAGACAATTTACCGCCGTCAGAGCGGCGACGCCAACCCCTATAAGGCGTGGATCGACTGCTACGGTGACCCGGCTTTCGAGACAAGCAACAATCTTGCCATCTCGATCTGCGACGACCTCGCCGCCGCAGCCACGCCCGAGATCCGCGAGCAGATGACGCGCGCCTTCGTTCAGGCCACGCGCATGGAGTGGATGTTCTGGCAGAGCGCCTACGACCTGGAGAAATGGCCCGTGGGCGCCACAAACGAATGATTTCCTGCACCCATTGACCATGACCAGACAATACAGACGCGCCCTCACCATTGCCGGGAGTGACCCCAGCGGAGGCGCCGGCCTGCAGGCCGACCTGAAGACATTCTCGGCCCTCGGGTGCTACGGCACATCGGTGGTGGTGGCCGTAGTCGACGAGAATACCGTCGGCGTAACCGGCGTGCATCCTGTTCCCGTGGAGTTCGTGACCGGGCAGATACGGTCGGTGCTCGACGATGTAGGAACCGACGCCATAAAAATCGGCATGCTCCATTCTTCGGAGCTGATTGTGGCGGTGCGCGATACGCTGGCGCGTTATGGCGTGCGCGACATCGTGCTCGACCCTGTGATGGTGGCGACCTCAGGCGACCCGTTGCTTGAGGCCGATGCCGTGGCCACTTTGCGCGACGAGCTGATTCCCCACGCCAGGGTCATTACCCCAAACATCCCCGAGGCCGAGCTGTTGCTCGGACACGCTGTCAGCGCTCAGAGCGAGCTGCCCGACGCCGCACGCGAGCTGTCGGCACTTTGCGGCGGTGTCTCGGTGTTCCTGAAGGCAGGGCACCTCAGCGACGCCGAGCTGATCGACATCTTCTTCAATGCCGAGACAGGCCGTGTCACCGAACTGAAATCGCGCCGTCTCGACACCCCCAACACCCACGGCACCGGATGCACCCTGTCGTCGGCGCTGGCCGCATCCCTGGCCAAAGGGATGGATCTCGATTCTGCCGCCCGCGCCGCCAAGGAATATATCGCCCGGGCAATCGAGGCCGGAGCCGCCTACCGCATCGGCCACGGCCACGGTCCCGTACACCATTTTCACCAGTGGTGGTGACTATATTTCCGCATATTTCTGCAATTTCCGCAAGAAATCGGTGAAACATCTGCGGTCACAACAGTTTTGCAATTGCCGAAAATTGTGTAACTTTGTGACCGCATACGCGCAAGTGGCGTAATGGTAGCCGCGCCAGACTTAGGATCTGGTGCCGCGAGGCGTGGGGGTTCGAGTCCCCCCTTGCGCACAGAACTGCAGAAAAACCTCTGCCCTGACGGGTGGAGGTTTCTTTTTTTGTTCCCTGGCCGTGTGGTGATGGCTGAGAATCGTATAAAAGCAGTGCGTGATTCGGAATAAGGGCCTTGTGTACGATTTGCCGCCCGTTTTTTAAGAATTTGCCGTGGCCGTGGCAGATTTTCGTCCGTTACCTTTGCCGTGGAAAATCTTGCGATGACTTGACATTGACCATGCGGATGCTGATAATCCGAAAGTATTGCCGGTTGATGTTTTCTTTACCTTAAGTTCATTTTTCTACAAATACTAACCCAAATTTCAATAATGAAATTCTCTTTACTGAATACTGCGGTCCTGGGCGCGGTTTTATTGCCGGCATCACAGGCCGTGGCGCAAAGCGCTCCGGCGGGCTATCAGGTGTCGCTCGCCGAGAACTTCGACTCGTTCGATTCCGGTTTCTGGAAGTGCGAGGAGGGGTACCAGCGCAATAACGAAATCCAGAACTATACTTCGAAAAACGTCTGGGCGGCCGACGGCAACCTCGTCATACACGCCAATTATTACGAAGATACATACTGGCTGACCCGTCCGGACTGGGGCGGCGGCGCGCAGGCGTGCCACCATGATTCGGGGAGCGTATGGAGCAAGGGACATGCCTACGGCTACGGCATATATGAAATCCGAGCCAAAATACCTGTAGGCGAAGGGTTCTGGCCCGCCATCTGGACTACCGGCAATTTCGCCGAGTGGCCCTTCAACGGCGAGATCGACATACTGGAGTATTATCCTACCGCCGACGGCCATTCCATCCATGCCAACGTGGCGCACGGCGGCAACACACAGCGCTACAGCGCCAAATGGAACAGCAAGCACAAGGCCGTCGACGACGCCACTTTCGGCAGCGGATACCATGTGTGGCGCATGGAGTACACCGACGACTACATAAAGCTCTTCTGCGACGGCGAACTTCTGAACTATACCCAGCTCTGCAACACGGTGAACGTGCGCACCGACTGGTACCCCTATACAGGCCGCAATCCCTACCGCGACCCTGAGAACCGCCAGGAACTGCGCCTGAACCTCGCCCTCGGGGGCGACAACGGCGGTAAAGTCGACAATACCAAATTCCCGGTTGACTATCTCATTGACTATGTGTATGTCTACGAGCCCACAGGTTCGGAGTTCGAAGTGCCCGAGGCGTATGGTTACAAGGGCGCAGACGGCAGCCTCATCGCCAACGGTTCGTTCGAGGATCCGGCCTTCGCGCACCGTCAGGCCTCGGTATGGTACAACGGCTCTGAGAGTAAGTATAGCGTGGTCGACGGCCATCTTCCGTACTGGAAGATAGCCCAGGACGACTATAACGTGCGTGTCAGCGTGCCGTCTGAGGATGGCCGCGGCAACTATCTGCACATCGAGCGCGACGCCAACCATGCCTGGGCCGAAGGTACGGTGTCGTATCACGCCAAGGGGCTGGTTCCCGGTCAGAAATACAGTGTTTCGGCTCTCGTGCGCTCGGCAGGGGGCGCCCCGCAGGGGTTCCGCGTCTACAAGTGCGACGAGCGCGGCTATAAGACCTACGAGGTAGTCAAGGATATGCCTGTGACATGCGGCGACGCTTGGACCGACTGGACCGGAACCTTCGAGGCCGACGCCGAGAATGTGGCCATAGAAATCTATATGAAAAACGACTGGAACAACGGCAACGGCAACGGAGCGGCATCTTTCGATGTCGACGACGTGACGCTGAAAAGCGCCCCTGAGACAGTCATAGTTCCCGTCGGCCTGACAAACCCCTCGTTCGACGACAACGGCGACTATTCGAAAGCCGGCGGATTCATTGGCGACAACTGCATAACCGGCGCCCTGAACGGCTGGGAGATGTATCTCTCCACCGGCGGAAATGTCGGGAGCGCCACCTGGCACATCGCCGGGAAAATCGGGCAGGAGGGCGACCGCACCTATCTGCACATGCAGCGCAACCCCGACAAGAACGACTGGAATACGTATCTCTGCGCGAAACAGACCATCCCCGTAACCCCCGGAAAAGAATACACCCTGAGTTTCGACAAACGCACCGACATCAATGACTGGGCAGGCTGGAACGGCAACGTGAACGGCTGGATGCCCTGCGGCGCCCTGATCGAGGGCACCACAGCCGGCAACAAGGAGATTGACTGCGCCGGAAACCCCGGCAACTGGGAGACAAAGTCACACACGTTCGTGGCCTCAGGCAACACCGTTACGCTTACGTTCATGACCCGACGCCTCGAAGGGAAAAAACTGAGCGGCTACTGTGATTTCGACAACGTCAATCTCGTGGCCCTGAACAGTACGACCGACATTGCCGATGTGGCCGATGAGGCCACGGAGCCTGGTGTGACCGGCGTCTACACCCTCTCGGGCATACGTGTGGCCGATACCGCCGACAGCCTCGCCTCCGGCATCTATGTGGTGGTCACGACCGCCGGTGCATACAAAATCGTGCGCTGACCGCACGCACTTATTAAAACGACCTTTTAAATAAACAGGTAATTATAGGTAGTAAAAACGGATCCCCCGCAGGCGGCTGACGCTTCCTGCGGGGGATCTTTTATTGCTTATCTACAGGGAGTGAGCTGTGTTCAAAGGATGCCCTGAGCCATCATGGCACGGGCAACTTTCATGAACCCGGCCACGTTGGCGCCCTTCACATAGTTGATGTAGCCCGAGCCGTCGGGGGCTTTGCCGAATTTCTCGCACTGCGAATGGATGTCGGCCATGATTGAGCGCAGTTTGTCGTCGACCTCCTTGGCGCTCCACATCAGTTTCTGCGAGTCCTGTGCCATCTCCAGACCCGAGACTGCCACGCCGCCGGCGTTGGCGGCCTTGCCCGGGGCGTAAAGGATGCGGGCTTTCAGGAACTCATGCACGGCGTCGCGGTTCGAGGGCATGTTGGCGCCTTCACTCACGGCGAAACAGCCGTTGGCCAGGAGTGCGCGGGCATCGTCGCCGTCAATTTCGTTCTGCGTGGCCGAGGGCATGGCGATGTCGCATTTCACCAGTTTCCAGGGGCGCTGGCGCGGATAGTATTTGGCGGCATCGGGATATTCGTCGGCGAACTCGCTGATGCGTCCGCGGTATTCGTTCTTGAGGGTGAAGATATAGTCCATCTGCTCGGGGGTGAGGCCCTCTTCGACGATGATTGTGCCGTCAGAGTCGCTCATCGATACTACTTTGGCGCCGAGCGAGATGAGTTTCTGGGCGGTGTATGTGGCCACGTTGCCTGAGCCTGAGATGGCGACACGCTTGCCTTTGAGGTCGATGCCCTTTGTGGCGAGCATGTTCTGAAGGAAATAGACGTTGCCGTAGCCTGTGGCCTCGGGACGCATGAGCGAGCCGCCGAAGTCGAGGCTCTTGCCGGTGAATGTACCGGTGAATTCGCGGGCCATCTTCTTGTACATGCCGTACATGTAGCCTACCTCGCGGCCGCCCACGCCTATGTCGCCGGCGGGAACGTCGGTGTCGGGCCCGATATGGCGCCACAGCTCCTGGATGAAAGCCTGGCAGAAACGCATCACCTCGGCGTCAGACTTGCCGCGCGGCGAGAAGTCAGAGCCACCTTTCGCGCCACCCATCGAGAGGGTTGTCAGCGAGTTCTTGAAGGTCTGCTCGAAGGCCAGGAACTTGAGAATCGACAGGTTTACCGACGAGTGGAAACGGATGCCCCCCTTGTACGGGCCGATGGCATTGTTGTGCTGGATGCGGTACCCCATGTTAGTGCGAACCCGGCCTGCATCGTCGGTCCAGGAAACGCGGAACGAGAAGATGCGGTCGGGTATGCAGAGGCGTTCTATAAGGTTCTGGCGTTCGAAGGCCGGGTATTCGTTGTATACATCTTCGATAGACGATACTACCTCCTCTACAGCCTGGAGATACTCTGGTTCGTTGGGGAATCGTCGGCTCAGGTCGGCGATGACTTCTTGGGTTTTCATCTTTTTTATCTAATGGTGAAATTGTACCGCACCGTGGCGGCTGTATGTGAAACCTGTTGTTTACCTAATTGCGCCGCAAAGTTAAAGATATTTTTGCAAACTAACAAACAAACCGCACAAATTTTTGCAAAAAGATTATAAACACACGCTATTTGCGGCAATTTGCTTGCCGGCGCCGAGAGTGGAATGTGGCTGCTGTGACGTATGTGACGTATGTGGCTTATGTGACTTATGTAACTTATGTGGCGTATGTAACTTATAAGGTGGTAGCGTGCGCCACATAAGTTACATAAGTCACACACGTCACATACGCCACATAAATTACAAAATTGCCGTTAGAAACCGCGTTGCTGGCGGCGTGCACGGCTCATAGCCTCTTTTATGCCGCCTTCAACAAGGAATTGTGCCTCAAGTGTTTTCAGCACTTTTGCGAGCATGGCATCTATCTGGTGAATTAGTGTAAGCATTATATTTGCCACGGTTTCGTTTGTGCGCACTTCACACTTATCAACATATTCACGAGGGTCGTTATGCGTGCGGCTAAAATTTCTCACACTAATGGTGCGTACATCATTCTTGCCCCAGATTTCATGTTTGTGTTGGCGCAGATAATCGGCATAATCTTCAGCAAGTTCTCTTGCAGAGCCACGGGCCACGCCAACCAGTTTTATACACATTTCAGCCGATATAGTGCTGTCACTTACCCCCTCTACGATATTTTGCTTGCATGATCGGGCCGCTTGCCTCATCTGGTCTATAGTGCGCGTGCCAGGTTGAAATGCACGGTTAATGAACATTTCGGTGACATCGCATATAATCACCGATTTCCGGTAAACGCTCCAATTGGAAAGGTCACCGGATATTTTCAAAAACTCGTTCATTTTAGTGTGGTTTTTAGTTGGTTGCGCTAATAATGAGGCGTTTGCAAATATAATGAAATTATTTTACAGCCAAATATTTTTGTGGCGTTTTTTTGCAGTGTGCGCTGTGTGGCTTATGTAACTTATGTGGCGTATGTAACGTATGTAACGTATGTGGGTGCCCACATAAGCCACATACGTTACATAAGTCACATACGTCACATTAATCACATGCGTCACATGCGTTACATCCTCCGCGCATAGGCCGGGGCGCTGATGCTGTTAAGCAACAGTAAAAGAAATTTGGGGGGTAGGTTTTATTTCAGTAAATTTGCCCGGTTAATGAAACCGGTTTACCGATGAACAGAATAATCGAGAAAGAGCATTTTTCGGAAAAAGTAGTCAAGCTTGTGGTCGAGGCGCCCATGATTGCCAAAGCGCGCCGCCCCGGGCACTTCGTTATCGTCATCGCCGACGAGAAAGGCGAGCGCATTCCGCTCACAATCGCCGCCGCCGACACCGCGCGCGGCACAATCACCCTGGTGGTGCAGGCGGTCGGCGACTCCACGCGCATGATCTGTGCCAAAGAGCCGGGCGATTATCTTCACGACGTAGTGGGGCCGCTCGGGCGCGCCACCCATATCGAGAAGTTCGGTACCGTGGTGTGCTGTGGCGGCGGCGTGGGCGTGGCTCCCCTGTTGCCTATAATCCGCGCCATGAAGGAGGCGGGCAACCGGGTTGTTTCGGTTCTTGCAGCCCGCACTAAGGATCTGATAATTCTTGAGGACGAGGTGCGCCGCTGGTCTGACGAGGTCGTGATTATGACTGACGACGGCTCGTACGGCACCAAGGGTCTCGTTACCGAGGGTGTCGAGGCTGTAATCAACCGCGAGCAGGTCGACATGGTGGTGACCATCGGGCCGGCCATCATGATGAAGTTCGTGAGTTTGCTCACGAAACGTTATGAGGTGCCCACCGTGGCATCACTCAACACTGTTATGGTCGACGGCACCGGTATGTGTGGCGCCTGCCGCGTGACGGTGGGTGGCAAGACACGGTTCGTCTGTGTCGACGGCCCCGAGTTCGATGCCCACCAGGTGGATTTTGACGAGATGATGATGCGCATGCGTCCTATAAACTAACCAGTCAGAAAGGAACCAGAATATGGAAACCATATCACCCCGCGACGCCGCCTGGCGCGATGAACTGCGCCGCGCGCGCACCGCAAAGGAACGCACCGCCATACCGCGCTGCCAGATGCCGTCGCTCCCGGCCGATTACCGCGTGACCAACAACGAAGAGGTAAACCAGGGTCTTACGCTCGACCAGGCGGTACTTGAGGCCACCCGTTGCCTCGACTGCCCCGACCCTCAGTGCGTGACCGGCTGTCCGGTCGGAATCAACATCCCCGGATTCATCAAGAACATCGAGCGCCGCGAGTTCCGCCTGGCCGCCGACACCCTGCGTGAGACCTCGGCTCTGCCGGCGGTCTGCGGCCGCGTGTGTCCGCAGGAGAAACAGTGCGAGAGCCGGTGCATCTATAATAAAATGAAGAAACAGCCGGTGGCCATCGGCTATCTCGAACGCTTTGCGGCCGACACGGCCAACGCCGCCCGTGCCGAAGGCGTAGCGCCCGACGATGTGCCGGTGCGTGAGGCCTCGAACGGCATAAAGGTGGCCGTTGTGGGCTCGGGTCCGGCGTCGCTGTCGTTTGCCGGCGACATGGCGCGTCGCGGCTATGAGGTGCATGTATTCGAGGCGCTGCACGAAATCGGTGGCGTGCTCAAGTACGGCATCCCCGAGTTCCGTCTGCCAAACAGCGTTGTCGACGTCGAGATCGACGCCCTCAAGGGAATGGGCGTCGAGTTTATGACCAACTGTGTCGTGGGCAAGACGCTGAGTTACGACGATCTGCTGGCCCGCGGATTCAAAGGCGTGTTTGTTGCCTCGGGCGCGGGTCTGCCCCGTTTCATGGGGATACCGGGCGAGAACTTCAGGGGTGTCATGTCGTCGAACGAATATCTTACGCGCGTGAACCTGATGGGCGCCGGGCGTCCAGGCTGGATGACCCCCGTTGTCCGCGGCAAGCGCGTGGCCGTCATTGGCGGCGGCAACACCGCCATGGACTCGTGCCGCACGGCGCGCCGCATGGGCGCCGACGAGGTGTATATCGTCTACCGGCGCAGTGAGGCCGAAATGCCCGCCCGAGTCGAGGAGGTGCATCACGCCAAAGAGGAGGGGGTGAAATTCCTCACACTTCACAATCCTGTCGAATATCTCGGTGACAGCGAGGGGAGGGTGCGGGCCATGCGTCTGCAACGCATGGAGCTTGGCGAGCCCGATGCCTCGGGGCGCCGTTCGCCGGTGCCTGTCGAGGGTGACATCGTGGAGATGCCTGTCGACGAGGTCATCGTAAGCGTTGGTGTGTCGCCCAATCCCCTCATACCCGACTCGATCGAGGGGCTTGAAGTCACCCGCCGCGGCACCCTCGAGGTCGACGAGAACCTTGAGACCACCATGCCGATGCTCTTCGCCGGCGGCGATATCGTCAGGGGTGGCGCCACTGTCATCCTGGCCATGGGCGACGGGCGGCATGCCGCCGCGGCCATGCACGCGCGCCTCTCGCAATCCCCCCAAACAACATAAGTCACATAAGTTACATAAATTACATACGTCACATTAACATCACCCTTTATGGAAAACAGAGAGCTGACCATCGGCGAGATATACCGCGCCCAGATGGTGCTTCGCGACATTGCGCGTCACCCCAAGATTATAGGTCCCACAAACCTGTCAGACAACTGTGACGTCTATCTGAAACCCGAGAACCTGCAATACACCGGCGCATTCAAGCTGCGCGGTGCCGCATACAAGATTTCGCAGCTCACGCCCGAAGAGAAAGCCAAGGGCGTGATAGCCTGCTCGGCCGGTAACCACGCACAGGGTGTGGCACTGAGCGCTACCCGCAGCGGCATAAAGTCGCTGATCTGTCTGCCCGAAGGGGCACCCATCTCGAAAATCGAGGCCACAAAGCGTCTCGGCGCCGAGGTGTGTCTGGTGCCTGGCGTGTATGACGACGCCTATGCCAAGGCCATCGAACTCCGCGACAAGCACGGCTACACTTTCGTGCACCCGTTTGACGACCCTCTGGTGATAGCCGGGCAGGGCACCATCGGTCTTGAGATACTTGAGGAGATGCCCGATGTGGAGGCTATTGTGGTGCCTATCGGCGGCGGCGGTCTCATCGCCGGCGTGGCGTTTGCCGTGAAGACCCTGCGTCCCGACATAAAGGTCTATGGCGTGCAGGCCGCCGGCGCCCCTTCAATGTACGAGGCTGTTAAAGAGGGTAAGCGCGTGCATCTCGACTCGGTGTCGACCATCGCCGACGGCATCGCCGTCAAGGAGGCCGGCGAGCTTACCTTCGAGCTTGTCAGCAAGTATGTCGACGAGGTTGTCACCGTTACCGAAGACGAGATCGCCGGAGCCATCCTCGCCCTGATCGAGAAACAGAAACTTGTATCGGAGGGTGCCGGCGCAACAGCGGTGGCCGCCGTTATGTACGGTCATCTTCCTGTCAAAGGGAAGAGAGTGGTATGTCTCGTCTCAGGCGGAAACATCGACGTGAATATCCTCAACCGCGTGATTACCCGTGGTCTGGCCAAAAACGGCCGCATCTGCTCGTTCGAGCTTGAGGTCGACGACAAGCCGGGCGCCCTTTCGCGCGTGCTACAGATTGTGGCCGATAACGGCGCAAACGTGCTTTCCGTGAACCATGAGCGCGTGGCCGGAGCAAGCCAGGTGAACTCGTGCGTGCTCCATCTCGAACTCGAGACGCTCGATTCCGAG
>ERZ1673743.3583-NODE-3583-length-11760-cov-8.804443_pt1 | contig 11760 bp, 8 predicted proteins | sample MGYA00580197_ERZ1673743 | MGnify/ENA primary metagenome ERZ1673743 (study PRJEB41218, sample SAMN15661795) | gut metagenome | host: Homo sapiens | place: Canada: London | collected 2015-08-20/2019-03-30 | study: EMG produced TPA metagenomics assembly of... | reverse complement strand
TGCTCATGGAGCGCGGCATGATCGTAAAGGAGCACTACGGCAAGATCTATATGACCGACCGGGGCATCTGGGTGGCCAAACAGGTGCATGCGGAGATGGAAAGCATTCTGGAGCATTTTCCGCCGGTGAGCCAACCCCTGACCGAGGAGGAAAAGACCGCTGCGGCCCTGGCCATGACCAGCGCCCTGCCGGACCGCATTTTTACCGGCGAATACGACCGTCTGTTCGGCGCTGACACCGACCGGACAGAAAGAGAGAAGAATCCGTGATCAACAAAAAACTGCTCTCCTTTGACCGCGGGGCCCTGCGCTTTGTGGGGGCCAACGTGGCATTCCAGTGGATGGGCATGCTGTGCAACGTGATCTTTGTGCGGGCCATCGCCCGGCTGGTGGGGGCGGCCTTTGCGGGCATGCTCACCACCGGGGTGCTGTGGCAGAACCTTCTGCTGTGTCTGGGCACGGTGCCGTTCCGGTTCGCGTTTACTCTGCTGGCATCCGGCATGAGCGACCAGGCTTCCAAGAACGTCAAGCGCACCCTGCGCAGCAACATTTACGACAAGCTGACCCGTCTGGGCCCCAATTACACCGAGACCGCCGCTACCAGCGAGGTGGTCATGCTGGCCAGTGAAGGCGTGGAACAGATCGACACCTACTTTGCCAAGTACCTGCCCCAGCTGGTATACAGCCTGCTGGCCCCGGTCACCCTGTTCGTGCTGCTGGTGGGAGTGCACGCACGGTCGGCCATCATCCTGCTGTGCTGTGTGCCGCTCATCCCCATGTCCATCGTGGCGGTGCAGAAATTCGCCAAAAAGCTGCTGGCAAAATACTGGGGCGAGTACACCACCCTGGGCGACAGCTTTCTGGAAAACATCCAGGGCCTGACCACCCTGAAGATTTATCAGGCCGATGGCTGGAAGCATGAGCAGATGAACGCCCAGGCCGAGCGCTTCCGCAAGATCACCATGAAGGTGCTGACCATGCAGCTGAATTCGGTGACCCTGATGGACCTGATGGCCTACGGCGGGGCTGGGCTGGGCATCATCAGTGCGGTGTCCGCCTTTGCCAAGGGTCAGCTGAGCCTGACGGCCACGTTGACCATCGTGCTGCTGGCGGCAGATTTCTTCCTGCCGCTGCGGCTGCTGGGCAGCTATTTCCACATTGCCATGAACGGTGCTGCCTCGGCAGAAAAAATCTTCAAACTGCTGGCAGCAGAGGAACCCGCCAATGGCGAACAGACCGTGCCGGAACAGGCTGCCCTGCAGCTGGAGCACGTTACCTTTGGGTACGAGAAGGACCGCACCATTCTGCAGGACGTGTCCCTGACCATCCCGCAGGGCAGCTTTGTCTCGCTGGTGGGTGAGTCCGGCTGCGGCAAGAGCACCATTGCGGCGCTGCTGTCCGGCAGCCGCACCGGTTACACCGGCAGCGTGACGCTGGGCGGTGTGCCGGTGGAACAGCTGCAGCGGGCCCAGCGCCTGCGTGCCCTGACGCTGGTGCCCCACAATGCCACCATTTTCAAGGGCACAGTGGAAGCAAACCTGCGCATGGCAAAGCCCGATGCTACCGAGGCCGAGCTCTGGGCTGCGCTGGAACAGGTGAACCTGGCCGACTTCTGCCGCAGCCAGGACGGCCTGCAGACGGCCCTGCATGAGGGCGGCAGCAACCTGTCCGGCGGCCAGCGGCAGCGCCTTGCCATGGCCCGCGCCCTGCTGCACGACACCCCCATTTATCTGTTTGACGAAGCCACTTCCAACGTGGACGCCGAGAGCGAAAACGACATCATGGCAGCCATCCGGAGCCTGGCGGGCCGCAAAACGGTGATCCTGATCTCTCACCGGCTGGCCAACGTGGTGGACAGCGACTGCATCTATGTGCTGGACAAGGGCCGCATCGCAGAGCGGGGCACCCACGCGGAACTGCTGAAAAAGCAGGGCACCTACAGCCGTCTGTACACGGCCCAGAAGCAGCTGGAAATGCTGGAAACGGAGGATGCCTGATATGAACGAACCCAAGTATCGCAGCCCCTTTGTCCTTGTGGGCCGCCTCATCGTGCTGGTCAAGCCCATGCTGCCCATCATGCTGGCGGCCATCGTCATGGGCGTGGCGGGGTATTTCTGCGCCACCTTCATCACCATTTTCGGCGGCTTTGGCATTCTGCGGGCGCTGGGGCTGGCCAGCCCGCTGCGCTCGGTGGGCGTTGCCTTTGCCTGCATTCTGGTATTTGCCCTGCTGCGCGGCATCCTGCGCTATGCAGAGCAGGCTTCCAACCACTATATCGCTTTCAAGCTGCTGGCCCTCATCCGAGATCAGGTGTTCGGCGCGCTGCGCCGCCTGACCCCGGCCAAGCTGGAGGGCCGTGACCGCGGCGACCTGATCTCCCTGATCACCGCCGACATCGAGGCGCTGGAAGTGTTCTACGCCCACACCATCTCGCCCATCTGCATTGCCTGCATCTGTGTCATCGGCATGACCAGTTTTGTGGCCAGTCACCACATCCTGCCCGCACTGGTGCTGCTGGCCGGGTACCTGCTGGTGGGCGTGGCCCTGCCGGTGTGGAGCGCAAAGCGCGGCGACAAGGTGGCCCGGGAGTACCGGCAGGCCCTGGCCGACACCAACAGCTATGTGCTGGAGAGCCTGCGCGGCCTGCGCGATACCCTGCAATATCAGGACACCGCCGCCCGTGCGGCCGGCATCACGGCCCACAGCGAGACACTGGGCGAGAAGCAGAAGGCCCTGAAATACCGCGAGGGCCTGACCGTGGCCATCACCAACACCCTGATCCTGTTCACGGTCATCGCGGTGCTGGGAGTGAGCCTGCAGCTGTACCGGAACGGGCAGATGGGCGTGGAAGGGGTGCTCATCTGCACCCTGTCGGCTCTGAGCTCCTTTGGCCCAGTGGTGGCACTGGCCAACCTTGGTGCCAGCCTGACCCAGGTGTTTGCCAGCGCCGACCGTGTGCTGGACCTGCTGGACGAAGAGCCTGTGACCGCCGACGTGACCGACGGTGCCCACACGGCCTTTGCGGGGGCGCAGGCGGAGCATGTGAGCTTCTCCTATGCGGACGAAGAGGTGCTGCACGACCTGAGCCTGACCATCCCGGAAAAAAAGATCGCGGGCATCACCGGCCGTTCCGGCAGCGGCAAGTCCACCTTCCTGCGGCTGCTCATGCGTTTCTGGGATGTGAACACCGGCACCATCCGCTTTGGCGAGGAGGACATCCGCCGGGTGAACACGGCCACCCTGCGGGCACAGGAGAGCCTTGTGACCCAGGAGACGGAGCTGTTCAACGACACCATCGAGAACAACATCCGCATCGCCAAGCGGGATGCCACCCGCGAAGAAGTGGAAGCGGCCTGCAAAAAGGCTGCGCTGGACGGCTTTATCCGCAGCCTGCCCAAGGGGTATGACACCCCCGTGGGTGAGCTGGGCGGGGCCTTGTCCGGCGGCGAGCGGCAGCGCATCGGTGTGGCGCGGGCATTCCTGCACGATGCACCCTTCCTGCTGCTGGACGAGCCTACCTCCAACCTCGACAGCCTGAACGAGGGCGTGATCCTCAAGGCGGTGCGGGCCGAGTGCCGGGACAAGACGGTGCTGCTGGTTTCCCACCGAAAGTCCACCATGGCTGCCGCCGATGTGACCTACTCGGTAGAAAGCGGCCGCCTGAGCTGAGAAAACAACTGCAACCCCAAAAAAGGGCCTGTCTCACAAGAGACAGGCCCTTTTTTGCTGCATGTTTATGGATCAGTAATTGACGGCTTTGAGGATCTGGCGGCCAATGTACTTGTGACCGGAAACGGTGGGGTGGCCGTCGTTGGCGGTGCGGGTATAGGGGATGGGCACATAGGTCACATCATACTGGGCGGCCAGCTTGGCTGCGGCGGTGTTCAGCCGACGGAAGTGGCGGCTCCAGGAGGGCATCAGGGGCACCGGGTTATTGTAGCTCAGTATCATGATCTGGGCCTCCGGGTTCAGTTCACGCAGGTCCTTCATCACACGCTCCAGCTGGGTCACAGTGTCGGCGTAGGTGGAGGTGCAGATCTGGCCCATGCCGGTGGTCAGCAGATGCATCACGGCACGGAACTCCGAGGGGGTCAGGGTCAGCTGCTTCAGGCAGTCCATAAAGTAGTCGATATTGTCCGGGGTCAGGTTGCGGAACATTCCGGTGACCATGCTGTTGGCCAGCTTTTCACTTTTCCAGTTGGTAGCCTCACCCAGGGCCACGATGGTGCGGATCAGGGCGTCGTTGGCACCGATCTGCAAGGTGATGAGGTCCGCTTTCTGGATATATTCCTTCAGCTCCGGCACCGAGGTATACTGCACGCCGGAATAATGGTTCATGGCCGGCATGGCACCAGTCTCGATCAGGTCTGCCAGGTCCTTGGTCATCACGGCGGGCAGGCCCAGGTTGATGGCGTGGTCACGATCCAGGCCCAGCTGGTCGGCTACATAGCCCACAAAGCACTGGCCATCGTAGCCTTTGTAATTGCCGGACATATCGAAGCCGTTCTGGACCAGCTTGTACTGCAGGCCGCTCAGGCCCACGCCGGCGGTCACGCTGTCACCGATGGCGACATAGGTGTACTCTTTTTTGGCGGTGGGCTCTGCAACAGGCGCCACAGCATCGTCTTCGGTAAGAGCTTCCGGCTCCACTTCCTGCACGGCGGTTTCCGGCTCAGCAGTCTCTTCGGTGGTGGGGTTCTCTGCAAAGGCAGGAACGGCCAGCGACAGCAGCAGCGCGGCCGACAGCAGCAGGCTTGCAATGCGTTTTGTTTTCATGGTCATCATTCCCTCTTTCCCCGCAACATCTCAAGGCTGCGGAACTGCTTCCATGATAAGGAAATGAAGGGGAAATGTCAATTGACAAAACGTGGAAAATCGCAGGAAAAAGTTGTCAAAATAGAAGCTTTTGAAGCTGAATGCCGGAAATAAACGCAGGAAAGCAAAAAGACCCTGCCGGACAGGCAGGGCCTTGAAAAAACGAAACGTTTACTTGCGGACGGCCTTCAGGATCTGGCGAGCGATGTACTTGTGACCGCACACCGTGGAGTGACCGTCGTTGGCAATGGAGGTATAGGGGATGGATACATAGTCTGCGCCGTACTGCTGGGCCAGGGCCTTGACGGAGCGGTTCAGCAGGCGGAAGTGTCTGCCGTAGGTGGGCAGGAAGGGCAGGGGATTGTAGTAGCCTACCAGAATGATCTGGGCGTTGGGGTTCAGGGCTCTCAGCTCCTGGAGGATCTGTTCCACATTGGCCACGGTCTGGCCCCGGGTCTGGTCACAGATCTCCTCCATGCCGGAATCCAGCAGCTTCAGGGCAGCCTTCAGCTCTTCCGGGGTCAGGTCCAGGTTTTCCAGGCCCTTTCTCAGGGTCTGGAGGGTCTGGAGATTCATCTCTCGCATAGTGCCCGTCAGCAGGGGAATCAGCAGTTTGGTGGCCTTGCCGTTGGTGGCTTTGCCCATGGCTCCCATGAGCTGCAGCACAGTGTCGTTGGAGCCGATGAGCAGGGTGATCAGGTCGGCGTCTGCCAGTTCCTGCCGCAGGGTAGGCAGGTCGTAGTAGGCGACACCGGAGGCGGTGGAGCCGGTCCTGACCAGGTCCAGGATGTTGCTGCTCATGGCAGCAGGCATCCCGTAGTTCACGGCATGGTCCCGGTCCAGGCCCAGGGCGTCGGCCACCCGGGCTACATAGCAGTCCTTGGAGTAATCGTGGTAGTTTTCCTGCACGTCATAGCTCTTGGCGGTGGCGGAAAAGTGGGTGTCCTTCAGGCCTACGCCGGTGGTGATGCTGTCACCCAGGGCCACATAGGTATAAGCGTGCTCGTCCTCCGCAAAGGCGGGCACAGCCAGCAGCACCAGCATGGCGGCTGCCAGCAGCAGGCTGAGAATGCGTTTTTTCATAATGAACCTCCTTATATGGCAAACTCAGAAAAAATTACTTTTCCAGAGCCTTCAGGATCTGACGTGCCAGATATTTGTGGCCGCAGGCGGTGGGGTGGGCGTCGTTGGCCACCAGGGTGTAGGCGGCAGAGGCAAAAGCCACGTCGTACTGCTGGGCCAGTTTCTGCACCGAGCGGTTCAGGGCGCGGAAGTGCTTGACAAAGGGGTTGGCAGGAGCCGGCAGCAGGGGAACGGGATTGTAGTAGCCCACCAGAACGATCTGGGCGTCGGGGTTCAGGGCCTTCAGCTCCTGGAGCAGGGCCTCAAGGTTGGCCAGGGTAGAGGCCTGGCTCTGGGTGCAGATCTCTGCAATGCCGCTGTTCAGCAGCTGCAGCAGGGCCTTGCGCTGCTGGGCGGTGATGTTCAAAGAGTCCAGGTTCTCCCGGAGGGCGGCAAAGGAGGAGGCGTCCATCTGGCGGAAGTCACCCTCCAGCATAGGCAGCAGGGCCTCAAAGACCTGGGGGCCGCCCATGGCAGAGGCAATGCCGTACATGATAGGCACCAGTACGTCGTTGGCACCGATCTCCACCGTGATCACCTGAGCGTGCTTCAGCTCCTGGCGCAGGTCAGGCAGAGAGAAATTGATGCTGGCACTCTGGCAGGAGCCTGTCCGCACCAGCTCCAGCAGGTCGCCGCTCATCAGGGCAGGCATTCCGTAGTTGGCGGTCTGGTCCCGGCTCAGGCCCAGGCCCTCGGCCACCCGGGCCACATAGCAATCCTTGGAGTAGCCCTGGTAGTTGCCGGACACATCGTAGTACCGGCCGTTCCGCTGGTAGACCGCATCCGGCAGGCCGATGCCGGCTACGATGCTGTCGCCCAGGGCAATGTAGGAATACTGGTGCTGGGCTGCTTCCGCAGTTTCCGTTTGGGTCTGCACCAGGCTGGGGTCTGGCTGGGCAGCCCCGGCAGAGACCACCGGCAGCACCAGCAGAGCCAGGGTCAGCAGCAGGCTGACAAGGCGTTTTTTCATAATGCTCCTCCTTTTTGACCAATGGGGTTTTCTTCTATCATAAAAAGAGAACCGGGCAATGTCAAGGCATGTTTTTCAAAAAATGTCGGATAAATCAAAAACGGCCGTGCACAGGGCACGACCGTAACAGGCAGAGCTTAATAATCCCGGGGGCTGATCTCTTCTTCCAGCTTGCGGTAATCGATCTTACCCACAGGGGTCAGGGGCATCTCACTGATAAACTTGTAGGCCACCGGCTGCACGTACTCCGGCAGCTCTTCTTTGCAGATCTGCTGCAGCTCCCGCACGATCTGACGCTTTTTGTGGTCAGCAGCGGGGTCCAGCACGACATACACAAAGGGCAGGCGGCCCTGCACATGGTCCTTGTCGGTGCAGCCCACCACCGAGCACTGCTGCACGGCGGGGTGGCGGCTGATGACGTTTTCGATCATGGAGGGGAACACCTTGAAGCCATCGTGGCGGATGATCAGCCGCTTGATGCGGGAGTCCAGGAACACGAAGCCGTCCTCATCCATATAGCCGACGTCGCCGGTGTGTGCCCAGACGCGGCCATCCGAGTGGTGGCGCAGCAGGGCAGCCGTTTCGGCGGGCTTGCCGTAGTAGCCCTTCATGATGGCAGGGCCGGAGATGCAGAGCTCACCGCGCTCGCCGATGGGCAGTTCGGTGTCGGTACCGGGCTCAAACACCGACACAAGGGTGTTCACCAGCGGGATGCCCACACTGCCCACCTTGTTGGCAAGGCCGGAAGCAGCGGTGGCAGCAGAAGAAACCTCGGTCATGCCGTAGCCCTTGGCCAGGCCGTACTCCACGCCGTGAGCGGCCAGGAAGTCGTTCACGCTCTGCTCGGCACCCACCGTGATGGCGTCGCCGCCGGCAGCATAGTTGCGGATGAAGGACAGATCCTTGTTCTTCAGCAGCAGCGAAGAGGCCATCTGCTGGTAGTGGGCCGGCACGCCGAACATGTGCTCCGGCTTGTACTTCCAGATCAGGGCACCCAGCTTTGCAGGGTCCAGATTGGGGATGATGATCACGGTAAGGCCCAGCACCAGCGGCAGGTGCACGCCGCAGGCGTAGCCATAGGCAATGAACGGGGGCATGATGTTCATCAGCTTCTGGCCGCGGCGGAACAGCTTTTCGTAAGCACCGAACTGCTGTGCGATGGAGTTGAAGTCCACATCGGTCAGCATGACGCCCTTGGGCGAGCCGGTGGTGCCGCCGGTGTGCACCACCACGCAGGTGTGGTTCGGGTCGTAAGGCTCGGCACCGGTGTCTTTGCCCTCACCGGCGGCAATGAAATCCTTCCAGCGGATCACGTTGGAAGAATAGCGGTTCTTGTCGGGGGTGGACAGCTTGTAGCCCACGGCCAGATGCAGCGGCAGGGAGTCGGCGGGGGACACCACCAGCACCCGTTCCACGTTGGTGCGCTTGGCAGCCTGCTGGCAGCGGTCGTAGACCACGTTCAGGCAGATGAGCAGGTGGGAGTCCACCTCGGTGATGTACTCGTGGATGCCCTCAGCACTATAGCGCGGGTCCACCAGATTCAGGGAGGCACCGATCATGTCGGCAGCATAGAACGCATAGATAATCTCCGGGGTCATCACGCTGACCACGGTGGCAATGTCGCCTTTTTTCATGCCGATGGCACGGAAGGCCGCCGCCGTCTTTTTGACGTTGACGATGAGGTCGGCATAAGTGATCTTGCGGCCGTAATAGGTGATGGCGGTCTCGGTCAAGTGCGTTTTGTTCTGGCGGCAGACGTACTCGAAGGCGCTGCATTCGGGCGGCGTCTGATCGAAGAACTTGGGGTCATAGTATTTGAGCCAGGGTTTTGCGACGGATGCGTAGATGGGTTCGTGTGGTGCAGTCGTCATAGGATTCAGGACCTTTCTTTTTTTCTTCTTCTTTCATTTTCCCAGAAACGGCAGAAAAAGCATGTTCTGCCGGACACTTTTTGACAGGCAAAAGGCCAAAACGGCCCACCGTTATTGTAGTGGACGGCGGTCGGAATGTCAATGAATAAACTGTGAGAAATCAAAAAAGGACGAACCATCAACGGTTCATCTGGTGAAAACTGTGTAAAGGGATTGGATCACGACCCGAAGCAGCTCAGGCCTGCGGCAGCCACTGCGCGGCCTCGGCGGCGCTGCAAAGAACCCAGTGCCTCGGGCGCAGCTCCCGCCACTGGGGCGCTTCGGTGGAATAATCGTGCATGGCGGGGTCGTACACCAACAGCTTTTTATTGCGCTCCCGGCGGGGGTCCGGCATGGGGATGGCGGACAGCAGGCTGCGGGTGTAGGGATGGATGGCGTGGGCCACCAGCTCCTCCGCGTCGGCCAGTTCCACGATGCTGCCCTTGTGGATGACTGCGATGCGGTCCGAAATGTAGCGCATCACCGAGAGATCATGGGCGATGAACAGGTAGGTGATGCCGCGCTCCTTCTGCAGGCGGCGCAGCAGGTTGAGCACCTGGGCGCGGATGGACATGTCCAGAGCGCTGATGGGCTCATCGGCCACGATGAATTCCGGCTCCACGATGAGGGCCCGGGCAATGCCGATGCGCTGCCGCTGGCCGCCGGAAAATTCGTGGGGAAAGCGGGAAGCAAATTCCGGCAGCAGGCCCACGTCCAGCAGAGCCTGCCGCACTTTTTCTTCCCGCTGGGCGGCGGAGAGGTCGGGCCGCACGTTCTGCAGGCCCTCGCCCACGATGTAGCTCACCTTGGCGCGCTCGTTCAGCGAGGACTGCGGGTCCTGAAAGATCATCTGGATCTCACGGGTGATCTGCTTGTCCAGTGCACGCGGGATTTTGCCGTTGATCTTCTGGCCCTTGTACAGGATCTCACCGCCAGAGGTGGGCAGAATGCGCAGGATGGCCCGGCCGATGGTGGTCTTGCCGGAGCCGGACTCGCCCACCAGACCAAAGGTCTCGCCCTTGTAGATCTGGAAATTGACGTTCTGTACGGCGGCAAAGGCCTTGCGGCCGGAGCCGTAGGCCACATTCAGGCCCTTCACTTCCAGAAGGACTTCTTTTTCCTCGGCCATCTTACAAGCCCTCCTTTTGCAGTTTTTTCACCGCAGCAGGCGGCTCGATGTGGGGTGCCCGGGGGTCCAGTAGCCAGGTCTTGGCCTTGTGGGTGGGCGAAACTTCAAAGTACGGCGGGCGCTTGACATAGTCGATCTTCAGTGCCTGCGGGTTGCGGGGCGCAAAGGCGTCGCCGCGGATCTCGGCAAAGAGGTTGGGCGGGGTGCCCACGATGTTGAACAGGTCCTCGCCTTTTATGCCCATCTGGGGCATGCTGGACAGCAGAGCCCAGGTGTAGGGGTGGCGGGGGTCATAGTAGATCTCGTCGGCGGTGCCGATCTCTACGATGTCGCCGGCGTACATCACGGCCACCCGGTCGGCAATGTTGGCCACGACGCCCAGGTCGTGGGTGATCATGACGATGGTCAGGTGGTACTTGGCCCGCAGCTCCTTGAGCAGCTGCAAAATCTGAGCCTGAATGGTCACATCCAGCGCGGTGGTGGGCTCGTCACAGATCAGGATCTTCGGGCGGCAGGCCACCGCAATGGCGATCACCACGCGCTGACGCATGCCGCCGGAGAACTCGTGGGGGTACTGCTTAAAACGCACTTCCGGGTCAGAAATGCCCACGTCCCGCAGGTATTCCAGTGTTCTGGCCCTGGCCTCGGTGCCCTTCAGGCCCTGATGCAGGGTCACGGCCTCCAAAATCTGGTCGCCGATGGTTTTCAGCGGGTTCAGGCTGGTCATGGGGTCCTGCATGATCATGGCAATTTCGCGGCCCCGGATGCGCAGCCAGTCCTTCCCGGTTTTCAGGCCGGACAGGCGCACCGGCTCTGCGCCGGGGGTAGGGCAGTAGTCGATGGTGCCGCCGGTGATGGAGCCATTGGTGTCCAACAGGCCCATGAAACTCTTGGTGAACACGCTCTTGCCGGAGCCGGACTCGCCCACGACGGCCAGCACTTCACCCCGGTACAGGTCCAGGTCGATGCCGCGGATGGCGTGCAGCACCCGGCCGCGCAGGTTGAACCGGATATCCAGCCCCCGCACCGAGAGGATGCAGTCATTTTCGTTCATCATGCATTCCTCCTTACTGCAGGTGGTTCTTCGGGTCGGCGGCGTCCGAGAACGCATTGCCGATCAGATAGAACGCAATGGTGACAAAGCTCAGAATCAGGGTGGGGTAGAGCAGCTGGTAGCGCAGACCGGCCTGCATCATCACCTTGCGGCCGTCGTTGACCAGATTGCCCAGCGAGGGCGTCTCCACCGAGAGGCCCAGGCCGATGTAGGTGATGAACACCTCGTTGCCGATGGCTTCCGGAATGGTGAGGGCCATGCGCAGCATGATCACCGACACCAGATACGGCAGCAGGTTGCGCAGCACGATGCGCACCGTGGGGGTGCCGATGCAGCGGGAGGCAACGTTGTAGTCACGGTCACGGATGATGAGGATCTGGTTGCGGATGAACCGCGCCATCTCGATCCAGCCCTTGATAGACATGCCCAGGATCATGGTCCAGATGCTGGGGGAGGCCACATAGGAGATGAGGATCAGCACAATGGCGGTGGGAATGTTGTCAAAGATGTTGTACAGCTCCGTGAACAGAAAATCCAGCCCGCGCACATAGCCCCACAGCACACCGGCAGTGATGCCCACCACGGCTTCGATGAGAGCCACGAAAAAAGCAATGGTCAGGCTGGTGCGGGCACCGGCCCAGATGCGGGCCCACAGGTCCTGCCCGATGGAGTTGGAACCCCAGATAAAGCCGTCCTGCCCGGGAGCGATGTTGCGGTACTGGATGCCGGTGACGGGGTCCACGGCGCAGAGGTTGGGGTCT
>ERZ1673743.3581-NODE-3581-length-11766-cov-5.489967_pt1 | contig 11766 bp, 9 predicted proteins | sample MGYA00580197_ERZ1673743 | MGnify/ENA primary metagenome ERZ1673743 (study PRJEB41218, sample SAMN15661795) | gut metagenome | host: Homo sapiens | place: Canada: London | collected 2015-08-20/2019-03-30 | study: EMG produced TPA metagenomics assembly of... | reverse complement strand
GGGATGGCGGCCAGGTCGGCGGGGTTGTGGCGGGGTCCGAGCGAGAGCAAGAGGCCGGCACGCACGAGCTGGGCTGCCTGCTGTTCGTTGCCGCGGAAACCGTGCAGAATCCAGGGCTGTCGCGGACGTATCTCCTTGCGCAGGGCGAGCATCCGGTCAACAGCCTTTACGATGTGGAGTATCATCGGCAGCCCGAGGTGTTCCGAAAGCTCGATCTGACGGCGGAAAATCTCTGTCTGGCGGTCAATCGGCGCCCCGCGCAGTGCGTCGAGGCCACATTCGCCCACCGCCACCACGCGGTCGTCGGTGAGGAAACGCTCAAGCTCCTCCCAGTCGACAGGCTTTTCCGTGGCCCAGGGGTGTACTCCCACCGAGAAGAACCCATGCGTGCCGTCATGCGCCAGCACACGCCGCGCCTCGGGGGGCGTTAGCGACACAAGCACCCCGTCGGGCGCGTCGTTGGCGCCGTCGGCCAGGTGGGCGTGTATGTCGTGGAACTGTGCGAGCGGTTTCATCATAGTGAGCCGAAAATGAGGAAACATTTCCCCGAAACAGACCCGAAACCACTTCAGGGCACCGGGTCGTAACCCGAACCGCCCCAGGGGTGGCAGCGGCAGATGCGTTTTATCGCCAGCCACGACCCGCGCAGGGGACCGTGCTTGCGCAGGGCCTCAAGAGCGTATTCAGAGCAGGTGGGTGTGTAGCGGCACGAGGGTGGTAGCATCGGCGAAATGGCACCCTTGTAGAACCTGACCAGTACGATCAGCAGGCCGTTCACGGCGCGTGACAGCAGATTCATGACTCGGCGGGAATGGCCGCGGGGGTATCGGGCGTTACATTAGCTGCCCCGGTTGCGGGGACGGGAAAAATCTTGCGCAGCAGGCGGCTCATCGAGGCTGATACGCGGCGGTACTCCACCGGCTTGTCGGCCACATAGATGAAAGCCACCGCCAGCCGGTGTTCCGACTCGCCCGGCACCAGATCGTTGCGCGTCAGGCGGTAAGCCTCGCGCACACGGCGGCGCATCAGCACACGGTCAACCGCCTTGTGCAGACGTTTCTTGGGGATGGAAATCAGGAACTTCACCACCGGGCCCGACGTGGCGTCGTACCCCTGGCGCTGATACCACACAGCCCTGAGCGGATAGGCCAGCGCTGACTGGGCCTGTCGCGACTGTCCGGCGGCAAACAGGCGGTCGATGCTTGTCTGCGAGCAGAGTCGGTGGGCTTTCGATAGTTTCAGCGATGTCATCAGGGGCGCGGTGTGATGTGCGGGGTCATTCTTCGGCGTCGCCGTTGTTCTCCTTGAGATACAGGTCGAGAGCGGCCGTGATTGACGGTGCCTGGGGTGTGGGAGCCTGGATGTCGAGGCGCAGACCGGCGCTCTCCACAGCCTTGGCAGTCTGTGCGCCCAGGCAGCCGATGCGGATGTCGCCCTGCTTGAAATCGGGGAAATTCTTCAGCAGCGAGTCGATGCCGGCAGGCGAGAAGAACAGCAGCATGTCGTAGTCAAACGCCTCGTCGGCGCCGAAATCGTTCGACACCGTGCGGTACATCACGGCGCGCGTGTAGTTCACCTTGTTCTGGTCGAGCAGGGGAGTGGTCTCGGGTGTGACGTCAGACACGGCATAGAGATACTTCTCCTTGTTGTGCTTGGTCAGCATCGGAATCAGGTCGTCGAGGCGTCCGGTCTCGCCGTGGAAGATCTTGCGCTTGCGGTAGATGATGTACTTCTGCAGGTAGAGCGCGATGGGCTCGGTGGTGCAGAAATACTTCATGGTGTCGGGCACGGTGACGCGCATCTCCTCGCAGAGGCGGAAGAAATGGTCCACTGCCTGACGGGCCGTGAAAATCACAGCCGTGAAATCGTTGATATTTATCTTCTGCTGACGGAACTCGCGTGCCGACAGTCCCTCGACCTTTATGAAAGGCCTGAAGACGAGTTCCACCCCGTGGCGTTTGGCAATATCGAAGTATGGTGACTTATCAGAGGCCGGGTGGGGCTGGGATACAAGGATTTTTTTAACTTTCGCGTTGCTCATTTCGGTAGATCGACCGTTTCGAGGCGGTAATATGCTGAAACGATGGAGGTTAAAAGTGGACCGGCTGCTACGCGCGGCAGATTTGCCGGGCGATGACGCAGACGGCGATGACCGGTATAATTTCCAAGGTGCAAAGGTACAAAATAAAATAGAGCAACGACAGGAAATTGTTGAAAAAAATTCTAAAACCTTTGGCAATGAATACGATTCGCGCCACTACATAGAGGACAGCTCCGGCGATGAGCATCGTCGGCGTCCAGGCCGGATAGAAAAGTCCGATAACCGCCGGCACAGTCAGGCAGATGCCGAGCAGGGCCGACGAGGCGTTGAGGCCGTCGCGCCACAGACGGGCCGAAAGACGGTCGACGAACGCATATCCCACCACCGCGCAGGCACAGAACTGGAACGTGTAATAACCGCACGTCAGCGCCGTGAGCCACATCACTGTGGCGAACACCGGTGTGGCGCCCGTGCCCAGCCACAGATACAGTAGCAGGGCCTCCATCACGCACAGCTGAAGCACCAGCAGGCACATCGTGCGGGTCTCGTTGGCGGTGCGTTCGTCGAAAGCGTTGTCGCGGCGGCGCACCGACAGCAGTTTCTGCGGCAGTGACTTGAACAGACGGCGTATGTGCCCCATGTTGAACGCCAGCACCACCAGCATCCCCAGGATTATGGCAAGCACTCCGGCGTTGTCGGCCGGCGACGTCAGCCTCGGGGTGGGGCGTATCCCCTCCATCCATCCCGGGCGGTGACCGGCGTATGCCGTGGCGTCGGCACGTGACCAGGGGGCCTGGCTTTCGCGCGATACACCCCACGGTGCCGGGGCGAACGTGGGTTTCTGCGCCCTCGCCACCGAATCGGCCACGCGCTGTGCCTCGCGTGCCATTGCCGCCGAATCGGCCTGCGCCTGCACCGCGGTGGCGGCAGGGGCGGGTGCATGGATGACGGCTGATGTATCGGCAGGCTGGGGCATTGGGGATGGTGGATGTCAGAGGTATCAGGCCGCGTGTTCGGCCTTGCGGAACTGGTCGCGGATGGTGTCGACCACATTTATGATGTAGTCGCCGGTTTTCTCGAGCGTCGACACAATGTCCATGTAGTAGATGCCCGACTGATATTCGTAGTGGCGCTCGTTGATGTTCTCCACGTTGGCCGTGCGCAGCTGGTTGCGCAGGTTGTTGATCTCGCGCTCGCGGTTGTACGACGATATGATCTCATGCTCATCCTCGTTCTCGAGCTTGCCGAGCAGCAGCAGCACATTGTCCATTGCTTTGCCCACGTAGTCGAACATCAGGTCTATATTCTTGTAAATCTCTTCGTTGAAGGTCACGTTGGCCTGCTGTTTGCGCAGCAGGATCTTGCCCACGCCCAGGCAGCAGTCGGCTATCGACTCTATCTCCGAATCAATCGAGAGCATGGCGGCGATGCGGCGTTTCGACTCGTTCGACAGGCGCCCCTCGGCGCATCGGTTCAGGTAGTTGGCGATCTCCAGCTCCATGCGGTCCGAGATCTCCTCATATTTCTCAAGGCGCGAATATATCTTGTTGAAGTCGTCAGAGCCATCCTTGGTATGCACGAGCTCGCGCGCCATCGGCAGCATGCGGCCCACACGCTCGGCGAACACCGAGATTTCTTTCTCGGCCTGGGCGATGTTGAGCTCAGCGGCCGACAGCATACCGCCCGAGATGAACTTCAGCTGGAATTCGTCGTCGCCGTGGTGGCGTGCCGGCACCAGCCACTCCACGATCTTGACATAGACATTCGTCAGCCATATCATTATCGAGAGGTTTATGAGGTTGAACACCGTGTGGAATATCGACAGGCCGAACGACACGCTCACCTGCATCTGCGACACGATGCCGCGGTGGTGCAGTACATCCCCCGGGTCAGTCGGCAGTGCCGCGGCATAGAGTTGGTTGTACACCCCCGGGTTGGTGGCCTTCAGGTCGTTGACATAATTGTAGAGGGCTGTGGGGTCACCCTGGCCGATCTCCTCGGTGATCCACGAGTTCAGGTTCACGAACGGATAGAACACCGCCAGCACCCACAGCGTGCCCAGCATGTTGAACATCAGGTGCCCCATGGCCGTGCGCTTGGCGGCCACGTTACCGCTCATCGAGGCGAGCAGGGGGGTGATGGTCGTACCTATGTTCGAGCCCAGCACCAGGGCGCACGCCAGGTCGAAGGTAATCCACCCCTTCGAGCACATTATCAGCGTTATGGCGAACATGGCGGCCGACGACTGTATGATCATTGTCACCAGCAGCCCCACCAGAGCGAATATCAGCACCGAACCGAATCCCATCGAGGCGTAGCGCTGCAGGAACGCGAACATCTCGGGGTTGCTCTGCAGGTCGGGCACATATTTCGAAATCATGTCCAGACCCATGAACAGGAATGCGAAACCGATAGTGAACTCGCCCATCGACTTCGTGCGGCTTTTCTTCGAGAAGAGCAGGGGTACCGCCAGACCGATCAGCGGCAGGGCGAAAGCCGAGATGTCGACCTTGAACCCGAACAGCGCTATCACCCAGGCGGTGAACGTGGTGCCCACGTTGGCGCCGAATATCACGGCCATCGACTGTGCCAGCGTCATCAGGCCGGCGTTCACGAAACTCACGACCATCACGGTCGATGCCGATGAGCTCTGGATGAGGGCGGTGATGAAGAAACCGGTTATGGTGCCGGTGAATCTGTTGCGGGTCATCGCCGACAGGATGTTGCGCAGTCTGTCGCCGGCGGCTTTTTGCAGGCCCTCACTCATGACCTTCATGCCATAGAGGAAGAGGCCGACGGCTCCCAGGAGCCCGAGAAAATCAAGAAAGCTGTAGTTCATCTGTTTATTGGCGCACCGGGGTAAATTCGCTCCTGCGGCCAACCGGCCACAAAGTTAATAAAGTTTTAACAAATTTTCAATGACCGGCAACTAATTTAACTATGGGTTTATGGTGCCATATAGGCCACGGTCACGGCAGCTCTGCCGCCGTTGCCGCCTGTCGGGTTATCGGCCGAACTCGGCCGATAACAGAACTATGGGTGCCGTTCATGCCTGGCGCCGCGGTTTATGCAGGGCGGTAGATGAGCAGGCGCTCGCGCTCTGGGGCCAGGATGGTGCGCGCGGTCTCGGTTACCGCCGCAGGGGTCAGGGCCTCGTAGCGGTGCAGGGCTTCGGCAGGGGCCTCGCCGTGCATTTCGGCCAGGGCGTTGGTCTGGGCGCGCGGCAGCAGGCTCAGCTGCCCGAAAGTGCGGTCGCTGCGCAGACGGTTCACGCACCGCCCAAGCTCACGCTCTCCGGGGCCGTCGGCGGCAAGTTCGGCAAGCTGGGCGCGTATGGCCGCCAGAGCCTCCTCCTCAAGCGCGGGGTCGAGCAGTTTGGCCGTGATCATCAGCAGGCCGGGGTGTTCGGTTCCCATTATGGCGGCGTCGATCTCCGAGAAATATCTGCCGGGCATGAGCAGGCGGCGGTAGAAACGCGACGAGCGGCCGTTGGCCAGCAGGTCGCTGATGGCGTCGGCGGCAAAATACCCCACGGTGCCGTAGCCGTCCATTGGGTAGGCCAGTGTGAGTGCCGTCTGGGGCACGTTGCCGGAGGTCTCGGTGACGCGCGGCGCGGTGGGCGCCGGCTCGTCGCCGTAGAGCCGCGGAGAAATCTCGCGGCGCGGTATCGGGCCGAACCATTTCTCAACCAGCCGGCGCAGCCGTTCGGGCTCTACCCCTCCGGTCACCGACAGCACGGCATTGTCGGGGGCGTAGTGCCCGGCGAACCAGCGGCGCACGTCGTCTTGCGTCACCCCCTCGAGATGGGCGAAATCCTTGCCGATCACGGGCCAGCCGTAGGGGTGCTCTTTCCAGCACATGGCGCGCAGCAGGTGGTCGGCGTCGCCATAGGGGCGGTTCAGGCACACCTGCTTGAACTCCTCTACCACCACCTGCCGCTGTACCTCAAGCGCCTTGTCAGAGAACGACAGCGACAGCATACGGTCAGACTCGAGCCAGAGAGCCGTCTCGATGTTGGCCGACGGCAGTATGTCGTGGAATGAGGTGAAGTCGGTCGAGGTCCAGGCGTTCGACTGCCCTCCGGCGCGGGTGAGCTGTTCGTCGAAATCGGGCACGTTCACAGAGCCGCCGAACATCAGGTGCTCGAAAAGGTGCGCCATGCCGGTGCGGTCGGGGTGCTCGTCGCGCGACCCCACGTTGTACAGCAGGTCGACCACGCACATGGCCTGCGTCGGGTCATAGTCGTGTATCACCCTCAGGCCGTTGGGGAGTGTATATCGGGTAAGTGTAGTTTTCACGACCCAAAGTTAGCAATAATTATTGAATCGACCGTAGCGTCGGCCGAGAGCCTCAGGTCGGCGCTCACCGTGATGTGGCGGCGGCGCGGCGCCGTCAGGGGCAGACATAACGGCGAGTTCAGCGCGCCGTGCAGCCCCACGCTCATCAGGGGCGACTCCACGCGCGAGCCGTCGTCGCCCGTTATGTCTATGCGTCCCGTGACTTCGGCGGCAGAGATGGCCGCCTTGAGCCACAACGGCATGGGGTGTGCCCCCGGTGTCATGCGGCACGACAGGCGGCATGCCGTGGTTTCGGCCGGAACCTCGTCGCAGGCGTCGAACATCGCCCCGGCCGTGGCCACGAGCAGACGGCTCCCATGTCCGCGCAACCTGATGGCGTCGGGGTCGAGCAGGTCAGAGAGGCGGCGGATTCGTTCGCCGTGCATATTCAGCAGAGTTATGCCGTCGGGCGCGCACATCCACAGCTCGCCATACCGCCCGGCCCATCCCAGTGCTGTGGCACCGCACCGTCTGAGCAGAGTCGCCGACGATGTGGCCCCGATGCGTATCAGGTCGCCGTCGGCCACGGCGCAGACGCATGGCGCCCCCTTGTGGTCGTTGGCGGCTGTGACCGCCCGGCCCGAGGCCACGCCGCGCATGTCGAGCAGCGCCGCCCCGTAGAGTTTCCCCGCCGGACTGACCGACGTCTGCCAGATTCCTGCCGGCGAGAATACCATGATTCTGCGGCGCGAGAAGTCCCATCCGGCGCTGGTGCGCATGGCCTGCGTCAGCGCCACGATTTCACCGGGGCACACCGTGAGCCGGTCTGTAATTCTGTCGGGGATCGAGGCCGCGGCGCAGACAAGCTGCCCGTAGCGCGGCACGGCAGAGCGGCCAGAGTCTATGGTCACCGCGGTGACGCGCCCGGTTTCCACCGGTTTCAGGTCATCGGCCAGCCAGTATGCGAGTTCGCTCCCCGGCACACGCCTGAGGGGGTACGTCAGGTCACTTACAGTGCCGTCAGAGGCTTTTGCGCGCAGTGTGAGCCGGGTGGCGTCGGCATCGGCCACGGTGAGCAGGGGCGAGAGGGTCATCTCCGCGCTGCTTGATGATACGGCTATGGCGTAGTCGGCACCCGCAGGGAGCACGGCTGCCTGGCGGCGCGGATTGCCGAGCAACAGCATGTCGCCCGCTTCAAGAGCCGTCGAGTAGGTTTCTGTCACGGCCGGAGCGGTCTCGGGGGCATCCGTAAGCCGTGTGGATGACGGTACGCCGATGGTCTGTGCCGCCGTCCCCTTGAACGGGTCATCGATCACCAGGGCCGTGCGGCATGTCTGTTCGGCCCGGGCCAGCGCGTCGGCCACCAGCGGGGCGCGCAGACCGGGATTGGCGGCCTTTTCAGATGTGCATCCGGGCAGATACCATGCCACGGTGAGCGTGCCGCGCGGGTCGGCGGAGACGGTGCCTGTGCCGGGCGCGCCATCGGCATCAACCGGTTCCATCTCGTCGGTGACCTCCACGACAATCCGTGCGGCCAGACTGCGCCACGGTTCGGTCATCTGCGCTATCGCCCCGACCGACAGCAGGTATCCGCGCCCCTCGATAGCTCCCGCTGCCGTCTGCCCGCTGTCGGCATCGCAGCTCACCCTGAGCTGACCCGCACACTGGAACCCCTCGGGCGCCGAGGGCATCACCCACGGCCCGCAGAAAAGGGTAATCCCTGCCGCGTCGGTGATGCGGTAGCGTGCCAGTACCGGCTGAAGGAAACGCCCCGTGCGGCGCGCCACACCGCGCAGCGAGGCGTACGCCGCCAGACCGGCCTTGCGCAGGGTCTCGGCGTCGTCGGCATCCACACTCCCCGTGCCGTGCCCCGCCACCCCTGTCAGACGGCATGGCGGAATGTCGGCCCGCATGGTCTCGATGGCTGTCGTGCCGATGGTGAGCGCGCTGAACCGGGGCACCGGGCCGGCATAGCTGATGTTCATAGAGCTGTCGCAGGTCAGGTAGACCGGGGCCGAATGTCTGAGCATCACCCTTATCACCCCGGGCGATACGGCGTGGAACAGCAACGGTTCGGCCGGCAGGGTGGCTACCTTCCGGCGGCGTGATGCCGGACTGATGGGGGCTACGCCACCCCCGGCGGCCTCGGCTGTCTCCGCCCACAGCTCGCGCCCGTCTGCCCAGAAGACAACCTGCCGGTCATCTATTACGACACTCCCTGTCGGCAGAGCCGCGCTGTCGGCAAGCTGCCGTAGCTCCCCCACAGGGCGCAGAATAGCCGGATTGTCGGCGTCGCGCCGCAGGTTGGTGATGGAATCGGGCGCCCCCGGCGCCGTGACCGAAATTTCTCTGATGGCTTTTGCTGTGTGTTTCATGGCTTTGCGTTTTTGCCGCAAAAGTAGCGGCCACGGTGCACGTGCCGGGCGGCATAATCTTCGGGCAGCTTAAAGAGAGCAGGGTGTTTAGGGTCTTTAAGGTCTTTAGAGTCATTAAGGTCTTTAGGGTCGTGGGCGCTAAGGACCCTAAAGACCCTAAAGACCTTAAAAGACCCTTAAAGCCCCTCCTCCCCGCTCTGGCTTTCCGGATTATTTTGTAAATTTGTGCTATGCTTGTGTCACTTGACTGCATAGCCCTGCGCATGGTGCGCTACAATGACCGCACCTCGATTCTGACGGTCTATACCCGCCAGCGTGGACGCATGTCGCTGGCTGTGCCGGCATCCTCGTCGCGCGCGGCGGCTCGTGTGCGTGCTCTTGTGCAGCCGATGGCACTGTTCGAGTGCAGTGTCGACATGCGCCCCGACCGCGAGATCCAGACTCCGCGCGGCATCCGTTCGCTGGTGCTCCCGCCGTCGGGCAATCCGTTGGGCGCCGTGCAGGCCATGTTCAGCGCCGACCTGCTGTCGGGGCTCCTGCGCGAGACCCAACCCGACCCGGCGCTGTTCAGTTACCTTGAGCACGCCGCCGAAATCCTTACCGCCGCCACATCGGCACCGGGCGGCTCCCCCCTCCTCGCCAACTACCACATAGCCCTCATGCTGGGGCTTACGCGCCTGACGGGCATCGAGCCTGACTGGTCGACCTACACCCCGGGGTGTGTCTTCGATATGGCCGACGGCGTGTTCCGTCACTATCAGCCCGCGCACACACTGTTCCTGCCTGCCCGCGAGGCCGAGGCGGCTTACCGGCTGCGGCGCATGACGTTTGCCAACGCCGCACGCTGGCGTTTCGGCCGAGCCGACCGCAACCTTATCGTAGACCGGCTCACTGCATATTACCAGATACATTTCACCGCCCTCAAGTCACTGTTTTCCACCGAGGTTCTGCGCTATACCTTTGATTTTTAACTCTTGTTAACTCAAGGTGTGCAATTTATTAAACTTTGTCTCTTTTACACCTTCATTTAAATCTTTTTGTTACCTTGCGGCGTTTTCCACTTAGGTTTTCAAACTCCAATTTCTAACAGGGATGTAGCGTGCTGTCACGCAATTATCTTGCACTCGCCGCCATTATCCATAATCAAAAAAGATTGTCATGATCGAACGGTTTCTGAAACAGACTCAATTCTCTGATTACGATGACTTCTGCCGCAACCTGCACATCGAAGTGCCCGACCGGTTCAACTTCGCATACGATGTAGTCGACCGCTGGGCCGACGAAGAACCCGACCGCGAATGTCTGCTCTGGGTCGATGACCTGGGGCATGAGCGGCATTTCACATTCGCCGACATGAAACGGCTCTCAGACCGCACGGCATCGTTCTTCGCGTCGCTCGGCATAGGGCGCGGTGACCGCGTGATGCTGATGCTCAAGCGGCATCCGCATTTCTGGCTCTCGATGATGGCCCTGCACAAGCTCGGGGCGGTGGCCATACCCGCCACGCACCTGCTCACGGCCGACGACATCGTGTACCGTTGCCGCCGCGCCTCGATAAAGGCCATTGTGGGCGCCGGCGACCCCGTTATCGTCAATCATGTGAACGATGCGGTAGACCGCTGTCCGACGCTCGAATGGCTCATCTCCACCGGCCCGGATGTGCCCGAGGGGTGGCTTGACTTCGACCGATCGATAGAGTGCGCCGCCCCGTTCACGCGCCCCGAGGTGGCCAACGAGAACCACGACACCATGCTGATATACTTCACCTCGGGCACCTCGGGCGAGCCGAAGATGGTGGCGCACGACTTCACATACCCGCTGGGGCATATTGTCACCGCCTCGTACTGGCACAACCTGCGTCCCGGCGCCCTGCACCTCACGCTTGCCGATACCGGCTGGGGAAAGGCCGTATGGGGCAAGCTCTATGGCCAGTGGCTGGCCGGAGCCGACGTGTTTGTCTACGACTACGACAAGTTCGTGCCCGCCAACCTGCTGAAGATGATGGAGCGCTATCGCGTGACATCGTTCTGCGCGCCTCCCACGGTGTTCCGTTTTCTGATTCATGAGGATGTGGCCTCATACGACCTCTCGGCGCTTAAATGGTGCACAATCGCAGGCGAGGCGCTGAATCCCAGCGTGTTCGATGAATGGAAACGCCTCACCGGCCTCCCGCTCCGCGAGGGGTTCGGCCAGACCGAGACCACCCTTACCGTGGGCAATTTCCCCTGGATAACGCCGCGCCCCGGCTCGATGGGTCTTCCCAACCCGCAGTACAGCATCGATGTGGTCGACGGCCTGGGCAACCCCGTCGCACCCGGCGAGCAGGGGGAGATTGTGATACGCGCCGACCCCGGCCACAAGCCTGTGGGGCTGTTCAAAGGGTATCTCGACGATCCCGAACTGACTGCCGACGCCTGGCATGACGGCCTCTATCATACCGGCGACATCGCCACCCGCGATGCCGACGGATACCTCTGGTTCGTCGGGCGAAAGGATGACGTCATAAAGTCGTCGGGCTACCGCATCGGGCCGTTCGAGGTCGAGAGCGCCTGCCTGACACATCCGGCCGTGGTGGAGTGCGCCATTACTGCCGTGCCTGACCCGGTGCGCGGCCAGGTGGTGAAGGCCACCATCGTACTGGCCAAGGACTACATACGCCAGGCCGGAGCCGACCTCGTGAAGGATATCCAGAACCATGTGAAACGCATCACCGCCCCATACAAATATCCGCGTGTGATAGAGTTCGTGAAGGAACTGCCGAAAACCATCTCAGGCAAAATCCGCCACGTGGCCATCCGCCAGGCTGACCAACGCCACGGCGCCGCCCCCGCCTGATGGTACGCCCCGTTTCGGGTTGCAGGAGGCCGTGCCGGTTGGTACGGCCTCCTGCCGTCGGGTTTGTTATGGGTTACATTGCCCGGTTTGTCTATGGTTCCGGGCTTTAGCCCGGCTGTCGGCTCCCCGGGGTGGAGTAACCGCGCACGAAAAAAGCAGATCAAGGAATTGACCTGCTTTTTCGCGCTTCAAGATGGACTCGAACCAACGACCCTCTGATTAACAGTCAGATGCTCTA
>ERZ1673743.3579-NODE-3579-length-11766-cov-6.536077_pt1 | contig 11766 bp, 7 predicted proteins | sample MGYA00580197_ERZ1673743 | MGnify/ENA primary metagenome ERZ1673743 (study PRJEB41218, sample SAMN15661795) | gut metagenome | host: Homo sapiens | place: Canada: London | collected 2015-08-20/2019-03-30 | study: EMG produced TPA metagenomics assembly of... | reverse complement strand
GCTGCGGCTGCTGGTGCCGGTCAGCCTGCCCGCCATGGAGCACAATGTCCTGACGGCGGCGGAGCCGGTGACGGCCCGGATCACCGCCCCGGCCCTGTATGTGACCCCCTACCGGGAAACCATTGTCTCCGCCCCGCCGGGCGTCTTCCAGACCCCCGCCCCCTATCAGGCCTTCCGGGTGGACACCGCCACAGAGGACAGCACCGTGACGTTTACCGACGGGAAAAATGTCACCCATTCCATCGAGTATAAAAGTCAGATCCCTCTGACCCCCGTTCTGAAAGCCGTCTGGCACACCGGGATGTATGTCATGGCGGCGTGGTTCCTGCTTGCGAACCTCCGCTTCATGCTTCGTCTCCGCCGGAGCCGGAAACCTTACCCGGTGGAAAACTGCCCCTATCCGGTGTATCTGACGGCGGATCTGCCCTCCCCCTGTCTGTTCGGCCTGTTTCACCCCGCCGTCTACCTGACCCCCGCCGCCGTGGAATCCCCGGAGACCCTGCGGCATGTTCTGATCCACGAGACCACCCACGCCCGCCATCTGGACCCCCTGTGGAGCCTGCTGCGGTGCGTGTGTCTGGCGGTGTACTGGTTCGACCCGCTGGTATGGATCGCCGCCATCTTCTCCCGCCGGGACTGCGAGCTGGCCTGTGACGAGGGCGCGCTGCGGCAGCTGGGAGAATCGGAGCGCATCCCTTACGGTCAAACGCTGCTGCGGCTGATCCCTGTGGCCGGGCGGCCGGAAAGCCCCATGCTCTCCGCCACCACCATGACGGCGGGAAAGCGGGAATTGAAGGACCGTGTCACCCGCATCGCGGAAAACCGCCGCACCGTGGGCGTTGCTCTGCTGGCGGTGGTGACCGCCGCCGCGCTGGTATGCGCCCTCACCTTCACCGGGGCAAAGCCCTCCGTGCGGTCTCTGACCGGCGAGGAGCTGTCCGAGTACGCGCTGGCGTTCAACACCGCTGACCGCTGGCAGGACTCTGCCGGGAATGACTGCACCCTCCGTCCTGTCCAGTTTTTGGCCTCCGTCTATGACGATCCCATGAAGATCGATATGTATCACCTGTTTTACAACGGCGTTTCACCGGAACAGCCGATTTCCGCCGCAGAACGGCAAGAGCTGGTGGACACCTGCTATGACGGCTATGACCCGGAGGTGGATCTCATCAAAATCACCGCGGAGCAGGCGGATCACGTTCTGATGCGCTGGGTCGATCTGCCCCTGGCAGAAACCGACGCGCTGAATATGGGCAGCTTTGCCTATCTTGCAAATTATGACGCCTATTACCACTTCCACGGAGACACCAACGCCCTCGGTGATGTCTGTTTCTATGCCGGGGAGCGGAGCGGCGATACCGTGACCCTCTACTATCAGCCGGAGCAGTGCGGCGCGCAGCTCGTGGATACCGCCGGTTCCGGGGAGGAGGTCTGGGCCAAGGTCACGGTGGTCCCCCAGCCGGGCGGCGGCTTCCAGCTCCGCTCCAACCAGCTTTGCGCCCGGCCGGACGCTCTGCTGTCCTCCCGCCTCCTGACCGGCGAGGAGCTGGCCTTTTTCAACACGCAGTTTTTCAACAGTCAGACCACCAACGAATCCGGCGGCGTGCAGCACACGCTCCACAACCAGTTCCTCACCTGCCTGTATGCCGGCCCTCAGGACATCAACCTGTTCGACCTGTTCTATAACGGCGTTGGTACCTGGGAGGCACCCAGTCAGGCGGAGCTGGAGCAGTTGGGCGTGTTAGCGGAGGACGGCAGCCAGATCTGCCCTACTTATAAGCTGACCACGGCAGCTATGGACGCCTTTCTGCTGGAAAACACCGGCCTGACGCTGGCGCAGACCAACAAGGTGGATCTGGACGCGTTTGACTACCTGCCGGACTATGACGCCTACTATCTGACCAAGGGCGACACCAACTACCGCTCTGTCACCTTTACCGGCGGTGAGCGGGAGGGCAGCTATATCCGGCTTTACTGGAAGGATTTTTACTACGGCGGCGAAACCAACGAGTGCGTCACTCTGCTGGACCGGGGGGATGGACAGTATTGGTTCGTGTCCCACCTGCTGGTGGACAGCGTTACCCCCTCTGCCTTTGCCTACCCGGAGGAAGATCCGTGGATGACGATCCCACTGGATGACCTGACGCCCTACGAACCGCAAAAGATGCCCCTGACCCGCCATTCCGATGACTGTGCGGAGCGGGGCGGCGGCTTCTCGGTTGACGGCAGCGGCGGCGAAGGATATTCCCTCCGGGTTTACCGCTCCACAGACGGGGCAATCTACGCGGCAATCATGCGGGCGGAAGCGGTCAGCAGTCAGCAGGGCATTACCCAATGGGAGGCCGACGTATTTTTCACCGCACCGGCTTTGGATATTCAGGACCTTGATGATACGGTACGGCTGTTCTTCTTCCACGATCTGCTGGGTCACAGCGGCTTTACGGTGTCCTATTTGGACTATCTCACCGGCGGGCCGGGACGGGGCGGCTACATCGGCACCGTCACGGATTACTACTATCTGGACAACAGCGGAACGCCCTACCTGCTGGCCCGGGCCAAGGGAGACTGCGAGGCCATCGACCTGGACGGCGACGGGGAAAATGAGCTGTGCGCCGCCTCCGGCGTTTCCGGGCAGTTCTTCTTCCTACGGGACGGCCGGTATTACGAAGCTGACGTCAAGGCTCTTTTGCAGGATGCCTGGCCGGAAATGAACTACTGGGATCACGCCAGCTGGGATCTCAACTACCGCCGCCTGGCAGTTTCCGGCTTTGTAACCATGCCGGAGTGGGCCACGGCGGAGCATCCCCAGCCCGACGCCGATTTCACCCGCTATCTCTACTACCGGGATGGGGCGCTGCTGGTCTACAAGCCTGATAAGGACAGCCAGACAGCGGATCATGTGGTGGGAACGCCCGATGTACCGGAGCCGGTGCTGGCCGCCGCCAAGGCCACCGTGCAGAAAGCCTATCAGGACTACAAAAACGGCGGATACGATTCCGGCGCCGACCTTGATAACTGGCGGGTGGAATATGTGTCGGAGGACTGGTACAGGGCTTATCCCAATGGAACGCTTATCGCCTATAACCTGAATTATGAGTATCATGCCCAAAAGCCCGCCAACGTCACGCTGGCCGGCGGGGCCTATGTGGACGAGGACGGCTGGCTCATGCCGGACTACCCCTACTGCCATTATCTTTTCTTCACAGAAACGGATGGACAGTACACCTTCCTGGAGGAATGGATGCTCAATGACGGCGGTCCCGGCTCGAAGGTATTTGACGCGGAGATGCAGCGCTGGGCGGTGGAACTGGGGTTGTCCTCCGTGGCGGATACCACGCCGGAGGAATTGCTGCACCAGCTTTACGACGGCATGGGCGGCCAATTCCTGACCCAGCTCAGCACCATGAGCGAAACGGACCGGCAAACCGTATGCCAGAAGCTGGATGTCATTTTGCAGGAGGGCACAGCGGAGCAGCAAAGCCTTTATCTGGATGCGGTGCAGACCATGGCGTGGTGTTCTCACTCCTTTGACGGCGCTCAGCGGGAGGCCTATGACTACTTTCTGGAGCATTCCGCCCGCTCGTCTCAGGCGGCCTACCGGGCGCAGGCTGTGATGGACGCACTGACCGGCGGCGGAGCGGTGCAGATGCGTCTGGAACCTGCCGACGGCGTCCGGGGCGGCGACTATACCGTTGGCGTTTCCGACGGCAGCGGCGCTGTCCGGGCGCAGGGCTTTTCCGGCAGCTTTTACTGGGCCACGGCCTCGGACAGCGATCCCTCCGGCAGCAGCATCACCCTGCAAAGCCCGGACGGACGCTGCACCATTACCGCGTGGGAGAATTCCTCTATCGTGCGCTGCGAGGAACCGGGGGAAACCGCATGGTTGATGGCGGCCTCCACCTCCTCTGCCCCATATGACGGCAACACCGTGTTTACCTATCTGCGGAAGTGGTACGATGAGGCGGAATTCAACGCGCTGGTGGACAGATTGATCGTTCCGGCGGATGGCCGGAACCGGGAGGAACTGGCCCAGAGCTGGCTGGACGCCGTGGGCGATGTGACCATCCATCAGGTGACGCCGGGCAGCAAGTACGAAAATTCCTTCGTGCAGAACCGGGTCACGGTGGAAAGCGCGGAACCGGCGGCCGGTCTGTATGACCCGGAACTGCTGGCAGGCCAGCATTTCACCTTCACCAACGAGCGCATTTTCGTGCCGGGGAACTACCGCTCCAAGGAGCAGCAGACGGTGAACAGCAGCGCCAGAGCTTATCATGGCGAATATGGACCCATGCCCGGCGGCGGGGCCTTTCTGGATACCCGCTCCGGCCTGCTGTACCAGACGGCGGACGGCTGGAAGGGGACGTTTGCCCCCTGAGGGGGATCTTTTCAGAAAAGTCTGGCAAAAATAAAAGAACATAACCGGCGGATTCATTGACTGATTGGACGGCCGCAATGGCTGCATCCAATGAAAAGGAAGTATATGGAAAGCATGAAGCAGAAATTTTTCCGCGCCGCCGTGCCGCTGGTAATGCTGGCGGTGTCCGCGGCCCTGAGCGTATTCGTTTACCGATTACCGCAGCCGGTGCGGGAGCCACTGCCGGTCCTCATGTATCACCACATGGTCCCGGACGGGCAGAACTGCAATGACATGACCGTGACCCCCGGCAAGTTCCGCTCCGACTTGGAGACCGTTCTGGCGACGGGCTATACGCCGGTGCTGCCCCGGGAATTGGCCGCCGGGGACGCCCTGCCGGAAAAGCCCATCCTCATCACCTTTGATGACGGCTATCGCAGCAACTACGATCTGGTGTACCCCATTTTGCGGGAATACGGCGTAAAGGCCTGCATTTCCATCATCGTCCTCATGCCGGATCTGCCTACGGACAACTTCTGCACCTGGAACCAGCTGCGGGAAATGACGGCCTCCGGTCTGGTGGAGATCGGCTCCCACAGCTACCGCCTCCACAACTTAGGCGGCGACGGCGGCAATTTTGAGTCCGGCGGGGCCAACGGCGTGGAGCGCCGCCCCAACGAGTCCGACGCGGATTTCCAGACCCGCGTGCTGGACGACATTCAGCTGAGCCATGACCGGATCGCCGGGGAGCTGGGCGGCGTCACCTGCTTCGCCTATCCCTTCGGCTGCTCCGACCCGGATGCCAAGGCCCTTGTGGACGAATTGTTCCCTGTGACCCTGATGACCACGCCCAAGTGTGCCGATCTGGCCAAGGGGCCCCACGATCTGCCCCGGTTCACCGTTACCATGAAGACCGATCTGGAAAAACTCCTGCGCTGACCATACATTGACGCCCGCCTGCGTTTCCACGCAGGCGGGCGCTTTGTTTTCAACAGAAGTCATTTTTCCCTCGCGGCGTATTTTTTACTGCGGACAACTATTGTTCCTCCCTTGACTTTTTGTCAGCAAAGCTTTAAAATAGTAAAGTACCCTCCCTGTGAGGGATTTGTTTCCCCCGGAAGTCCGGGATCAGATAGAAGCCGATAGCACGGGCCCCGATCCCGTGCGGTTTTTTTACGGCTGGATGGGAGAAAAACATGGAACACAAGAAAAACACCAAGAGCTTTGCGAGCCGCTGGGGCTTTATCCTTGCGTCCGTCGGTTCGGCGGTGGGTATGGCCAACGTCTGGGGCTTTCCCAATAAAATGGGCAGCAACGGCGGCGGCGCATTTTTACTGATCTATCTGCTGTTTGTTTTTATTTTCAGTTATGTGGGCCTTCCGGCGGAGTTTGCCATGGGCCGCCGTGCCGCCACCGGTACGCTGGGCGCTTACGAAAACGCTTGGGACACCCGCAGCAAGTCTGCCGGTAAAGTCGGCGGTCTGCTGGGCTGGCTGCCTCTGGCTGGCTCCCTGTGCATCGCCATCGGCTATGCCGTTATCGTCACCTATGTGCTCAAGGCTCTGGTGGATTCCCTGCTGGGCACACTGCTGACCACGGACACCGCCGCCTGGTTCGGTGTCTTCTCCTCCACCCCCTACTCTGTGATCCCCTATCACATCGTTGTGGTGGTGGGCACGCTGCTGACACTGTTTCTGGGCGCCCGCAGCATTGAAAAGACCAATAAGGTCATGATGCCTGTCTTCTTTGTGATCTTCCTGATTCTGGCCGTGCGGGTGGCCCTTCTGCCCGGCGCCGCAGAGGGATATGTCTTTATGTTCACCCCCCGCTGGGAGGCCCTGACGAATCCCATGATCTGGATCTGGGCTATGGGGCAGGCGTTTTTCTCCCTGTCCGTCACCGGCAGCGGCATGATCGTTTACGGTGCGTACCTCTCCAAGGACGAGGACGTGGTGGGCGTGGCCCAGCACACGGCCCTCTTTGACACCATTGCCGCCGTGGTAGCCGCCCTGGTTATTATCCCCGCCTGCTTCTCCTACGGTCTGGACGTGGGCGCCGGTCCCAGCCTGCTGTTCGTGACCCTGCCCACCATCTTGCAGGACATCCCCATGGGTCAGCTCTTCGCCATCATCCTGTATATGGCCATGATTTTCGCCGGCGTCAGCTCTTTGCAGAATATGTTTGAGGTGGTGGCGGAGTCCCTGATGCACAAGTTCCCGAAGCTCAACCGCGTTACCGTCCTGGTACTGCTGGGCGCGCTGTGCCTGGGCTTCGGCATCGGCATGGAGACCATCAGCAAGTGGGGTCCCTGGATGGATCTGGTGTCCATTTATATCATCCCCATCGGCGCTACACTGGGCGCGGTCTCCTGGTTCTACGTGATGAAGAAGGACGCCCTGCTGGACGCCATCAACACCGGCAGTACGAAAAAACGCGGCGATCTCTGGTACAATGCGGGCCGGTATGTGTACGTCCCTCTGGCGATCATTCTCTGCTGCGTGGCCCTGTTCATGCACGTTGCTTTCTGATACCCACAGAAAATTTCCACGCATATAGCTAATAAAAAGGACCCGGCGGCTGAAAATCAGCTGCCGGGTCTGTTTCGTATAAAAGGTTTCATCAATCGTAGCGCAAGCTCAAGGTAGCGGAGTCCTCGCCGTTCCGCAGGAAGGGCATTCCCTCGCCGATGCGGGAGCGCTGGAAGTACAGATACTCGCCAGAGGGGGAGATCAGCACTGGGAAACTGCCGCTGAGGGAGCTGCCCACCCCGGCGGACATATCCAGCCGCAGGCAGTCATCCTCCATGCGCCATACGCCGAAGAATCGCAGATCCATCCGGTCGTCATAGCACTCGTACAGATTAGCCAGCCCCGCATAGTCCGGGTCACAGTCGCCGTAATGCAGCTCCAGCGTCCACTCATCGCAATCCCACGAGGTATCGGCCAGTCCCAGATCCGTAGGGGGCCACCACCAATCGTCACCGGTCGGCTCCCAGCCTTCGGGATGGTCGATGGCGATGGTGTTCGTGTAGATGGAGAAGTCGAACAGCAGCAATCGGCCCTCCTCGCTGGCAGGCAGGATGAGATCGCCGTACAGGTCCTCCTACGGATACCAGTTCACCACCGTGCCGTCATCGGCCACAAGGTTGACCTCCATATCCGGCTCCTCCGGATCGACGAACAGCAAAACAGGCTGGGTATATTCCTCCCGGTAGAGGACTTCGTCCGCCACCGGATGCAGGCCGTTGCCCTGAGACTGCCATGTGATGTGGTTCACGGCAAGGCTGGTGTTCTCTCCCCGCGGAATGACGCAGAACAGCTTGCCGTACCCCGGACCGAGGACCCGCTCCGAGGGGATGGTCAGCATGACCGGCATCTCCGCCGTCAGGTCAAGGCAATTTTCCAGCATCCAGTCCGACAGCTTGGAGGTGTCCCCCTTCTCCCGGTAGCCGAGATAGGCCGCGGCGCCGGGATAGCCGCCGTATTCCAAATCAAAGCCCAGCTTGTCGAGACATTCCTCCACCAGCTCCTGGTCCACCTCCGCTTCCGGTTCGGAAGGCTTCACAGGATCGGCCTGACCGGTCTGATCGGTCCTGCTGTCGGAGATCGTCTCCTTTACGCCGCCGTTTCCCGCTGCCGGGGCCGGTTTCTTTTTCCCTCCGCAGGCAGTCAGGCTAAGAGCCAGCGTCAGGCAGAGAAGTGCCGACGCCAGCCGGTGCAAAGTCAAGCGCTTCATGATTCTGCCTCCTTCTCAGAATTTGCCGCTGCGGCCGTGACCGCCGCCGCCGCTGCGGCTTACAGTTCCTCCGCTGCTTCTGCCACCGCCGCCGGAGTCGCTCTCGATCTTACGGCGGGTCTCGGTGGTATGGGTGTAGTGGTCATAGCTGTCCGTCAGCTTCAATCCACCGCCCGCCGTGGTATACACGTTGGCGTCAACGCCCTTGCGCACGGACTTCACCTGTCCCTTCAGGATCATGCACACCAGAAACGCGATCAGGCAGGAGACTGCCACCGCAATGCCGATGGCCGGCAGGGGGCTGGACCGCACAGGTTTTCCATCCTCAGCCAGAGTCAGAAACTCGTCACAGGCGGCAAGATAGCTGGAAACCCCGGCATACCAGTCGCCGCCGCTGAATTTATCCAAAAAGCGATCCTCCAGCTGTTTTTCGCCGTATCGGTCAAAAGCATACTCCGCCCATTCGCCGTAGACGAACATGGCGTAGTCCCGCTCTTTCATGCTCAGCATGATGATAACGCCGTTTCGGTCCTCGCCTACACCAAGGCCCTCGGCGTGGTAGATCTGATAGAGGGCGGTATAGGGATCGTCACCGTAGCCGTAAGCTGTAAAGTCCTCCACAAAAAGGGTATAGATGCCGCAGCTGCGGCGGAGGGCGATATCCTCGGCCCTGGCCTCCAGTTCTTCCCGCTCCCCGTCGGAGAGCATTCCCCGCAGATCGAACACATAGTTCATGCCGGTATCGCCCAGCTTTGACGCTTCGCCGGACTGGACGGTCTCGGGCTGCTGCGCCTCCGTTGGGAAGTCTGCGGAGAGATAGTCCGCCGCCGTCGCCGCCATGGCATTTATTGCCTGACAGAGCGCTTCGGCACTCGCAGCCATGTCCTCACCGGTCCAGGACTGCGCGTTGTTCAGATAGGGCTCCACCGCGTCATACACCAAGCCGGAGAGTTCCTGCCCGTCGCCCCGCGTCTCGCTCAGCATCGCGTAGACGCACCAGTCGGTCTCCGTCAGGGTGTAAGAACCGTCCGCCAGAGGCTCCATCACCAGCGTCAGCGAGATGCCGTCCTTTTCCTCGCCCCAGCCGTAGCCGGAATCTTTGTAAACATATGTGGCGATATCTCCGGCGGTGGTACCCTCGCTCACATCCTCATTGGTAAATATGTCCACCCGCAGGTCAAGGTGAAGCGCCTCCGTCAGCTGGGGCAGGGTGTACTGACCCAGATCGGACAATTCGTCCGAGCCCAGCGCGTCGGTCTCGTCATAGATCGCGCCGTATTCCGTCCACGCCAGAGTGGGGACGCACAAAGTCAGCGTCAGCAGGAGCGCCGTCAGCAAAGCTGTGACTTTTCTTTTCATGTCCGTCCCTCCTTATCGCATCAGCAGGACGATGACCGAACTCAATACGGACAGCGGCACGGCAATGGCGGCAAACATCCCCCAGAACCGCCCCTTATCCACAGGCAGGTCGCCCACGAATTTTCCGGTCTGGCCGTTCATGGCGAAGAGGAAATCCTTTCCCTGCCACTTGGTATTGAGCAGCCACACCGGCAGCAGCGCATAGTGGACCTTGCCCCGCTGGATGTCTGCGTGTTCGCCCCTCGGGAAACAGGTCGCGTATCCCGTTACGGTGCCTTGCAGCGCCTTTTTCAAGCTGCCCAGACAGCGGACATCGGCCCGTTCCCGGCTCTTGTCCGCCGACACGTCGAACTTATCCGCCAGGAAGCCCGGCAGATACGCCGTGGAGAAGGGTTTCAGGTCATCGTAATTGTAAGGCTCGATGGAATCCATGTGATCATCCGGCATTTTAGTCGAGGCGTCCACCGGTACCTTTTCAAAGGGCATCGTTCCGGCACGGTACACGTCAAAGTGCTCCGTCTTTATCACCTCATACTCACCCTCGGTGCGCTTGTGGGACCGGGTACACTCATAGTGGGCATTGCCCTCCGCCTCACCGCTGAACAGCCAGAAGGGTACATAGACCCCCTGGATCTCCTGTAAGTGATTTTCCTTGGAAAAGCTCTTGGGAAGGAACACCTTGCCCCTGTAATGCTTCTTGAGCTTGCGGATGGCGTCCTCGCGGCTGAGTTTGAAGGGGATCACGAAATCCGGCTTCAGCGTTCCCGCAAACTGCCCCGGCACCACCGTTGGGTTGCCGCAGTAAGGGCAGGAGGTAGCCGCCGTGCTTGCGTCACAGATCAGCTCCGCACCACAGCTTGGGCAGCTGTAAGCCTTCATGCCGTCTCCCTCGGCACCCCAGTCGGCGCTGAGGTCCGGCATCTCCCAGCCGCCTTCCTCGGCTGCCTTCTTTTCCGCCGCCGTTTTTTCTTCTGCCGACTGCTGCGCCGCCGCGGCCTGTTCCTCCTTTTCCGCGTAAAGCGCCTCGATCTCTGCTACATCATAGGTACTACCGCAGTAATCGCACTCCAGCTTGCCGGATGCGCCTACAAAGTGCAGCGGACCGGTGCAGCTTGGGCATTGATAGTTGGTCACCTGTGCTGCCATGCTTGCTCTCACCCTTCTTTCTTCATTTTCCGTTCAGCGCCCGCCCGTAGACGGGCGGACGCTGTTGAGCCGTTTTCTCCGATCTGTTTCCCTTATCCTCTGGGCGCGCCGCAGTACTCGCAGAATTTTCCGTCATTCTGTCCGCCGCAGGCGGGGCAGGTCCACGGACCAGCCGCTGCCGGAGCGGGAGCGAAGGTCTCCTGCTGCTGCATGGGGGCCTCCTGCTGCATGGGGGCTGTCTGAACTGCGCCGCCGCCACGGGCGGTCTCCATCACCTGAAGCAGCGCCGCTCGGATCTCGTCGCCCATTTCGCGGTACTTGCGATATTCCCGATTGCTCTCCGGATCGAAGCCGGCAGCCATGGTATTCATCCGGCCCACAGAATTCATCTGTCCCATCATGGGGCGCTGTGTCATGCCGCTCTGGGGCCGACCTGCCATAGGACGCTGGTTCATGCCCGACTGATTCATCATAGGCCGCTGACCCGCCATGCCGCTCTGAGGACGGCCCGCCATAGGACGCTGGCCCATCATACCCTGCTGCCCCATCATGGGCCGCTGCATGGTGTTCTGCGGCTCGATGTACACAGAACTGTTGTTCAGGCGGAACTTCATTTCGTCAAAGTAGGGGTTATTGACGGAAATGATCACTTCAAAGTCATAGGAATACTCGTAGCGGGGCGGGTTGTAGGTGACTTCCTTGCCGTCCGGTCCCTCCCGCTTCTGCTCCGTGCGGCTCTCGTCAATGTCCACGCGGCAGCCGGTCAGCGCGGTGTAGTCCAGAATATCCGGGTTGGCGTCCGCCAGATCCCGGGCGCGGGTAACGGTGAACCAGCGGTGCTCCTCGTCCAGCAGGACCTTCCAGTCCTCGCCGTAGGAGCGGGTGGTGCGGAACTGGGACGCCCTGCCCCAGTTTTCCCCCCGGTAGGCCAGCTGCCGCTTGATGTCCTCCACCGTAGAGCGGCGGCGGTCACTGAACCAGGGAGAGAGCTGCTTCGCGCAGTCCTTACAGAGGTTGCCGTCTTCCAGTTTCTGATTGCCCAACAGTCCGATCTACTCGCCGCAGATGTCGCAGTATTTCTTATCAAACAATCCCATAATAGCTTCCTCCTGTTGTTTTCAGTCGCCGTAACGGCTCACATTGCATTGTCCACCCGGAACCGGGATCTTGTC
>ERZ1673743.3565-NODE-3565-length-11804-cov-5.948081_pt1 | contig 11804 bp, 10 predicted proteins | sample MGYA00580197_ERZ1673743 | MGnify/ENA primary metagenome ERZ1673743 (study PRJEB41218, sample SAMN15661795) | gut metagenome | host: Homo sapiens | place: Canada: London | collected 2015-08-20/2019-03-30 | study: EMG produced TPA metagenomics assembly of... | reverse complement strand
TTGAGAATGCCGTAGGCGATGGTGCCCTGCTCGGCCTCTTCCTTTGTGACGTTCCTGCCGCATTTGCCCGGCAGAGCGGCCGGATCGGTCACGATTTCGCGGCCGTTGACGAGGTACACGCCGCCGTCGTAAAGCTTTACCATGGAAAAATCCCCTTTCGTGTTTTGTCCCGTTTTCAAATGAGAGATGTGGCAAAAGACGCCATCTCTCTGATGACTTTATTATACACGATGCACAGCGTATAGACAAATACTAAAAAACCATGACGCATATAGAAGAAATTCATAATCTCCTTGCCGACCGCCGCAGGGCGGCAAAAAAGCCCGGGGCTCAAAGGTCGTCTTCCGTCAGGTGCGCTTTGAAGCTCGCCAGAAACGCTTCTGCCGCGCGGGATAGATACGCCTCGCGCAGGCGGACGACGCTCAGCGCCCACCACGCGCGGTATTTGGGCGGGATCATGTAATACGCGGGCTGATAGCCTTCTCCGCCCAGCAGGCCGACATAACGGCTGGGCAGCAGCATGCAGCCCATGCCCTCGCTCGTCAGGCGGCGCAGCAGCTCGTAGTTCCGGCTGGTGAGCAGAACCCGCGGCTTCACGCCCGCCTCGGCCAGCACGCGGTCGGTGATCTGCCGGATGCGCTGACCGGGCGAGACCATCAGAAACGGCTCACCGCCCAGCAGCGCGGGGTCAAGCTCGGGATGGGGCGCGTTCGGCCGCTGCACGGCCAGCGCGGCGAGGCGCTCGTCGTGCGGCGCGGCGATGAGAAACGGATCGCGCCCCAGCGCTTCAAAATCCAGCGAAGGGTTGCCGGTCAGCCCGTCGTCCGGCCCGGTGTGCAGGATGGCGAAATCCAGCCTGCCGCTGAGCAGACTGCGCTCCACCTGGTCGGTCGTTTCCTCGCAGATACGCACCTCGATGCCGGGGTGCTCCCGGTGAAACGCGGGCAGCATGCGCGGCAGATGCGCCGTCGCCAGATAGTTGGTGATGCCCACGGTCACGCGCCCCTGCGACAGCACGCGCTCCTCGTTGATCTCCGATTCAAACGCCGCGTAGACGCGCAGCACCTCGCAGGCCATGCGATAATATTTCTCGCCCGCGTAGGTCAGCACCAGCCCGCCGGCGGTGCGCGTGAACAGCCGCGTGCCGAGCTGCTGTTCGAGGGTCATCACACAGTGGCTCAGCGACGGCTGGGTGACAAACAGCTTCTGCGCGGCGCGGGTCATGCTCTTTTCGTCCGCGATGGTCTTGATGTAAAGCAGTTCTCTGGTGGTCATGGCGTTTCCTCGTGCGGGGGGTTCAGAGGGAAGGGGTTCGGTCGGGCGCGAGCAGCGCGGGGAGCGCGAAAAGCGCGAAAAAAGCGCCGCACAGGTTTCGGTAGGTGAAATAGGTGTGGTCGGATGCGTGGTTGGAGAGCGCCAGCGTCCACAGCACGGGCGCGAGCAGGGGGAGCAGCAGGAGCAGCGCGCGGCCGTCGAAGCGGCGCGGCCTGCGGCGGATGAACAGGGCGAGCAGCAGCGCCAGCACGGCCAGCAGAATCACGCGATAGGCCGTCTTATCCGTCACGATGCGGATGTTGCGCAGCAGGATATCCAGCCGGGAGTGGGATTCGCCGCCCGCGGACAGCCGGAGGGAGATTTGGTCGCCGACGGCGGCGATTCCGTCCTGCCCCAGCACGAGAAAGTTGAGCCCCCATTTCAGCATCCACATGCAGGCATAGCCGAGCGCCCAGCCGACGCAGCACAGGAGCGCCTCCCGCATCAGGCCGCAGAAGGAAATCGTCGTTTTCATCTCCAGCGCAATCAGGAGAATCAGCGGGAAGCTGAGCGAAACGACGGGGAACGTCAGCAAATCGAAGTAGTTGACGAACAGGCCGATCAGCGCGAAAAAAACGGGCAGACCGACGCTTCGGGAAAACGCCGGTTTCAGCGCGAGAAGCAGCGAACACGCCAGCAGCGCGATCAGCGAAACCGGCGCATATTGCAGGCAGAGCCCCAGCGCGGGCGGCGACATGAAGAACCACGAAACCGCAAAGGCCGGGATGAGCTGCTGCAAGCCGCGCCGAACCATCAGCAGCACCGTCCAAAGGAGCAGCGCCGTCTGCGCAAAGAGAAGGAGCATCTGCAGGTTGGTGAAGGTGAACAGGCAGAGCAGCAGCCGGAGCGCGAACGTGTAGCCGTGCCAATAGCGGCTGTATGGAACGTTGTTCGGGGAGGGAACCGCGTCCGAATAGGTGGCGTAAGCCTCCCAGTTGGTTTGATCCTCCTGCGGGGGCAGATCCGTGCGCAGGCCGCTGAACGCCATGCGCAGGAGCGGGTCGTCACCGATGTAGGCGGCGGTTTTGAGAATCAGCACGGCGGTGTAGTTGTCCAGCCGGGAGGAAGCGAAGCCGCCGACGATCTCCGGGCTGGCTAATTCGTAGCCGAGCAGATCGACGGCCTGTTCGGCGTGTTCCCGCATGGCGGGCGTGTCGATGGCAAACGCGGTCAGGTTCATCGCAAGGCAGAGCGATACGGCCAAAAGCAGCGCCAGCGCGCCGCGAACGGGTTTTATTTTCAGCATCTTCCGCTCCCTTCCGTCAGCGCTTCCGCTGGCCGGGGGCGCGCCTGGCGGCGGGCTTCGGCGCGCCGAGCCTGCGGCGCAGCACGTCCTCCCGCGCGACAGAATAGCCGAAGAAGCCCTCGGGGCGCGGTTTCAACGGGAAGTATTCGCCGTGCGCATAGCTGACCAGATTCGCGCGGCCAAGGTGCAGGCTGCCGTCCGGGTCAAACAGCGCGTCCTTCACGTAGACGTCTTCAACCGCGCAGAGAAACAGCTCGTGCGAGCCGAGCGGAAGGCGCTGCTGAACGCGGCAGCAGAGAAACGCGGGCGCTTCATCCAGCGCAGGCGCGGGGAAGCCGTCAACCGCGCGCGCGTGCAGGCGCATCTCCCTGAATTTATCGACGTCCCGCCCGCTTTTCACGCCGCAGAAATCCGCCGCGCGGCAGAGCGATTGGTCGATCAGGTTCAGGCAGAATACGCCGGATTGCACGATCTGCGCATACGAGTGGCGCGACGGACGCAGGGAGACGCTGATCATTGGCGGCGCGCTGTTGATTACGCCCGCCCACGCGACGGTAATCAGGTTGTCTTTGTCAAAGCCCGGCTCGGTGCCCCGGCAGGAAAGCATCACCGCCGGAATCGGGGAAAGGAAGGTGGTCGCGCCGATGGCGCGGAAATGGTTTGGCATATTTTCCCTCCATGGAAAGAATTGGAAAGGACGCGGCGAAACACAAACCGCGTTTTCTTCATCATACATGGGAAGAAGCGTAAAATCAATAAAAAATTTCCGCCAAATGGGAAGAAATGGCGGCGCTTGTTCGTTCTGTATGCAAAGGCCGCATCACGGCTCTGTCGGTTGCATAAAGAGATGAAACGTGGTAAGATGGAGCCGAAACTCGAAGGGATTTTTCATCATGGAGGGAATCAGGATGGATCGAAATAAAATGAAACGTAAAATTGCGATGATGCTGTGCGTATGCGTGCTCTTTGCGTCGTCCGCGCCGCTCGCGCTGGCGGAGGCCGAGGCCACGTCGAGCGAACCGCAGCAGGTTGCTGCAACGACGCAGATGGAGGGGCCCACGATGGGCGACACGACCGACACCGGCGACACGGCCAACACCAGCGACACGGCCAACACCAGTGACACGGCCGACACCAGCGACACGACCGACACCAACGACACGACCGACACCAGCGACACGACCGACACCAACGACACGACCGACACCAGCGGCGGAACGGGCGACGGCACCGGAACGGGCGAGCCTGCGCCGAATCCCGCTAAGATCGAGGCGACGGCTTCCGTAAACGGCCAGTCGATTCAGGTGACGATCACCAACGCCGATGAGAGCAAGACCATGAATATCGCGCTGGTGAACGCCGACGGCAAAACGACAACCGGTACAATTGAAAATAGACAGGCAGCCTTTACCGAACTTGCGGCGGGCGTATATTCTGTCATCGTCTCTTATGACGGAACGAACGATGGACAGTGCGTTATCAAGGAATTGAAGGTTGAGACGCAGAGCATCGCGCAGGCCATCACCGCGACGGCGACGGCGGGCGTGAAGCGCATCGACGTGGATGTGACGGCGGCCAGCACGATGAGCGTGGTGGTCACGCTGATGCAGAACAACCAGCCGAAGGATACCCGCTCGATTGAGGCGGGCGTGGGCAAGGTCAGCTTTGAAAACCTCGAGGCGGGCACGTACAGCGTTTCCGTCAACTATGCGTCCGCGCAGACCGGCGATGCGGCGACGGTGATCGACAATCTGAACGTCACCGGCACGGGCGACGGCACCGGAACGGGCGAGCCTGCGCCGAATCCCGCTAAGATCGAGGCGACGGCTTCCGTAAACGGCCAGTCGATTCAGGTGACGATTACCAACGCCGATGAGAGCAAGACCATGAATATCGCGCTGGTGAACGCCGACGGCCAAACGACAACCGGTAAAATTGAAAATAGACAGGCAGTCTTTACCGAACTTGCGGCGGGTACCTATTCGGTGGTCATCAGCTATGCGGATGGCTCGGACAGCAAGACGATTTCCGGCCTGACGGTTGCGCAGAATACGCAGGCCATCATTGCGACGGCATCCACGGATATCGGAAAGATCAGCGTTGATATTTACAATGCGGCCAGTGATAAGGAATTGACCGTCACATTGCTGGACGAAAAGGGTTCCCGTGTTGGCCGGATGACGACCACCGGCAAGGGGATTCTGGTATTTGAAAACCTGAGCGCAGGCAAATATACGGTGACGGTGAATTACACCACGCCCGTGGAAGGCGTGAGTGAGGTTAAAATCGGGGAACTGGCGGTCTACGACAAGGAGCACCCCGAACCGCTTCCGACCGAGCAGATTGAAGCGACGGCAACGGTCAGCGGCCAGACGATCGGCATTTCTGCGACGAAATACGCCGAAGGGAGCACGCTCAAAGCGACATTGAGTACCGGCAAACAGATTACGCTCAACAATGGACAGGGCGAATTTACGAATGTTCCGGCGGGCGTATATTTCGTCATCGTCTCTTATGACGGAACGGACGATGGGCAGTGCGTTATCAAGGATTTGAAGGTTGAGACGCAAAGCATCGCGCAGGCCATCACCGCGACGGCGACGGCGGGCGTGAAGCGCATCGACGTGGATGTGACGGCGGCCAGCACGATGAGCGTGGTGGTCACGCTGATGCAGAACAACCAGCCGAAGGATACCCGCTCGATTGAGGCGGGCGTGGGCAAGGTCAGCTTTGAAAACCTCGCGGCGGGCACGTACAGCGTTTCCGTCAACTACGCGCCCGCGCAGACCGGCGTTGCGGCGACGGTGATCGACAATCTGAACGTCACCGAAGAAAACGTGAAGATCGCCATCAGCGGCGTAACGCCGGGCGAAAATAAGCTCACCGTCAGCGGCACGGCGAAGCCGAACGAGCCCGTGATGATTTCCACCGTGCCGGACGGCGGCAGCACCATCGTCAACGCGGATGCAAACGGCAAATTCTCCGCCGAGCTGGCGCGCACGGCGGGCACCTATACCGAGGTCAGCGCGCAGTATGTCAGCGACGCGGCCAGCCGCGTCACCCTGAAAGGCACGTTCGTCGTCACCGGCACGGTCACAAAGCCCGGGCTGGAGGTGGACGATCTCTACAACAACAGCCTGACCGTCGTGGCCAAGACGACCGCGGGCGTGACCGTCTATCTCAAGACGGGCGATTATGAGCAGACCCTCGTTGCGGATAACCGCGGCATCGTCCGCTTCACCCTGCCGCATACCTACGCGCAGGGGACGCGCTTCACCCTGACCGTCTATTACGGCGCGGGCAACAGCATGTCCTACAACGTGGAAGCGACCGTGGGCGGCACGCCGTATTACAAGCTCTTCAAGCGCGGCAGCCGCGGCGACGGCGTGTATGCGCTGACCAGCCGCCTCTCCGAAATGGGCTACCCGGTTTCCCCGACGAATTATTACAGCGACAGCGTGGTGGCGGCCGTGCGCCTGTTCCAGTCCGCCAACGGCCTGAGCGCGGACGGCATGGCGGGCAAGCTCACGCAGGAGAAGCTCTATTCCGTCAGCGCCATCGGGTATAGCGAGAGCGGACAGACCTATCCGACGCTGGTGCGCGGCGATCGCGGCATGGCGCTGCTCTACACGCTCCAGCAGCGCCTCAAGGATCTGGGCTATTACACCATCCGCGTGGATGGCATCTTCGGCAGCGGCACGCAGCGCGCCGTGCGCTGGTTCCAGTCGGTCAACGGCCTTTCCGTCACCGGCAAGGCGGATAATGCGACCCAGCAGCTCCTCTATTCGGCGCAGGCCAAGGCCGCTTCGGGCTATTCCCCGGAAAGCTACGATACGCTTTCGCGCTCCAACCGCTATAAAGCGGCGGTCGTTCCGCTCCAGCGCCGCCTGAAAGCGCTGGGCTACCTGAGCGGCTCGGCGGATGGCTACTTCGGCAGCAACACCTATCGCGCCGTGCGCAATTTCCAGAGCCGCAACAGCCTGAGCGTGACCGGCGTTGCCGATTCGGGCACGCAGCAGCTTCTGTATTCCTCCTCCGCGAGACCGGCCTCCGGCTCGTCCTCCTCCGGTTCGGGCTCAAGCACGGGCTACCGCCTGCTGTATTGGGGCTGCAGGGGCGACGCGGTGAAGAGATTGCAGCAGGCACTGATCGACGCGGGCTACAAGAGCTATGTCCGCTCTGCGGACGGCATCTACGGCCAGTGGACGTATGACGCTGTGCGCGCCTATCAGAAGGACGTCGGCCTCTCCGTGGACGGTATCGCGGGCAAGAACACCCAGAATAAGCTCTACGGAACGAAGTATTGACGAACGGATCATCCGTCCGGCTCGCCTCAAGGCCGCCGGGGGGTGAAAGAAAATCAAAAAAAGAGATGTGAGTCGGCTTTGCGCCTTCTCACATCTTTTTTGATTTGGTCATTGATACTAATTCTTGTTAAAATGGCTTAATCCGCGCACCATCTTTTTCGCTCTGACTTTGCCTCGTTCCGTTCAACGTACCTCCAGTACGCCTCACTTCACTTGGCTTCGTCAGAACAAAAAATCTGATGCGCTCTGTTAAGCATTTTAACTGCGAATTAGTATGAGAAACCGTGTGACGATCGGATGGGGCGGGAAGCGGGTATCGCTTAGAAGCTCCGTCCGCCGCCGCCGCCGCGGGAAGAACCGCCGCCAAAGCTGCCGCCGCCGAAGCTGCTGCCACCAAAGCTCCGTCCACCGCCGCCGCCGCGGGAAGAGCCGCCGCCGAAACCGCCGCCAAAGCCGCCGGACGGGCGGGTGGGGCGGGGCGGACGGGGCGGGCGCGGGCCGAAGCCGCCGCCGCCCATCGGGGGACGCGGGCCGCGCGGGGGACGACGGCGATTGCCGCGGCCGAAGAGCCAGCCCATGAAGAAATAGCTCAGGCAGCCGCCGCGATTCGGCGCCAGCGCGTTAAACAGCACGCAGATGACGATGTAGACAAAGATCACGCCAAGGATGAATTCGAACAAATCAAAGCCCCCTTCGTCGTAACCGCCGTAGCTGCCCGAACCGCCGTAGGCGCTGTCGTAGCCGCTGCCATAGCTGCCGCCGGAAGCGTCCTGCGAGAGGGAGAGCGTCTTGCCCTTTGCGCGGGCGAGATACCGGCATACGTCCTCGTAGAGATTCAGCATGCCCTTGTCGAATTTGTTGTCGGCAAAGTAGTCGATGTTGTCGTCGATCAGATCGCCGCACTTGGAGCCGCTCAGCACGCGGTCAAGCCCCTTGCCCGTGCCGATCTGGATTTTGCGGTCGCCGCGCGCGAGCAGCACGACCACGCCGTTGTTTTCGCCCTTCTGGCCGATGCCCCATGTGTTGATGAGGTCGGTGGCGTAATCCGCCGGGTCCTGCCCGTCGAGGAAATCCACGACGACGGCGACGGCCTGAATGCCGGTTGCGTCTTCGAGCGCCGCGCCATACTGCGCGATGGTATCGAGGGTCGAGCCGGAAAGCACCGAACCGTCGTAATCATACGCATAGGCAAATTCGCTCGGCTTTTTCGGTACGGCGGCCGAAGCGCCGACAGTCAGCGCCAGCATCAAGGCCAGCGCCGTTATGAGTGCCCAAACTTTTTTCATTGCGTTTCCCCTTTCTGGTGATTCTCTTCTTGGGCGGCGTTCTTCGCCGCCTGTTCTTCTTCCATGCGGGCGCGCTCGTCTTCTTCCTCGATGCGCGCGTAGAACCCGCCGACATGGTGCGCGATCATGTGGCCGGCAAAGCCGACCGCCGCGACCGCGACCACTGCGACGATGGACAGCGTGGCAAGCGCCTTGGGGGAGCGCTTCGCCGCTTCCATCGCGATTTGCAGGTTTTCAAGGCTCAGGCCGGAAAAAATACTCACTTAAATGCCCTCGTACATGTCCGGTTGAGCCAGCAGGAACTTGGTCGGCAGCTTTTCATAGAGCTTTTCCGCCTTCTCGGCCTTCTGGTTATACGACCGCGCCTCCTGGCGCAGGAAGCTGCCCTGTTCGGCGAAGGTATCCGCCGCGCGGGTGAGCATCCGCTCGTCTTCGGCGCTGGTCGGGTTCGCGTCATCCACAAGCTGGCTGACGGCAACGGTGAGCTGCTGATCCGCGCGGCTGATGTCGCGGGCGGTCTTGGCGCTCTGCATGGCCTTGATGGCGCTGCTCACGTCGTCGAGCGTCGTCTGGCTGACGCTGCCGCGCTGGGCGACGGTTACGGCGTTCTGCGCGGCGCTGATGCGATCCTCCACGATGGATTTCACATCGCCCTGACGGATGAACGCCTGCGGCGTTGCGTTTTGCAGCGCGCGGAAATTGCCGATGGGCAGCGCCAGCGCGAGCATCACGACCAGCGCGGCGACGCCCGCGCCCTGCGGCAGGGCGGCCAGCCCCTTGGGCGCTTCCTGCTTCGGCTGCTTTTGCTGCTGCGGGTTGCCCTGCGCCTGTTTCGGCGCGGATTGGGTCGCGTAAGCGGGCATAATCAAACACCTCTTTCTGCGCTTTGCTCAGCGCGGCGGATTTTTTCCTGTTCGGAAAGCGATTGCTCGATGTCGGCCAGCTCGGCCAGCAAGGATTCGGCGGTCTGCTGCGCGCGCTGCCGGTTGCTGTCCGCGTCGGCGGCGGCATAGGCCTTCGTCTGTTCGGCCAGCTCTCGCGCGCCGCGCCTGATGTCGCGCGCGGCCTGCTCGCCGACGCGCCGCTGCATCGTCAGCGAATCGGTGGCGCGGGCGAGGCCGAGCGCCGCGGCCATCTGGCTCTTCCAGAGTGGGATGGTCACTTCCAGCGCGGCCTGCAAGCGGGAGCAGGTCGTCTCGTCGCTGGCCTGAACGGCGCGAATCTGCGCGGCGAGCTGGGTGGAGGCGACCTGCGTGACGCGCAGATCCTGCACGCGCCGCTCCATTCGGGCGACATTCTGCGGGCTTTCGCCCCGCGCCCTTGCCTGCGCAACGGCTTCGTCGCCGACGACGATCAGCGAGCACAGCTCGCGGTAAAGCCCCTCGTTGCGCTCGTACAGGCGATCCAGCAGCGCGCTGTCGCGCATGAGCGCAACGCGGCGGTCGGTCATCTCGTCCGCGCAGGCGTTGATTTTGGGGATGGCCTTTTCATAAGCGGCCTGCACCTCGGCGAGCGGCGCCGCGCCGCCGAACACCCGGCGGAAAAGTCCCTTGGCCTGCGCCGTGAACGAGCAGGCCTTGATCTGCTCGGCCAGCGTCTGCATCACGCTTTCCAGCGGCTTGATATCCTGCCGGAGCATCTGCTGGAGCGCGATATCCGAAAACGCGCCCATTTCCTTCTGCGCCCGCGCGCCGAAGCCCATCACGGCGGCGTTGTCGCTCAGGTCGATGCGCGCGGCCATCGTCTCGATGCGCCGCTGCATATCGGGATCGAGCTGCCCCTTCTGCGGGATTGCGCCCTGCTCGGGCACGAGCGCGAATCCGGAAAATTCACCCATTTACTTCTTTTCCCCCTTGGCGAAGAGCGAGGCGAAGGGGTCGTCCTCCTGCGGCGCTTCCGCTTCCTTGGCGGCGGGCGCGTCCGGCTCGGCGGTCAGACCGTCGGATTTGAGCATGTCCGCCAGCACGTCCATTTCGCTTTCCAGATTGATGAAGCGGAACTCGTTGAGCGCGTCAAGCTGCTTGTGAAACGCGGACTGCACCTGCTCGACGGCCTTGGCGATGCGCGCGGCGATGTCCGCGCTCTGCCCGGCGCTGACCTCCGCTTCCAGCGCGGCGCGGGCATTTAAGAGCTTGAGCGTCGCGGGGAGATAGTAGCGCAGGAACGTGCGAAGCTGGGAGAGCATGTTCGGCTGTTCCTCGAGCCGCTGCAAAATCAGGCGGCAGGTCGCCTCGATATCCTCAATCTGGCGGGAAAGCGCCGGGTCGGCAATCGCGTCGTTGGCGGCGGCAATCTGATCCAGTTGGCCGCGCGCCTCGCGGATGAGCGCGTCCACCTCGGCGTTGCCGGATTTCGGCGCGGTTTCCACCTCGATCACGCGATCCGGGTATTTTTTCCGCCCCAGCGCGTAGCCCGCCGCGCCGACGGCCAGCGCGACCGGGTAGCTGACCAAGGAGCCGATGCCCATCGTCAGCGCGACAGCCATCACGCCCGCGCCCGCGAAGACAAACGGCGCGCCGGAGCGAATCGTCTTTTTTTCCATCCCCCAAAAACCTCCCTTTATCGTCCGCCTCCGCCCGCTGCCTTGAGGGGGAGGCGCTTGTCATCTTTTCTTTAATCCTCGTCGTGCCGGAACGAGGCGTTGGTGTGCACCTGCGTCGGCATCGCGCCATAGCTCTGCCACTGGGCGACAAAGGCCTCGTCCACGTCGAAACGAACCAGCACCGTGCCGCCCGCCGGAATACCCACGTCCTGGAGCGTCGTGCCGTCCGAATAGAGCATCGCGCCGCTGTCCGTATACAGGCCGATGGCCACGGTCGGGTTATAGGCGTCCATTTCCGTCGAATTGGTCAGGCGGCAGATCACGCTCATGTCGCCGGAGGCGTCCTGAACGATTTCCGAAACTGCCGAAAGGTCGTAATTGGCAAACGCCGCATCCACCGGCAGATAGGTCAGGTTGTAGGAAATGCCCGTGATGGAGGGAACGACGGGGTTGCCGTTTTCATCCGGCTCGAAGGAAACGATGTCAAACAGATAGCCGTCCTCGCCGGGGTTGAGGAAGTACGGCCAAATCTGCGCGACCTCGCTGGTAGAGAGCAGCGTTTCGCCGCTTTGCAGGTCGAACGTGCCCCGATCCAGACAGATCACCGTCGAGGCGTTGTTGTGCACCTGCGCGAAGCAATACGCCAGATAGTAATTCCCGCTCTGCACGATGTTGCAGGAGGATTGAACGATAACGCCCTCGCTGTCGCCGAGCGCACAGGCGGGCAGAAGCAGCGCCAGCAGCAGCACGGCAAACCATTTTTTCATCAGGAAGACCTCCGTTTTCATAGTGGGTTTTGGCCAAGGCGCAGGCGGCGTCAGGCCGCTTGTTTGTAGAAAGTATATCATGTTTTGGGTGGGTCTGCAAGTTGACCGCGCCCACAATGTCGCCGGAAACGCACGAAAGCCTCATCAGGCGATGTATTGTGTCAGAGAAAATAGAAAAATGCAAAAAACCAATGATGAGTGAAGCCAGATAAGGACAAAACTTCAAAACAGTGAGTTTAAGGACAGCGAAACGGATTTTGAAGTAAAATCTACATTTGGAGGAACATATGATGGATAAATTCATCTATAACGAGACAAACGGACTTTGGTATGAATTACAAG
>ERZ1673743.3558-NODE-3558-length-11822-cov-3.680972_pt1 | contig 11822 bp, 10 predicted proteins | sample MGYA00580197_ERZ1673743 | MGnify/ENA primary metagenome ERZ1673743 (study PRJEB41218, sample SAMN15661795) | gut metagenome | host: Homo sapiens | place: Canada: London | collected 2015-08-20/2019-03-30 | study: EMG produced TPA metagenomics assembly of... | reverse complement strand
CTCTTTACCTACAAACTTGCGGCGAAATTATTAAAGTAAAAGAACCAAGAAATATGAAGTTACAAACAAACCGACTGATTTTAAGACCGTGGCAGGAAAGTGATGCCGAATCACTTTACAAGTATGCGCAAAATCCTAATATTGGTCCAATGGCTGGTTGGCCACCACATACTAGCATTGAAAACAGTCGTAAGATCATCACGACTGTCCTTAGTACCCCAGAGACTTACGCTGTTGTATTGAAAGAGACCGGTGAAGCCATTGGTAGCATTGGAATAATGACTGTAAGAAGTGAGATTTACAGTGCAAAGATGGCAGATAGTGAGTGTGAGATCGGGTTCTGGATTGGCGAACCATTCTGGGGAAAAGGCCTAATTCCCGAAGTGGTGAACGAATTGCTTAGGTATATCTTCGAGGATTTACGCAAGACAGCCGTTTGGTGTGGTTACTTTGACGGTAACAAAAAGTCTAAAAGAGCATAGGAAAAATGTGGATTCACTTACAGCCATACAGAATACAACAAATTCGTTCCATTGATGAATGAATTTCGCATAGAACACTTCACAAAACTCACCTTGGAAAAGTGGAGAAGCAAAAAAGACAAGAATAGCGTAAATACCAAAAGTACTATCGGACAATAAACTATCGGAACAAGTCTTGACTATTACAGGTTATTTTTTTGAACAGGCTCAGAAACTGTATAAAATATGACAGCCTATTGTCTTATTTATGACTTACGATAATAATATGGCAATGAAGTTTCTTTACAAGGAGGATTTAGAAATGGCAATAGAAAAACAGTACCTATCAGATGTTGCAGCGATACTGTCTCACCGACATGATAACGGTGCAGACCTTTGGGCAACACCGGACAATAAACTGCTCAAAGGATCTCCCTTTTCCACTTTTGATAGTGTGCTTTATCTTTTGGAGCTTGGAATGTCACCACAAGAGCCTGTTTTGAAAGCGGCTGCGGATTTGATTTTCAGTGCTTGGCAGGAGGATGGGCGATTTAGAATATACCCGACAGGAGGTATCTATCCTTGCCAAACAGCGATTGCTGCCAACGTGCTATGCCACATGGGATATGCCGAGGATGAAAGGCTTCAAAAAACTTTTCAGCATTTCTTAGATATCCAGTATAAAGATGGCGGTTGGAGGTGCAATAAATTTTCTTTCGGACATGGGGAAGAAACCGAGTATTCAAATCCACAACCGACACTCAATGCACTTGACGCATTTCGTTTTAGTCAATATCTCAATAATGAACCTGCACTGGACAGAGCTGTTGAATTTTTGCTGGAGCATTGGGTTATTCGCAAGCCAATCGGCCCATGCCACTATGGAATTGGTACGCTATTTATGCAGGTCGAATACCCATTCAGAAACTACAATTTGTTTCAATATGTATATGTCTTGTCTTTTTATGGCTATGCCAAAAATGACCGTCGTTTCCTTGAAGCCTTTGAGACTCTCAAATCTAAAACGGTTGAGGGAAAAATTGTAGTAGAACGTGTTGTGCCAAAGTTGGCAAAGCTCTCTTTCTGTAGAAAAGGTTTCCCAAGTGAACTTGCGACAAGGAGGTATTCTGAAATTTTGGAAAACCTGAACAAGGGACATTGATTACTTGTAAAAAGAGATCATTTTAAATATTTGAGCAGAGCTTAGCCTCATATAGTTGCCATGAACGGTAAATAAAAGCCATTGTTGTGATAGCAGGATTTTTATGCTCCTAAACAAGAAACAGCAGCCGTCTTTCTCTTCAAAAAGTTAAACATGGTGGGTGTATTAAAGTCGCCTTTTTAAAATATACGACGGTATCACAGGAGGTATTGTCGTGAGAATTTTGTATCGCAACAACTTGACAATCGGTGGCTTGTTAAAAAATCCTGTCCCCCGAAGAACTGCTACAATGTCTATATGAATATGAAGCGACGCAAGGACGACAGCTGCACATATTTCCTTGATGAACTCAGGGAAAAGCTGAACAAGCGAATGGTAGAGAGCGACCTGAAAGGCGGCAGGTTCAAGAAACGGTAATCGCATGCAAAAGGTTAATCAGGCTTCCTAAAGTAAAATGGAAGCCTGTTTTTCTTTCATTAAGGAATAACAATACACAGTAAAAATTATTGCCGATGTTGCCATTTCTCTTGAAATTCACTAGTGAGTTGTACGATTTCACCTCCGATTATTGCCAGTTCAAGCGTCAGTTTCTCCAATTTGGCAAGCATCGCAAAAGCTTTCTTCTCGGTGAGATTGCTCTTCAGAGCGACCACAGTCTGGTTATAATTCACCCCCACGCTGCGGAATTGCCCGTACAAAGTCGTTAGCTTCTGATAATAATCAAACAACGAACGATCAACTTTTATCACCCGAAAAGTCTCATTAAAGACCCTTGCCTTGATGAATAGTGACAGACTTGGTACACCACTTTCCTCTTTCATCGTGAGGAAATGAGCGTATTCCGTCGGTGTGAAATTGACCGAAACACGCTTTTCTGTCTTCTCTTTGGAGCGTGCGCTCCGAATTTTCTTCATTTTCATTTCTTACTTCGGATTTTAGTGTTTCACGGCATCACCGGCATTTGAGACATCGCATTCTCTCTTTCAAGAAAAAACGACTTCGGAGTTTTTTCAGCCCTCTGCAAGAGCAAGGGTTTTATGCTGCAAAAACGAAGTCATGCTGCATAAAACATATCTTGCTATTTGCTCCGGCGCAAATAAATCCGTCCGCGAAGGATGGAAGTCGAGTCTCTCAGGAAAGGATGCTTCATGCCTCGAAAACTTCGGCTTACCGCTTGGTGCAAAGTTACTAAGGCTTGCGCCTAAATCACTTACCTCTCACGACGCCACAAATACGCAAATCGGAGCCACAAGTACGCAGTTAGCAAAAAGGGTGGAAAAAGAGCTTCGAAGGTATCTGTATTTGCCCGTCGAAGGGCAAATCGAAGATGTCCTCCATCGCAAAAGTCCCTGATTGGGATGCGTTCCTTTTCGAGAGGATATACAGCGAATACGTATGGAACTTCGACAATGCAATCGAAGGGATGTATCTGCGAACGACGGTACAATTGTCCCGACGAAGACAGAGGGAAATCCGCGATGGGATTCCTGAATGAAGGGATGGGCAACTCCACTTTTTATGCAGGCGGGGACAGCTGTCATCATCGGCACATATCCCTCTGCACAAACAGAGTTCCCCGAACGTCGGCACATCCGAACAGGTAAGAGGACCAGCGTTGGAATGGATTAACTGACATGGGCAGATTTCCATGATAAAGTATATGTAGAGTAAAACTCTAAAAGACAATGATATGTACAAGGGTCTTTCATTGTCTTTTATGTTTTTATCAGTTGAATAATGTTCCGGCGGATAGAAATTCGTACTCGTTGGACTCGCAACTCTCCGCAAAGAGTTGATACTCCATATTTTGATTTTATGCGGATTCCAGAGGTGAGGGAGCCAGAGTTTCCATTTTTCACTTTCTCTATCCTCGTGTTTCCGACTTTTTTTGCGTATTTCCGTCGGGTCGGTCGTTTTCGTTTCAGTGGCGTAAAAAGGTAGGGCTTAGGACAAACAAGGTTTTACGGCGAGAATACTACCTGCAATGAAATGGAAGTGTGGAGATTGTCGTCTAAACGGCTTGCCGCCCCGACCTTTTTTGTCCGTGAAAGCCCGGAACTACCTTTGCCGCTGACAACGAACAACCGATCCCGATGCGAATACATAGAGTAGAATGTGGAGAGGAACACCGCAGAGGACAGAGCGAAAAAATGAAAGGCAGCCTTCACAAGAAAGACTGCCATAATCATGGGGAATAAGACGAAAAGAATGAAAACTGTTGTCTGAACAGACAACTATTAGAAAAGAAAAACGGAGAAAGTTTCGTCTTTCTCCGTAGAAAATGTTACCTTTGCAATAGGTTATTCGAGTTATGCAAAGCGTTGTGTGTCATTGCAGAAGATAGGTCGCCAAATCATTACCTACTGCATTTCATAACTCATAAGGCTGTTCATATCCAATTACTTAGACCTAAATAATAGATTTTTATAAAAAACAAAAAATATTCTCAATTATTTCAAATATTGAAATCAAGTATTTTTTGTCCCTATTTGTAATATGGGAAGTAACTGTATCACGCATTCTGTTCCGCAATAGGTTTGTTGTATACAGTATGGATGTATCCTGTTTTCTAAGGGAATCTGACTTTTTATTTTTTTGCTATGTAAGTTTTGCTACATTATTTTTACCTTTGTCGAAATCAATTAGAAGAAAATTGAACACAAAGGATTTACTGCAAAAATATCTCTCTGCCCGGGCGGTGAAAAAGTTAACGGAGCTGTTAACTACCCGTAGTGACCGGAAATACAGACTTGTCAACAATGCCGGTTCGGTGACTTCCCTGATTGTCGGAGCCATGCGTATCACCCGGCCGGGGTTGCGGGTCGTTGTGCTGAACGACCGGGAAGAAGCTGCCTATTTTTATAATGATATATTGGCTTTGGCCGATGAAAAACAAATCGCCTTTTTGCCTTCTTCTTATCGCAGGATGATTAAAGAGGAAGAGAAAGATAACGATTCGGTCCTGGTGCGTACCGAAGTGCTGAATAATATCCGGAATGGCGAAGTCGATACTTTGATTACTTATCCGGAAGCATTGGCTGAAAAGGTCGTCGACCGGGAAGTGCTTTCCCGCATGTCGATGGTGGTGAATCAGGGAGATGCCTTATCGATTTCTTTCGTCGAAAATCTTTTGGTAGAATACGGGTTCGAACGGAATGATTTTGTCTATGAACCGGGACAGTTTTCGATCCGGGGGAGTATTGTGGATGTGTATTCTTTTGCAGAAGAACAGCCGGTCCGGATAGATTTTTTCGGAGATGAGGTCGAATCGATTCGTTTTTTCGATATCGAGACCCAGTTGTCCGATAAAAAGACCGGGAAAGTATCGATCGTTCCTGATCTCAGTGGCAAAACAGAGGCCGGAGGATTTAAACATACGGACTTGAGTTCCTATTTCTCTGTTAAACCGGTCTGGTGGATCAAAAATGGGATGTTCCTTCACGATAAAGTGAAAGCTTTATATGCCGAAGCCGGGGAAGAGCTCGTCACTTCTGCCGAAGGACTGATGAATTATCTCGAAGATTGCCATGTGGTGGAATGGGGACCGGATATGTATTTCCGGGGAGAAACGATAGACGTAGCCTGTGAACCTCAGCCTCCGACCAACAAGCATTTCGATTTGCTGGCAGAGACTTTGCAATCCCGCCAGGCCAACGATTACCGGTTGTATATCTGTTCGAACAATGAAATGCAAATCCAGCGTATCCGGGATATTTTTAAAGATAAAGGATACGAAATCGGTTTTACCTGGCTGGAAGGCGTAATACATGAAGGATTTTCGGATTCGAATGAAAAGATTTGTGTTTATACGGAACATCAGATTTTCGATCGTTATCATAAATACCGCCTGCAGACTACCCGCATCCGGCAGGGGAGGGAATCGATCACCCTGGGGGAATTGCAAAATTTGCATCCGGGGGATTATGTCGTGCATATCGACCATGGGATCGGACGATTCGGCGGACTGGTCAAAATCAACAACGATGGCAACGAACAGGAAGCGATCCGGCTGGTATATAAGAATAATTCGGAATTGTATGTCGGATTGCATTCCCTGCATAAAATATCCAAATATAAGGGGAAAGACGGTGTTCCTCCTGTCGTGAACAAATTAGGAGGAGATGCCTGGAATAAACTTAAACAGAAGACTAAGTCCCGGGTAAAAGATATTGCAAGGGAGTTGATCGCCCTCTATGCCCGCCGCAAGAAAGAAGCTGCTTTTGCTTTTTCTAAAGATAGTTATTTGCAGGAAGAAATGGAAGTGTCGTTTATGTATGACGAGACTCCCGATCAGATAAAAGCGATCGAAGCGGTAAAAGCCGATATGGAAAAACCTCAGGTAATGGACCGCCTGATCTGTGGAGATGTGGGATTTGGGAAGACTGAAGTTGCAATCCGGGCCGCTTTTAAGGCGGTGGCCGATAGCAAACAGGTGGCTGTCCTGGTGCCGACGACTGTTTTGGCTTATCAGCATTACCATACTTTTTCCAGGCGGCTGGAAGGCATGCCCTGTCGGGTGGAATATATCAGCCGGATGAAGAAATCCGGAGAAATTAAGAAAATCCTGAACGATCTGAAGGAAGGCAAAGTAGATATCATAATCGGTACCCATCGGCTGACCAGCAAAGATGTCGTATTTAAAGATCTGGGATTGTTGATCGTCGATGAGGAACAAAAATTCGGAGTCGGGGTAAAGGAAAAACTGAAGACCCTGAAATTGAATGTAGATACCCTGACTATGACGGCGACTCCGATCCCGCGTACTTTACAATTTTCATTGATGGGAGCCCGCGATATGTCGATTATCCGTACTCCGCCGCCTAACCGTTATCCCATTGTAACGGAATTGCACCGTTTCGACGAGCAGCTGATCAAAGAGGTGATTCTTTATGAAATGGCCCGTAACGGTCAGGTGTTTTTTATCCACAACCGGGTCGAGACCATCCGGGATATTCAGGGCATGCTGCAACGGATTGTCCCGCAGGTGAAAACCTGTGTTGCACATGGACAAATGGAAGGCGAAGAACTTGAAAAAGTGATGCATGATTTTGTCCGGGGCGATTACGATGTTTTGATCGCTACGACTATTATCGAGTCGGGGCTGGATATTCCGAATGCCAATACGATGATCATCAACCAGGCCCAGAATTATGGGCTTAGTGATCTGCACCAGCTGAGAGGCCGGGTGGGACGTTCGAATAAAAAGGCTTTTTGTTATTTATTGACCCCTCCTTTGGATACGGTTAATTCGGATGCCAGGCGCCGGCTGAAAGCGATCGAAGATTTCAGCGGTTTAGGAAGTGGTTTTAATATAGCGATGCAGGACCTCGATATCCGCGGGGCCGGGAATATCCTGGGAGCGGAACAGTCGGGATTTATTGCTGAAATCGGTTACGAAACCTATCAGCGTATATTGAATGAAGCTCTGCTGGAATTACGCGAAGAAGAGTTCCCTGGAATGGAAACGCCTCCGACCGAACAAAAGCAGGCTTACGTTGCCGATTGTGTGATCGAATCCGATTTCGAAGTATTGATTCCGGATACCTATGTGGAGAATATCAGCGAGAGAATTCGGCTGTATCGGGAGTTGGACAATATTCCGGATGAGGCTGGCCTGGAGAAATTCGGGCAAGAGCTGAAAGACCGTTTTGGCGAAATTCCGGCACAGGTGACCGGATTGATGGAAATTGTGAGGATGAGACGCCGGTGTATGGATTTAGGGATCGAGAGATTATTGGTGAAGAATGGGAAAATGATCATGTATTTTGTCGGCGAACAGACTTCTCCTTTTTATCAGTCGGCCTTGTTTGCCGCTATACTGAGGTTTGTGCAGCTGCAAATTTTGCCTTGCCGGTTCAGTGAAAAAAATAATAAATTATCGCTCGTGTTTACAGAAATTACGAATATTATGAAAATGTCGCGTTATGTGCGGGAGATGTGGGAGAAAACAGAGGCAGGTAACAGATGATAGATCAGAGATTTGAATTTTAGGCAATGAATTTGGTAATCGATATCGGGAATACCCGTAGTAAATATGCTTTTTTTCAGGAAGACCGGCTGATCGGGGTAAACTATCGGTTGGATTCGATTCTTGAAGACATTCGGGTATGGAAAGAAAAAGGGGAAAAGGTTTGGATATTTCTTACCGGAAGTGGTCATATCGATTCCGAAATGCAGCTGGCTATAAAAGAGCAAGCCGATTACTGGCTGGAAGCTTCGCCTGCTTTGGAGGTGCCGTTGAAAATCGGATATGCTACTCCCGAGACCTTGGGATTCGACCGGATCGCTATTTGTGTCGGAGCAAAGAGTTATTACCCGGGGGCTTCCCTCTTGGTGATCGATTCGGGTACCTGTATCACTTATAATTATGTCTCGGCCGAGGGCGTGTTTCTGGGAGGAAATATTTCTCCCGGATTGGAAATGCGTTTCAACGGACTGCACCGGTTTACAGCCCGCCTGCCTTTGGTGGCACCGACAGAAACCTATGGAGGAATAGGACAGTCGACAGAAGAAGCTATCCGGAATGGCGTGATGTCTGGTATGCTTTTTGAGGTACAACAGTATATAGAATGCTTTCTCGGACAATACCCGGAAGGACATGTGTTGATTACGGGGGGAAATGCACATTTTTTGGAAAGACATCTGACTCCGGATATTTTATTTTGTAAATATCTTAGTTTTGTAGGATTGAATGAGATCTTGAAATATGTTAAAAAGTCGAACTATTAGCTAAAATACAGGTGTTCCCTGTATATTAAAAGAAAAATAGTGATATTTTTGCAGAGTAAGCTTAGATAAGTAACTAACAAAACATTAAATACATCGGTTAAAAAAGATAAGATCATGAAAAAGATTGTGGCTTTAGCATTCGGTATTTGTCTTATGGGAGGGGCAGTCAGTGCGCAGACACTCGACTCCAAATACGGACTGGATAGTGTGAAAACGTTGGAGAATGCTTCTATTTATTCAGAATTTCTTAAACAAAAAAATTATAAGGAAGCTTTGCCTGCCTGGCGGTATGTTTTTAATAACGCTCCCAAGTTTCAGATGCTTACTTATACCAAAGGGGAAGATCTGTTGATCAATATCTATCAGCAGACAAAAGATAAGACTTATGTGGATACCTTGATGATGTTGTATGATCAATGGGCGAAATATTTTGGGGATCATCAAAGGTATGGAGAAGGTTATATTTTGGGAAAGAAAGGGGCTACTTTATATCGTTTCGGAGGGGATGATACTAAAAAAACAGCTTTTTCTTATTTGGCTAAATCATTCGAGCTCGAAGGTAATAAAACTCACCCGATCACGGTGCAAACCATGTTTTTCGGAGCCGGGGATCTGCTGAAAAAAGGAGAACTGTCGAAAGATGAATACATCGCTCTTTATATGAAAGTTTCCGGTTTTATCGATGATGGAATCAAAAATGCCAAACAACCCAAAACGGTTGAAGCGTTCAAAACGATGAAGGGGAATGTGGATGCTATGTTTTTCAATGCCGGTGTAGCAGATTGTGAAACCTTGAATAACTTGCTTTCTGCAAAATACGAAGCCAATAAGGAAGATGTCGCTAACTTGAAAGAGGTGGCTTCTCTGTTACGGCGGAGCGAATGTGTCGATTTGCCTTTATATGCAACTGTAACTGAGCAATTGTACCAATTGGATCCGACTGCTGATGCGGCTTATAGCTTGGCTATCATGTTCCTGAAACGTCAGGAATTCGATAAAACCGAAGGTTATCTGAAAGAAGCGATCGCGAAATCCGAAGATAACGAGGCTAAAGCTGAATATTACCTGAAAATGGCTCAGTTGCAATTGGCTAAAAAGCAATATCAGGCGACTAAGACTAATGCGCTGGAAGTGCTGAAACTTAATCCGAACAACGGAACCGCATTGATGCTGATCGGAAAAGCCTATGCCAATTCGGCCTCCAATTACGGAGAAGACGATTTTGACCACGCATCCGTATTCTGGGCTGCTGTCGATAAATTCCAAAAAGCAAAACAAGTGGATCCTGCTATGACAGAAGAAGCGGATAAATTGATCGGAATTTATTCCCAACATTTCCCGAGTAAAGACGAGGCTTTCTTCCGTAGTGTTACCGATGGAGCAACCGTTAAAATCGGTAGTTGGATCAACGAATCGACCAAAGCACGTTTCAGAAAATAGTAAGTCGTATATTAATGAGTGTTTCTTCACGTATACTTTATATGAAAAGCATTATTGTTCTTCTGGGAGCAATAATGCTTTTAGCATGTAAAAATGATATCAAAGAAGTCAATGCATTGGCTGAGCGGGAGAAACGTCCCGATATGACCGGTGAAAACCTGGAATTGGTCTATTCCGATTCTGCCCGGATCAAATACAGGGTATTGGCCCCGGAATACATAAAAGTAAATAGGGAAAAAGAAAAATATGAAGAGTTTCCGAAAGGAATCCATGTACTTTCTTATGATCCTGCAGGAAAGATGATCGGTTCGATTAAAGCGAAATATGCCAAAAAGCTGGAAGATGAAATGCTTTGGGAGGCGCGTAATGAAGTGGTGATAATCAATGCAGAGGGGAAAAAGCTCGAAACCGAATTACTCTATTGGGATATGAAAAAAGAATTGATCTATTCCGACCGTTATGTCAAGTTGAGTGCCGACGGACAAATTATCGAAGGTAATAACGGCTTCCATTCCGATCAGAATCTGAATCATCCGGTGTTTGAGAATATTTCAGGTAGTATCGAAGTTGAAAAGCAACAACGTAAGCAATGACAGCAACCCTTTCGGTGATATTGATTTGTCTTCTGTTATCTGCATTCTTTTCGGGAATGGAGATCGCTTTCCTGACTTCTAATAAATTACGGATCGAGATCGATAAGTCTAAAAAAGGAGTCACTCAGGCTCTCATCGATCTGTTCATTTCGCATTCCGGGATGTATATTACGACTTTATTGGTAGGTAATAATGTCGTCATGGTGATCTACGGTATTTTTATGTCCGATCTGCTGGTCAAACAGTTCGAATTTTTACATTTATCGATCGGGGTCGAACTGTTTGTCGAGACCCTCGTTTCGACTCTGATCATTTTGGTTTTTGCTGAATTTTTGCCGAAGACCGTATTCCGCTTACGGTCTAATCTGTTTTTGAAGTTATTTTCTGTTCCTGTTTTTTTGTTTTATCTGTTGTTTTTTCCGTTGTCTTATTTTTCGGTGTGGTTAGGAGGATGGTTGCTGCGGATTTTTACCGGACGGAAATTAGGGCATAAAGAACCCAACCGGGCTTTTGGAAAAGTAGATTTGAACAACCTGATCGAGGAAGGAGAAGTCAATGCTCGGCAGGAGGAGGAAATGCACGAGATCAAACTTTTTCGGAATGCACTCGATTTTTCCGAAGTGAAGCTGAGGGAGTGTATCGTTCCCCGCCCTGATGTCGTAGCCTTGTCTATCGACAGTTCGATCGAAGAGTTGACCCAACTCTTTATCGATACCGGATTGTCCCGGATTTTGATTTATAAAGAAAGTATCGACGATATTATCGGTTATGTTCATATATCGACTCTTTTCAAAGATCCTCCGACGATTGCCAAAGCGTTGAGCCGGGTATTGATCGTACCTGAGACGATGTCTGCACAACGGCTGTTGAATTTGTTTATCCGGGATCAGAAAAGTGTTGCCGTTGTCGTCGATGAGTTCGGTATTACGGCCGGGATCGTTACTATCGAAGATATTATGGAGGAAATTTTCGGAGAGATTGAAGATGAACACGATCACCTCAATTTGAAAGAAGTGATGATTTCCGAACAAGAATATATCTTTTCAGGACGTTTGGAGGTGGATTACTTAAATGAAAAATATCACCTGGATCTGGAAGAGCGTGAAGAGTATGAAACGCTTGCCGGTTTGGTGTTGTATTTCAATCAAAGTATTCCTCAGGAAGGGGAAACTATTGTTGTAAATAATTTAACATTTAAAATATTGAGTGTTAAAAATGCAAGAATAGAGGAAATCACAGTGTGTATGTGATTTTTTATCTTTTTTGCCGTAGAATGCTAAATATAGGTTAGGGGGAAAGGGAATGTGCATTAGGTGTTGTTTTCCTGATGAAAAAATGAAATTTTCGAATACGAACAAGACCTGTGGAATTAGCATAAGGCGGCCGTTCGGAAATAGGTAGGGATATTCAGTAAATGTCCCTATAAAATACAATGGC
>ERZ1673743.3550-NODE-3550-length-11836-cov-5.302097_pt1 | contig 11836 bp, 8 predicted proteins | sample MGYA00580197_ERZ1673743 | MGnify/ENA primary metagenome ERZ1673743 (study PRJEB41218, sample SAMN15661795) | gut metagenome | host: Homo sapiens | place: Canada: London | collected 2015-08-20/2019-03-30 | study: EMG produced TPA metagenomics assembly of... | reverse complement strand
GAGGACTGGTATCAGCTCGACGCCCTTGACTGCGACGAGACCTCATACGATTATGAGCTGTCAGAAGGCTGGAAATCGACCATGAGCGCCGTAACGGTGGGCATCCAGGCCTACAACGGCATGAATTCAGGCTCAGGCATCGCCTCTGCTGATGCTGTGCTCGGCAAACCATATACCCTCCCCATGAACGAGACATTCGCCGATTACAAGATACATTACGAACCCGTGTCGCTCGGTTCCAACCTCGATCCCGACTACCGACCGGAATGGGGTCTCGGCAATCCTGCAGATGTAAATTCAGGCGCACAGTGCGAAGACAATGCCGCCCTAATCGGCCGCACGTCGTTCAACCGCGGCGACTCGTATGTGATGCTGCCCAAGTTCACCACCAACGAAATGACAGCCGCAAGTTTCGAGGCCATGATCTTCGTGAGTCCCGTCGTGCCCGAGTACACACTTGTGACACGTGATGCCGAAGGGAACTATTCTGACGTGATGAGTTTCAGCACCACCGGTCTGCAGGCCGGATGGCAGCCGTTCGCCGTGGCACTTCCCGAGACGATGCTCGGCAAGGAATGGGTTGAACTCGGCCTGTTCGTGAACTTCACCATGGGTGCGTCAAACCAGGCCATGATTGACGGCTACCGTATCTATGACCCGAACGGCTCGGGCATCGCCGAGACCGTTGCTGCCGCTGACGGCGTGGCCATCATCCCCGTAGCCGGCGGCGTAGTCATCGAAGGCACCGAGGGCGAGACCGTGACCGTGCACACCACCGACGGGCGCCTCGTCTTCGCCGTGACCCTCACGGCCGGCCGTGAGACACTGCCCCTTGCCACCGGCACCTATCTGGTATCGGCAGGCACCACCGCCAAAATCGTTGCCGTAAGGTAAACGCAGGCAACCCCACAAAAAACGGCGCCCCGTATCAGCAGGGCGCCGTTTTTTGTGGCCCGGTGGTGTGGCAGATGTAACGCATGTGGCGTATGTAACGTATGTGTTAATGTAACGTATGTGACTTATGTAACTTATGTTATTTATGTAATCTGCGGCATATAAGCCACATAAGTTACATAAGTCACATACGTTACATTAACACATACGTTACATAAGCCACATAAGTTACATTAACCGCATAAGTCACACTATCTTCAGGTCGGGGTTGATGAAGGTGACACGGCGGGTGGCGCGGGTGACCGCAGTATATAGCCACCGGTAAAAGTCAAGGTTGCCGTAGGCCTCGACCGGGATGTAACCCATGTCGACAAACACCGAGGCCCACTGGCCGCCCTGTGCCTTGTGGCATGTGACGGCGTAGGCATATTTGACCTGTAGCGCGTTGTAATATGGGTCGGCGCGCAATACCTTGCGGCGTGTCGTTGGCGCGGCCTGGAGGGCCGAGGCGTCGCGCAGAGCACGTTCGGCGATGGCCTGCGACTTCTCGTACGGGAGGGTTGCGCTCTCGGAGGTAAGCGAGTCGAGATTGAGTTTGGCGTCGACCGACACGCCGAGGTCGGGAAGCGAGAGGCATACGTCGGCGAACAGCGAGTAATCACGCTGTTCAAGGCCATATATCTTCTCTACAACGGCCATCTCGCCGTTGGCAAGGAAATCCACCCCCTCGACCTCGCGCGTCCAGTAGTAGCTGTTTTTCGCGAGCACCAGGCGTTCGCCGCGGGTGAGCACCTCCTGGCGGTCATAGATCTCATTGCGCACGGCCAGGTTGAAGTCTACGGCACGGCGGTTCGAGCGGGTTATGATGATTGTCTGCTCCTCGCCGTAGTCAGAGTATGACTTCTGTATGGCGTCTTCAAGCTCGGTGCCGTCGACAACGGCTACATCGCTGAACGAGGTGACACGTATCTGCGGTTCGGGCAACGGATCGGCAAGCATGGCACGTCTGAGCCATGTGGCGTTGTAGAGGATGCCCGAGCGTGACTGCTGGCGCACGGTGCGCGTCATGGTGGCGCGGCTTACCCGCAGGCCGATCTGCCTGAGCACGTCAGGCGACATTGCCGGCGACTCACTGCACCCCACGGGGGGGAGCTGTGCGGTGTCGCCCATGAGGATAAGACGGCAGTTCATGCCGCCGTAGACATACATCACCAGGTCGTTGAGCAGGTTGGAGTCGCCATCGCCGTCCTGGCCGATCATCGACGCCTCGTCGACGATGAACACCGTGTTGACATGCGGATTTGGAAGCACGCGGGCATGAAAACGTCCGTCGGGGCCGAGAACCGGCGAGCCGTAAATCTTGCGGTGAATGGTGAACGCCGGGCGCCCCGTGAATCCGGAGAACACTTTGGCGGCACGACCTGTGGAGGCCAGCAGCACGGTCGGGATGCCGAGCGCCGAGAGTGCCTTCACGAGCACGCCGGTGACAGAGGTCTTGCCGGTGCCGGCATAGCCGTTGAGGATAAACACCGAATCCTGCGGGGTGAAGGCCGCGCAGAAACGCGACAGTGCCGCCACCAGCTTTATCTGCTGGTCGGTAGGCTCGAAAGGCATCATGTCAAGCACCATCTCGGCGAAACCCTGTATGTCCATCAGCGGCGTGTATTGTATGGTTATAAAAAGCCGGCAGGAGCACCGCGGCCCCTCCCAGGGGTGGAGATGCCTCTGCCGGCGTTATTGCTTTGTCTGGGAGGTGGCGCGTCAGTTGGCGGGGAGACTCCACTCCACGCCGGCCTTGGTATCCTTGACGTCAAAGCCGAGAGCGGCGAGACGGTCGCGGATAAGGTCAGACATGGCCCAGTCCTTGTTGGCCTTGGCCTGCGAGCGTACCTCAAGGAGAAGGTCGACAGCACCCTTATAGGGTTTAACAGCGTCGGCACCGGCACCTGTCTCGTCGGCGGTCATGCCGAGGATGTCGAACAGGAAGGTCTGGAACAGTGCGCGCAGACGCTCTATGTCAGCCTCAGTAGCGGTGGCGTGTCCGTCGTTCACACGGTTTATAACGCTCACGGCCTCGAAAAGGTGCGATATGGTGATGGGGGTGTTGAGGTCATCGTCCATGGCCTCGTAGCATGCGCGCTCAATGGCCTCGATCTCGGCGGCAACGGTTGATTCGGCCGATGGTTTCAGCTCGGCGAGGCGGCGCCATCCCTGGAGCATGCGCTCGTAGGCCTTCTGGGCGTCGCGCAGGGCGGCGTTCGAGAAGTCGACCGTCGAGCGGTAATGCGCCATGAGGATGAAAAACCTTATGGTCATGGGGCTGTAGGGCTGCTCAAGCAGCGGATGCGAGCCGGTGAAGAACTCATCGAGGGTGATGAAATTACCCAGCGACTTGCCCATCTTCTGGCCGTTGATGGTAACCATGTTGTTGTGCATCCAGTATGTGACGCTCGGGCGCCCGTTAGCGGCCACTGTCTGTGCGATCTCGCACTCGTGGTGGGGGAATTTCAGGTCCATTCCGCCGCCGTGGATGTCGAAGGTCTCGCCGAGGTATTTCTCTGACATTGTGGAACATTCGAGGTGCCAGCCGGGGAAACCGTCGCTCCAGGGCGAAGGCCACCGCATGATATGCTCGGGCGAGGCCTTTTTCCAGAGCGCGAAGTCGGCCGGATGGCGTTTCTGCTGCTGACCGTCGAGAGCGCGTGTCTCGCTGAGGAGCTCGTCGACGTTGCGGCCCGAGAGTATGCCGTAATGATGGTCGGCATTGTATTTGGGGACGTCGAAATACACCGAACCACCGGAAACGTAGGCGTAGCCGGCGTCGAGAATGCGCTGCACGTAGGCGATCTGCTCGATTATGTGCCCCGAGGCATGCGGTTCGATCGACGGTGGGAGCACGTTGAGGCGCTCCATGGCCTTGTGGTAGCGGTTGAGGTAGTGCTGCACCACCTCCATCGGTTCAAGCTGCTCCAGACGGGCTTTTTTGGCAATCTTGTCTTCGCCCTCGTCGGCATCGTGCTCGAGGTGGCCCACATCGGTGATGTTGCGCACATAGCGCACCTTGTAACCCAGATGGGTGAGATAGCGGTAGAGCACGTCGAACGTGATGGCCGGGCGCGCGTGGCCCAGATGGCCGTCGCCATATACCGTGGGGCCGCAGACATACATGCCGACACGGCCTTCGTGTATGGGCTTGAAAAGTTCTTTCTGACGGTGAAGCGAGTTATAGATCAGCAGATTGTTGGAACGCATTATGGTAAGTAAGCTGTCGTGGGACGGGTTATTATAGGCTGGCGAAAAAACCGATACCGGCGCCCCGGCCTGTGAGGCCGGAGAGCCGGATGCGGTAACTGGTCAGGACATGTCACTGCCGGCATGTTGCCGGGCCGTGTCAGGCCTGGAAGGGGTTGGGAACACCGGCATCACCCTTGGGGGTCTTGCGCTCGATCTCGCCGAAGGTCTTCTCGTATTTCTGGATGTTGTCGCGCAGGGCGAAGAGGAGATTCTTCACGTTCTCGGGAGTCATGATGATGCGGCTCTGCACACGTGCCTGAGGCATGTTGGGAGCCACGTTGATGAAGTCGACGAAGAACTCGTTGGGGGTGTGCGAGATCACCGCGAGGTTCGAGTAGTGGCCCGAGGCAATCTCGGGGGTCAGTTCGATTTTGATTTCCTGCTGTTTAGCGTTTTCTGCCATTGTATCTTTTTCTTTTAAGTTAGAGAATCGGGGTTAAGGCGGAGAGGAGAATAGTGTAGGAAAGTGTTGCCTTGTGTCTCGGAATCAATCGACCACGATGAGCTCTCCCGGCTCAGCGGCACCGTATTTGAGACCGGTGTGCAGCTTGACATCGATGCGGTAGCGGCCGGGGGCGACGGGATTGCCGTCACGATCCTTGAGGTTCCAGGTATAGGGGAACGAGGCCGACGGGTCAGCGAACACGGGGTTACCGGCCATATCGCTGATAATCAGACGGGTGTCGGTAAGGTCGTTGTAGAAATGCTCGAGCCGGATGGTGGCTTTGGTGGTGGCCGGAACCTCGTCGACGGTAACAGTAGCCGTCAGCGGGGTGTTCACCACGGTGAAGTTGATCGTGCGGGTGGATGACTGCCCGGCGTTGTTCGATATTCTCAGCGTGAGCGAGTGAGGACCGTCGCTGAGGTCAGACATCGGATAGGCCAGGGTGGCCGAACCGTCGGGGAGGTGTTTCAGCAGGCCGCCGGCGTTGTACGAGGTCTTTGAGTCATCGAGGATGATGGCAAGACTCTGTCCGAAGATGGGAGAGTCGCCTACAAGACCTGCCTCATCGGCACCGATCTCGGCATAGAGGGTCGGGGTCGACGACACCATGTCGCCGTCGATGAAAGAGGGAGCATCGAGATACAGCGCCTCGATTACCGGAGCGGGGAATGTGGAACCGTCGGCAAAGCCGTCGACCGGGTTGACCACCAGGTCGTCATAGCTGCCTACCGCACGACGTGTGCCGTCGGGTGTGTTGGCATAGAGCACCACGCGGTTCGACACGCCTGTACACGCCGGCACCGGAAGAATCACGCTGACGTCGAAACGGCCGTTGCGAACCTCGGCACAGGTGTTGTAGATGATGTCGTTGTCGAGAGTGGTGTCAAAATAATAGTCGATGTTGTCATATCTGTCGTATGCGGTCAGATTCTGAGGGGCATCGTATATCGAGACCATGAGCTCGCCGTTGAACGACTCGGAGGCATTACCGTCAGGGCCGACTGTTCCGGTGATGTGGAACGCGGTGAGCGGCGTGACGACAGCCGTACCCGAAGTGACACCGTTCACAGCGGTGACCTTGATTTTCTCGGAGGGGAGGAAAATGGGCACGGCAGGGTCACCGAGGAAGTTGTAGCATGAGGTATTCACGATATTCACCGAGTCGGTATCGGAAACGCGGGCCTGTGTGGCCATCTTGTTGCGCGCCGAACGGAATACATCGCCCTGAAGAGTGTTGGCGGGCGAAATGAAATATGCCTCGGTGGCAAGCTTGCCGAACACATGGTTGTTGTTCAGGTAAACCTCACGCAGGGCACCGATGCCGCCTATGATGCCACCGTTGTTTTTCTTGAGCATGGTTGTCATCGTATTGTCTGTTCCATGATCGAAATATGCAGAACGGCATGTAGCAAACAGAGCGAAAGGCGGCACTTCATAATCATAGCCATTGACCTCGTTTATGCCCCAGAAGTGTGCTCCACTGGAAGCCATACCCGATGGAGCGGAATGACCCGTATAATACCAGAAATTGGTTCCACGCGACAGTGCACGCGACAGGAATTCCTGATTGTTGTTGCCATCGCCGCCGGCCGTATTGTAATAGAACTGAGAATATGCTTTTGTGATACCAGCATCGGGGAAATGTTTCTTGACAATATCAGCGATTTCATCGGCCTGCTGCATGAATGCATTCTTAGTACCACGATCGGCGCTGACGAGCACACGAGAGAAGGTATCGCCGAACGGCAGGTTGTTCATGTAGGCCTCGACCTTGTCGACCATATGGCGGCAGTCCTCGGCATTGCGGGCCGGAAGACGGCCGACGCTTATCTCCATCTGGGCAGCCAGATTGTCAGACCAGCGTGAGCCTCGGCGCCCGACAGTCGAGAAATCGTCTGACAGCATGCCGTAAATGGCGTCTGTGGCATATGAACGTGACATATAGCCGGCCGAAATCAAGCTCTGGTCCTGATATATAGGCACGAAATATTCCTCGGCGCCGGGGAAGTTGGTGATGTTGCGGTTATCCCACGAACATCCGCCAAGCAACAGCACGGCTTTCAGCTTGCCGGGCTCGCGGTCATAAAGCATGCGCAGGAAACGGCGGATACCGGTCACCGAAGGTGTACCTGACGAGAACTCGTTGTAGACAATGTTGTGATCCACTACCACTACATCCATCCCCTGTTTCGAGCGGTGGATGTCGGCAAGCCGTTCGGCCTGGTCCATGAAACCGGGAGCCGAGACGATAACCAGATCGGGGGTTGAAAGCGCGTGGAGGTTCTGCGGATCCACATCACCAGCTTTCTCAACGGCATGTAAATCGGTCTCGGGATCAAACGCCACCAGGGTGGGAAGATACGACCGGTCGGCCGACACGGTAGGCTGTAACGATATCCGGGCAAGGTTACCGGCACCATGATCCACCTCATAGACGTAAGGCCTGTGGCTGTCGGTAATATCCCATACGGCCAGATTATCTGAGGCGTTAGTAAAGTTTATGTGGTCGGCATTATTGCCGGTCTCGATGATAAAGCTCTGCTGGCCACCGCGCACCATATCCGTGCGGCGGCGGTAAGTGACATCGATGAAATCGAGCGCGGCATAATTGATGCCTACATTGTCAAGGGTAATGTCGAGCGTGTAGCGCCCGTCTTCGGTAGCCGCGGGATTGGCGAGGAACATGTTGTTCTGTGCCTCGTAGACACATTCGCCCTTGTCGCGGCGCTGCAGGCTGAACGTCTGCGCCGTACCGCCGGGGGTTATGCTCCAGCGCGAATTGCCCCAGTTGTTCACCGAATAGGCAAGCACACCGCTGACATGCATCGACGCACGATTTGACTGGCCCGCAGAAAGTCCACTGTCAGGATAAGGAAAGTATCCGGTGAGATCCAGCGGAATGGAGTGGGTCTGGGCATCGGAGAGGTCACCGAAGAAAAAGCGCGCACCGAGTTCGGGATTACGTTCCTCTTTCTCGACATGCAGTATTGAGAACGCCTCGTCGCGCGACACATTGTACTGCTGCCTGAAAGGCACGCTCACCGGCGTTTCGGGCTGGATGGCGTCGGTCAGGAAATAGCACCCGTAATCGGCATAATAGTTGCGGCGCACGGTCACATTCCATCGCGAATTCTCCGTGGGACGTGTGGCCGTATAATGCAGGTCAGCGATACCGTAGAACATCAGGCGTTTGCCGTCATAGAGCGACGGCACCGGTTTCACATCGTCAGGCACATTGTCGGTTACCTGGTCAAGATACAGTGCGGCGCCGCCGTAGCCGCATACAGCCACTTTCGACGGATCGGAAAATCCCCATTCGGCCAGCTGTTGCGGCGTAATCTGCTGCATGCCGGTGGCCGACACCTTGATTTTTACCCATTTGCCCGACGACAACGCCGAAGTCGTGCCGAAATAACCGGGCTGTATGTCGCCCATCGCCGTAAAGGCCACACCCGACATGAGTGCCGCCATGGCAGATATCTTGAAAATCGTATGCTTTGACATGTAATCAACCGTTCAGTCAATCCAGAATACCCCGGGCATGTCTCATATACAGATCGGCCTCAGGCTATCCGAGAGGTTTAAGGCTAAAGTAGCGAGCGGTACGCTCACGACAGGGCGTAATTCTCCCCGTTTATTAACGGTTACAAAGGTAATTTATTTTGGCGACATTCAGAAATTTCGGCACGAATACTTGCTCACTTGTCCCACCGCGGCATCATTACCCGCATCATTTCAGCCTGAACGAAAGCGGCGGCAACACAAGAGTGCCGAGTGTACCTTCGGCCTCGACAAGCGTATCGACCAGCGGCTCCATATCCAGCCCGGCCACAATGCCGGGAATCACAACATCGCCGGTACGCAACGTGCAGTAACGGCTCAGCAGTGCCACAGCATCAGACAGATGCATCTCATCCATACCGGTCACAGCCCGCCGGGCGCCAGCGCAGACCTGCAGCCCCGCGGCCTTCAGCAACGGGGAATACTCGGTGTTGATATCAAGGAAAGCCCCCATGGCGAGCGCACCGTCAAAAGCGGCTCCGAGAGCCGGCACCGCACTCAGGTCTGTGTCCCTGGCCGGCATAAGCGTGGCACCCAGCCCCACACCGTCGACATATCGGTACGCAAATCGCGGCTCGATGTATTTTCCAAGCCTCCCGATGCGGAACATCGGGACCAAGGCCAGCCGCCACGTCGCATCAACGAAATCAGGCACGAACACGGGGCGCCCCCGGTTCACCGTAGCCGAATCGGGCAGCAGACTCACATCCACCACGTCAGGCGACGGCGCATCGCTCCCCGCGAGCGCGCGGAGCGCCCGTTCGGGGAAATCACCCAGACTATTGTTTATCCTGAAAATCTTCATCAGCAGATTTTAGGTTCTTGTCGGTTTAAACACATGGGGCGGCAGGGTCTTTAGGGTCTTTAAAGTCTTTAGGGTCATTAAGGTCGTTAAGGACTCTACAGACCCTAAAGCCCCTAAAGACTTTAAAGACTCTAAAGACCCTACTGCCCCTAAGCCAGGTTTGGCCGTCTAAAGCCCTTCAAGCCTGTTGTACATCACCGCCAGGTGCGCGTAGATTGATGTATTGGTTATCACCACGCCGTCAGGGGCCGAAATGCGGTAGGGGGCAAAATTCCAGATAGCCTTTACGCCGGCATCAATCAGCGCGTCGGCAGCACTCTGGGCATATTCCACAGGCACCGTAAGTATGCCCACTGCCGCCCCGAGCCGCGACATCTCCTCCTTGAGGGCCGACATGTCGTATACCCGGATGCCGTTCTGCACCGTACCCACAAGCGCCGGGGCAACATCAAAAGCCGCCACAATCTCAAGCCCGTAGCTGATAAGACCCGAATCCTGCATAAGCGCCCGACCCAGCGAGCCCGCGCCTATCACCACAGCCCGGTGACGCCGCTTGAACCCGAGGAACTCCTCAAGTTTCTTCTCAAGCAGTGGCACCTCATATCCGATGCGGGTCTTGCCGCGTATATCAAGCAGAGAAAGATCCTTGGCTATCTGCGACGCGTCGACATTCAGCTCACGCGAAATCTGGGTCGAGCTCACATACTCGACCTTCCGCTCCCTGAGCAGACTCACATACGCCAGATACCAAGGCAGACGCCTCAGAGCCGGTTCAGGTATCAGTTCTCGCTGTCGCTGTGCCATCGGATTCGTGCTATCAGTCCGCAAATTTACAAATTCTCTCCCGCAAATTCAAATCGGTAAAATCATTCCGCCCTCAACTGTCAATTTAAAGCAATCAGACTTAGGCATGATTATCGGTATAAATTCCAATACAAAATGTTTTCGCTACAAATTCCCATAAGAAGTTTCATCAGTTTTCACAATTGTCAACTTATTTTATTGCAATTATCTATTGTTTTTTGTTACTTCGTGCATTTAATCACCATTATTTCCAAAGAGAACGCTTATAAGCATGTACTTTAAATCCTTACAGAGCCTAAGAGGCTTATTCGCCCTACTGATATTTTTCAGCCACTTCCATTATTCCAATAGAATTGGCTCGCCGTTCCCGGCAGGGGGCGATGCAGGAGTAGTTTTCTTCTTCATTCTTAGCGGATTTGTGATGAGTCTGGGTTATATGGATAAGTTACATAAAATCTGGTATAACCGTAATTTCCCAGAATTCATCTGGAACAGACTGTCAAAAATATTCCCTCTGCACATACTTTGCCTGTTATTCTCGGTAAAGATTTTTTGTGCGACAGACTTATTTCCCGATTTAACCAGTCTGTTATTGTTACAAGCCTGGATTCCATACCCAAACTGGTATTTTTCAGGTAATGGCGTTTCGTGGTGTCTCTCAGACTTTCTATTTTTCTATATCGCAGTTCCTTTTATTTTCACATTATATACGAATCACAAAATAAATTTCATCCTGGTATTTCTCCTAATAACATTTATTTATGCCAGTATCATTATTCCACTCATTCCACGCAACTTTGTCAATGCAATCGTATATATCTGTCCATTGACCCGCATAAAGACTTTGTCTTAGGAATATTCCTGTGGGAGTGTTATAATCTAATCAGAAACAAATATGTGCCAATACAGAGATATAAGACAATTCTGTGCGGCCTGTCCGTATTGGCACTATTTACTGTAACCGTATTCTGTTACAACCAATTCCCGTCCACCTGTTCCCTCAGCATATTATGGTGGCCTTCTGTGTGCGCCATAATCCTTTATTCTGTGGTATGCTGCCCGAGATTATTAGGTTTCAGGTTATCTGTAAAGTTCGGAAACCTCAGTTTCAGTTTTTATCTGTTTCATGTATTGGTGATATATGCTTGTGACATGGCATTAAAAAAAATCGGCTTATCACTGATGCCATTTCCAAGATTAATCTTTATATTAACTGCCGCTGTCATGGCGTCAACAGTAGCGCATTACTGGTTCGTCCTACCGGTCGAGCGATACATACGCAACTGCATCAAAGCAATCCAGGATAAAAACATTTCAAGCCTTTAATTCATAACACCGGGATAAGTGTTTTTCGATACCGTAGTTTCATATCCGATATATGTCTTGCCACCAATGTCGAGCAACGACAACACAATGTACGCTGTTTCAACATTCATCTCGCGCGAGATTCAGGCAGAGTTCACCGACTCGGCCTTTCGTACTCAAACAGTCTTACATGCGCCAGATACCCCGTCAGACGTCTCAGTGTGGCCTCAGTTATCAGTTCCCGCAGTCGCTGTGCCATCAGTTCATATAATCAGTCAGTCTGCCGATTTACAACTTCTCCCGCAAATTTCAAACATTCAAGACGTATCAGTCAATTGCCGACCGACCGGACTGATTGCGACGATAACACTCAGCATACGGCGGACGCATAAACAACAGAACATTTTCATGACCCTTAAACACACCGTCTATAACAATTTCAAAACCTTCCTCACGCAGCATTTTGCAAATTTCTGTTATCTGATGTCGGTCTACGCCTAATATCAACCAGGCATCATACATGTCCACTATGTTTCTGCGCCGCATGATGCCGCTCTTATCATCTTTAATATGATATAGATGCAGGTTGCGGACAGGGGGTACCTGCATGGAATAAGCGTAAGCATAACGCTCCCAGCCATCATAGTTCAGCCGTGCGCCGGTTGCTCTGACTGACACAGAGATGTCTTGAATTGCCTCCCATCTGGAATACTCCAGATCATCAGCCC